>ERZ507027.362-NODE-362-length-41858-cov-6.755472_pt1 | contig 41858 bp, 28 predicted proteins | sample MGYA00513163_ERZ507027 | MGnify/ENA metagenome assembly ERZ507027
GCCCTCACTCCAAGCTTTTCCTTCTCCCTGTATCTGAAAAACACCGCTGCGCTTTTGCGCATCATCAAAACCCGTCCCGGAAAAATGATACCAATGCCATTTAAAATCCGAATGTTTGTCCTTACGTCCGTGAAAACTATACCCGGTCCACCCTTGTATCTCAAACGGCTCACCCAAAGCCTTGGTTCTCTCCTTGGGATCGACCTCCACTACCATAAACTTTTCAGTAAAATCACCACCCGCTTTATGATTCAATACAACGTCCAGATAAACAGCAATATGATATTTGTGCAATTCGTCAATCATTTTCTTCAGTTCATCTTTCGTACCATATTTAGTTCTTATGGTTCCCTTTTGGTCAAATTCGCCCAAGTCATACAGATCATAAGTCGCATATCCTTCGTCTTGCTGCTCATCGGCCTTATAAGCAGGGGGAATCCAAACAGCAGTCACACCTATATCACGAAGATGCGACGCATCTTCCTTTATCTGTTTCCATAACTTCCCGTCATTCGGGAGATGCCATTCAAAATATTGCATCATAACACCATTTTCCATACGCTTCATTTTTTTTATAATTAACTTTATACAAAACAAAGATGATGTTAACAAAGTTCCTACGTTTCTATAAATTATAAGCTAACAAATACAAAAAAGTGCAAAGGATAAAAAGCTGATTTACAACACCGTAAAATTACCTTAATTATTCTTTTATTATTCATATTTATCAGAGCGTGAACAGGAATTTTTGATTTCACATTTGTTTTCAGTCATACCATAACGGAATAATTCGGTTCATTTATTCCACAACATAATTATTTTTTTTATATAGTATTAATATAAAATTAGAAAATATGAGAGAGTTGAAAAATCATCCGTCCCCGGACCAGTTGGATTCGTATGACAAGTATCCGTGCTATTATGAGAACGATTTGGAATTAGTCTATACACCCCAGCAATCCATATTTACGCTATGGGCACCAAGTGCCGATAATGTCCGTTTAAACCTGTATTCATCCGGCGAAGCGGGAGATCCGGAAGAACAACTGGAAATGGACATAGCCGACAATGGGACCTGGTGTATCCATATAGACCGTGATCTGAAAGGTTCTTTCTACACCTTCCAAATAGAAAAAGATGGAAAATGGCTGGACGAAACACCCGGTATCTGGGCAAAAGCAGTCGGCATCAATGGCAATCGCGCTGCTGTAATCGACTGGAACGAGACAAATCCCGAAGGTTGGGAATCAGACCAGTCACCCGAACTGAAAATGTATTCCGATATCATTCTTTATGAACTTCATCACCGCGATTTTAGTATTGATCCAAACTCAGGAATTGAACATAAGGGGAAGTTTCTTGCTCTGACAGAGACCGGAACTAAAACTCCCGAAGGAGAATCTTCCGGACTGGATCATTTAAAAGAATTGGGAGTAACGCATATACACATCCTTCCTTCATTCGATTTCGCCACAATCGATGAAAGGAAATTGGAGAAAAACAAATACAATTGGGGATATGACCCGAAGAATTATAATGTACCAGATGGAAGTTACTCCACCGATCCTGTCACCCCCACCACCCGTATCCGCGAATTTAAAGAGATGGTAAAAAGCCTCCATCAAAATGGTTTTCGTATTGTACTCGATGTGGTTTATAACCATACAGCCTCAACCGATCATTCTAATTTTGACCTGACGGTTCCGGGATATTTTTACCGCCAGAATCCCGACGGTTCCTATTCAAATGCTTCCGGGTGTGGAAATGAGACAGCCTCAGAACGCGAAATGGTTCGCCATTATATCATTGAGTCGGTCAAATTCTGGGCGAAAGAATATCACATTGACGGTTTTAGATTCGATCTGATGGGGATACATGACATCGACACCATGAACCAGTTAAGAGAGGAATTATTAAAAATTGACCCCACCATTTTTGTATACGGAGAAGGTTGGGTAGCAGCAGATTCTCCATTACCTTTCGAGCAACGGGCTGTAAAGGAGAATGTACGAAAAATGAAAGGTATTTCCGTATTTAATGATGAATTTCGTGACGGTCTGAAAGGAAGTACCTTTGACGAACAGGAACCAGGGTATGCCTCCGGAAATATCAACGGGCATTTTGAACCTGTCAAATATGGAATCGTTGGCGGAACACAACACCCACAGGTAGATTATAGCGGGTTACTTTACTGTGACGGTCCATATGCCGCTGCTCCCTCTCAAATGATTAACTTTGTTTCCTGTCATGACGGATATACGCTGGTAGATAAGCTGAAATTATCTGTTCAAGGCGAACATTCTGAAGAAGAACTGGTTCCTATTGACAAATTAATACACACCGTGCTTTTAACCTCGCAAGGTATTCCTTTTATTCGTGGCGGTGAAGAAATCATGCAGGACAAACAGGGAGAGCCAAACAGCTACAAGTCTTCTGACGCCGTCAACCAAATAGACTGGGCGTTAAAAGCTAAAAACCGTGATATATTCAATTATATCAGAACATTAATCGCACTCCGCAAAAAACATCCCGCCTTCCGTATTCCTACAGCAGAGGGCTTAGAGAAATGGCTTCATTTTCTTGATACAGGCGATTCCGGTGTCATCGCTTATACTCTAGGCGAGTATGCTAACGGTGATGAATGGAAAGAAATTCTAGTTGCATACAACGGTAACCGGAATCAGGCAGACATCAATATCCCGGAACAAGATTGGATTATAGTCTGCCATAACGGACAAATTGATCTAGACAGTCAGGAGCATTTATCGGGAGGGGATATTTCTATCGCAGCATCTTCAGCTCTTATCTTGTATCGTCAATAAAAAGGAGATCAACTTGATATTATTAAATAAAAGTACAATTATAAATCAGTTAGACTATGTTAGAAAATGAATTATGGGGAAATACTATTGAAAACTGGGGTATTTCCATTCTTATTATTTTAGGAGCAATTATTATTGTGAAATTATTATCGCTATTAGGCAAGAAAGTTATCAAACCTTTTGTTACGGGAACCGACAATCACCTGGACGACGTCATTTTTTACTCTTTGGAAGCGCCTGTTAAGTTTGCTATAATTCTGTTGGGAATCTGGATCGCTATCCATCGGTTGGTTTATCCGGACAGTTTTGTGAAAGTAGTTGACAATGCTTACAGCATTTTGATTGTTCTGGATATTACTTGGTTTTTCGGCCGTTTGTTCAGTAGTTTACTTCAGGTTTACTGGGGAAAGCAGTCCAACGGACAAGCTAACAAAATGATGCCAATCATCAAAAGAACCATCTTGGTTATAGTCTGGCTCATCGGCATCGTCATGGCTTTGAGTAATGTGGGAGTTAACATCAGCGCTCTGTTGGGAACTTTGGGTATTGGTGGTATCGCATTTGCTTTGGCAGCACAAGATACAGTAAAAAACGTTTTCGGTGCGTTTACCATTCTGACGGATAAACCTTTCAGCATCGGAGACACAATTCGCGTGGATAGTTATGAAGGAACGGTAGTAGACGTAGGAGTCCGAAGCACAAAAATAATGAATTACGACAAACGTATTATAACTTTCCCCAATTATAAGATTACCGATACTTCTATCGTTAATATTTCATCCGAACCTATGCGCCGAGTAGTCTTGAATCTTGGACTGACGTATGATACGACTTCCGAAAAGATGAAAGAAGCTTTAGAACTATTGAAATCCATCCCCAAAAGAGTAGAAAATGTATCTTCTAACCCTTCTGATATAGTCGCTGTTTTTACAGAATACTCAGATTCCGCATTGGTTATCATGTATATCTATTTTATAGAGAAACAAGGAGATATTTTAGGCGTAACCTCAAATATGAATATGGAAATACTGGCTGCTTTTAATAAAGCAGGATTGAACCTTGCTTTTCCGACACGGACTGTCTATATTCAGAAAGACGAATCATTGAAACAAGAAAGTTGATAAACCCATCGTTCTCTTAGAAATATGTACATGCAGCCCAACATCAATGTGCTATTTTTAAGATTAAACAAAAATACAGTTGAAATAAAAATAGTAAAACAAAGAATAAAGCGCATAAATTAGTGCAATAATATACGGAATAACAGATTATTATTGCATAAATTCACATGAGATATGCATCTTTTTCTATCACTAAACCACTCGTTGGTCTTAAAGGAACGCCTCCTTGGTTTAAAACCAACGTATTCTTCCTCACCGAGGAACCTGTTTTTCCTCGGTGAGGAAGAGATAAAAAGACTATCCGGAGCTTGTTTTCACGCTGGCTAATCACAAATAGCGAAAAGGCAAGATTAAACAAAAAGTTATCCTTTCAGTCAATACATCATCTAAAAGAAAACATAAGAAGTAATATCATATCAATCTATTCAGCATACAACTTAAATAAAAGAAAGAGAGATTTTCATTCAAGCAAATGCAGGCGTTTTTCTACTTCTTATTTATCCGTAATGTAATTTACAGCATTCCTTGGCTGATTAAATATTCCTTTTTTAAGAAAGTTCTTTTTTTCAGCAATAGGTAAGCCTGAGCAATAGTTAACGAACGACTAACAATACACAAACGATCATAGTAATTAGTAAGTCTGCAAGATCTTTTCGAAGCAGCTTTGTTGCCTGTTGTATACGATAAGCAATTGTTTTTACTGAAACCCCGGAACTCTCAGCTATTTCCTTATAGCTCTTTTTAGTAAAACGATGCATAACAAAAGCCTCCCTATAGGAAGCAGGCAATGCATCTATAGCTTCTTTCACTCTTTTTGAAAGCTCTTGGAACTGGTAAGTCTCTGCATCATGTATCAGCTTTTCCATCTCCTCATAATACATAGTATCAGCATGATTCTTCAGCTGTTTTTGCTTGATGCAGTTAAGTGATCTATGGTAAACCGATTTGAGTAAATATCTGCCTAAGGAAGTTTCAACCTGAAGTGTTTCGCGATGTTCCCACAGCCATAAAATAGCGTCACCCGCTATTTCTTTCGACTCTTCATAGTCTACAAACCTATTTCCATACGCACAAAGAATCGGGTAGTATTTTTTAAATATACTATCAAAAGCGATCATCTCCCCTCTCCTTAGTGCCATCAATAAGTACGCATCTTCATTGCTGTATTCCATGGCTGCAATGATAATGCTTATATTTTAAATAAGCGTAAAATAACACAGTTATTAACCATAAAGTTTATTAATGTTAATTATTTAAATAACCTTAGTAGTTTTATTTTCCCGCTTGTCTCTTTAATAAATTTATCATGGAAATGCATCATTCAACTATAGAAGACTTGCTGATCAGCTATTATGATGGTAAAGCAACAGCAGACGAAATTCAGGAAATAGAAGCCTGGATCAAATTGTCAGATGAAAATAAAAAGAAGGCCATGGACATTTACACACTTCTTCTTATGACTGACACGCAACAGGTTACTGAAAAAATGGATATGGATGAGGAGCTATCAAAAGTGAAGGGACGGATGCAAGAGAATAAGTATCATATTTCCTGGTGGGGTTGGATACAACGTGCAGCTGTTGCCTTACTCATACCGATGGCTATTACTATTTTGGTTTTGCTTAACCAACCCCAATCTACCGCCCCCGTCCATGCCCAGATATTCGAAGTCCGGACACAACCCGGAATGATAACTTCTTTCAGATTACCAGACAGCACTTTAGTGTACTTAAACTCCGGCTCAGTCTTAAAGTATCCTTCCATTTTCACCGGTAACATTCGTGAAGTGAGTCTGAATGGCGAAGCGTATTTTGAAGTTGCGAAAGACCCTGAACATAAATTCATTGTTTCGACTCCCCAAAAATCTAAAGTGGAAGTTTTGGGTACACACTTTAACCTGGAAGCATTTGATGAGATGGATGAGGTGATTACCACTTTGGTAGAGGGAAAGGTCGAATTTGTTTATGAGAAAGACGGACAGGGAAGTAAAATACTAATGCGTCCCGGACAAAAAGTGATTTATAATAATAAGGACGGACAGATTCTGTCATACAACACCAATGGCGAATCGGAGCTTGCCTGGATGGACCAAAAGGTTATTTTTGATAAAACTCCATTTAAGGCAGCATTGCATATACTGAAGAAACGCTATAATGTAGATTTTATTGTAAACACTTCGAAATTTGACAAATATACATTTACCGGAGCGTTTACAGAACAATATATAGAAGAGATTCTGGAGAATTTTAAAATATCCTCACACATACGCTGGCGTAATGTGAAACTGACAAATAATCAAAGTGAAGAAAGGAGGCAGATTGAAATATATTAAAGCCTTTCATGTTTAACCAATAAAATTATAATACGTATGAGAAACTTCCAACCGCCTTAAAAAAAAGCATACAGGCAGATGTTCCCGCATCCAGCCTGTATGAGAAAGCCTTTAACCTGTTTGAATACAAACAGAGAAAATTATTTCTTAACTTTAATTCATGCAAATATATGAAGAAAAACAATTATGTCCAACAATTGTGGGCGGATAATCCCGTTTTTATTGTTTGGAAAAAAATTCCTTTGTCTATGAAACTGCTCTTTGTTTTCTGTTTTTGTTTTGTTGGGCTTCTATGTGCTAACGACAGCTACGCCCAACGTACTATGATCTCTGTGAAAGCACAAAACTTGACTGTGAAAGAAGTTCTGTCACAAATTGAGGCACAATCTGATTTTAGCTTTTTCTACAATGACCATCATATTGATGTAGACCGCCGGGTATCGGTAGTTACCGAACAGAGCAATATATTTACCTTATTGAATGAAGTGTTTAAAAACACCAATGTCAAATATGCCGTACGTAATAAAAAAATAATATTATCTACGCAAATAGTGGAAGCGCCTGCCGCGAAACAAACCGTGCAGATAAAGGGAAAAGTGACGGATATGTTTGGCGATCCGGTCATTGGCGCTACCGTAATGGAAGATGGCACCCAGAATGGTACAATTACAGACCTGGATGGGAATTTCATATTGAATACAGCATCTGCCAATGTGACGATTACGGTTTCTTACGTAGGCTATATGTCCCAGACCGTGAAGGCACAGCCCGGCAAAAGTCTGTCGGTCATCCTGAAAGAGGATACCAAGACACTGGACGAAATCGTTGTCGTAGGTTTTGGTACACAGAAGAAAGTCAACCTGACCGGTTCGGTATCTACGGTAAATGCCGAGGATTTACTGTCACGTCCGGTTTCTAATGTAAGCCAAGCATTACAAGGATTAGTTCCGGGAATGAATTTTTCTTATGCTTCGGATGGCAACGGTGGTGAAATTGGTGCAGACATGAAAGTGAATATCCGTGGAGCCGGTACGATCGGTGACGGTTCCAATGCATCTCCGCTGATTCTGATCGACGGCATGGAAGGAAACATGAATATGCTGAACCCCAATGATATTGAAAGTATTTCGGTGTTGAAGGATGCGGCTGCCTCTTCCATCTATGGTTCCCGTGCGCCATTCGGCGTAGTGTTGATAACGACTAAAAAAGGAAAAGCGGGGAAAGTCAACATTAATTATAATAATAGTTTCCGCTGGTCAGAAGCCATTAATCTGCCGGATGTAGCAGATGCCTACACTTATGCCATGTACTTCAACAAAATGCAGTTGAATGATGGTAAAACAGCGGTACAGTTTGACGATACCCGTCTTCAGGCTATCAAAGATTACGCATCAGGCACAATTACCACTACTACCCAACCGAACAGAAATACTCCCACTATCTGGGACTGGATCGGTAATACGAATACAGACTGGTATGACGTAGTTTTCGGAGGTACGGCATTCTCGCAGGAGCATTCTCTCAGCGTCAGCGGAGGAACAGAAAAAATACAGTATTATTTCTCCGGCAACTATATGGGACAGGAAGGAATGATGGCTATCCGCCGTGATAAATTACAGCGTTATTCGGTGAGCAGCAAGATTAACGCACAGCTTTATCCGTGGCTGAACATGAATTACAGCATGAAATATATGCGGAAAGATTATAGCAAGCCTACCGCGATGACTGATAATACCTTATATCAGAATATAGCCAAACGCTGGCCGATGGAACCAACTGTAGACCCCAACGGTTATCCGATGGGTAATACGATTATCCGGCCGATTCTCTATGGAGGCGATAACAATTCGCAGACTGACTGGCTATACCAACAGTTCCAGGTGGTGATAGAACCGATCAAAGACTGGAAAATCTTCGGAGAAATCAATTATAAAGTGATAGATGCCTTCACCCATACGGATTATTTAAAGGTGCCGCAGATGAATGTAGCCGGCGAACCTTATTCCGGTGATACATGGAAAACGTCGAAAGTTACCGAAGGTGCCGAGCGTACCAATTATTTCAATGCCAACGTCTACAGTGAATATTACAGATCATTTGCCGACGCACACCATCTGAAAGCAATGGTCGGTTTTCAGGCCGAAGTAAATAAATGGCGGCAGTTGCAGGCGTCCAAGCTGGACTTGATCTCAGAATCCGTGCCCAGTATTAATGCCGCTACGGGTGAATCGACTATCGATAAGTCCAAACTGACACATTGGGCAACAGCCGGTTTCTTCGGCCGACTCAATTATGATTATAAAGAACGGTATCTGCTGGAAGTCAATCTCCGGTATGACGGTACTTCACGTTTTGCAAAAGACAAACGCTGGAATTTGTTCCCTTCCTTCTCTGCCGGATGGAACGTAGCCCGTGAGGCATTCATGGAACCTACCAGCCATATCATTAATACGTTAAAGATCCGCGGTTCCTGGGGAGAGCTGGGCAATCAGAATACAGAAAACCTATATCCGTATATCCAGTTAATGAAGTTTGTCGCCCAAGATCCCGACTCCCACTGGCTGATTAACAACAGCCGTCCCAACACAGCGAATGCACCGGATTTGATTTCAGCGCTATTAGGATGGGAAACCATGCGGTCATGGAACATCGGTTTTGACCTAGGTATGCTGAACAATCGTCTGACCGTAAGTTTTGACTGGTTCAACCGGAAGACTATCAATATGGTAGGACCAGCTCCCGAACTTCCTGTAACTTTAGGGGCAAATGTACCCAAAATGAACAATGCGGATATGCAGTCTACCGGTTTTGAATTGGATCTAGGATGGCGGGACCGCATTAAAGATTTTGACTACGGAGTGCACCTGTTGCTTTCGGACGACCGTCAGAAAATCCTCAAATACCCAAACACGACCGGTAAAATAAACACGTGGTATGTCGGTAAATATAATGGAGATATATGGGGATTCGGAACCATTGGCATAGCCAAAAGCCAGGAAGAAATGGATGCTCATCTTGCTTCACTGCCCAACGGCGGACAAGATGCATTAGGAGTCAAATGGGGCGCAGGTGACATCATGTATCGGGACCTGAATGGTGATGGCAAGATTTCCGATGGAGCTACGCTTAATGACCCAGGTGACAAAAAAGTGATTGGCAATACTTCCCCACGATTCCGTTTTGGTCTGGATCTGAATGCATCCTGGAAGGGCATTGATGTACGCTTATTCTTCCAAGGAGTGGCAAAACGCGATGCCTGGTTGAACGACAACATGTTCTGGGGAGCTACAGGAGGGATCTGGCAATCGGCCTGCTTTACTTCTCATCTTGATTTCTTCCGCGAAGAAGGGGATGATTTCTGGAGCGCTAACAAGGACGCTTATTTCCCGCGTATCTTGGTTGATAACTTCGCAAAAAATCAAAAGACGCAAACCCGCTATCTTCAGAATGCCGCCTATGTACGGTTGAAGAATTTGCAGATCGGGTATACCATCCCCGCCCAGATCACACGCAAAATAGGTGTTTCCAACCTGAGAGTCTTCTTCTCGGGAGAAAACTTATTCACCCTTACGGGATTGCCCGGAGGATTCGACCCGGAAACAATTAATACCGGTTATGGAGCGAAAGACGGATCGAACAGTTCAGGAAAAACTTATCCGTTGTCCCGTACTTTTTCCACAGGATTTAGTGTTAACTTTTAATTGATGACGTATGAAAAAGATAATTAAATATTTATTTTTGCTGACAGGGGGAAGCTTTATACTCGCTTCTTGCAATGATTTTTTGGACAGGGAACCTTTAGACAGTGTGACCCCGGACAACTTTTTCTTTACTGAAAATGACTTGGCTGCCTATGCTGTGAAGCATTACAACTTCACGACGCATGAGGGATTTAATGCCGGAATCTGGAAAAACGACAATGCTACAGATAATCAAGCTGCCACTGACTATGATAAGAAATGGATTCCCGGTCAATGGAAAGTTCCGGAAGCTTATGATAATCCAGCAAGTAATGATCCGTGGTATTTCTCTACCATTCGTGAAGCTAATTACTTCCTCGAAACAGTAGTGCCCCGCTTCGAAAAGGGAGAGATAGAAGGTTCGGAAACAAACATAAAGCATTATATAGGTGAAATGTATTTCCTGCGCGCTAAGAATTATTTGTCAAAACTAGAGACCTTCGGTGACTTCCCGATTATAAAAAACACATTGCCGGATGAAAGTGAATCTCTGATTCAGGCCAGCAAACGGGCCCCCCGCTATAAAGTAGCACATTTTATTCTGGAAGATCTGGATCAGGCAATCAGTTTGCTAACCAATAATATATCCGGTGGGAAGAACCGAATTACCAAAAATGCTGCTCTGTTATTGAAATCCAGAGCAGCTCTGTTTGAAGCTTCCTGGCTGACTTATCACAAAGGCACTGCTCTAGTACCGGGTGGTCCGGGATGGCCGGGAAAGGCAGAAGACATTGCGGACTTTAATATCGATACGGAAATCGCATTTTTTCTGAAGGAGGCCAAAGCGGCAGCCAAAGAAGTGATAGGCAATGCAGCCTTGGTACAGAATACAGCAAAAGACTGCATGGATGAAACAGTTAAAACAGACGAAGACAAATATAAAATGAGCAACCCCTATTTTGCTCAGTTCTCAGCGAACAGCCTGGAAGGATATTCAGAAATATTAATGTGGCGTGCGTATAATCTGCTTGACTATAAGATTGTGCACTCAGCTCCTTTCTATATTCGCGTAGGTGGAAATACCGGATTTACCCGGCAATATGTAGAAAGTTTCCTTTGCCGTGACGGTAAGCCGATCTATGCAACCGACCAGTATAAAGGTGACGAATCATTATTGAATGTACGCAAAAACAGAGATCTACGTCTACAACTATTCCTGATGACACCGGGTGAGACTCTCAGCCCGAATGTGATGAATGGTACTCCCGATTTGCTGCCGGAGGTTCCACAACTTCTGGATATAACGGAAAAGAGATGCGTAACAGGCTATCAGGTACGTAAAGGATTATCAGGAAACTGGTATCGGGATGGCAACACAGCGATTGAAGGGTGTCCGGTATACCGTGCAGCCGAAGCTTATCTCAATTACATCGAGGCTGACTGTATGGAACATAATGGAACTTCCATTGGTTCGGAGGCAGCAGGATATTGGGGAGATCTCCGCGAAAGAGCCGGATTACCAAGAGACTATACAGTGACCGTGAACAATACCGATCTGTCCAAAGAACTGGACTGGGCCATATATTCGGCAGGTAAACTAGTCTCTCCTCTACTATATAACATCCGCCGTGAACGGCGTTGTGAGCTACTTGCAGAAGGTTTACGCATGTTAGACTTAAAACGCTGGAGAGCACTGGACCAGGTTAAACAATTTGTAATCGAAGGAGTTAACTTGTGGGAATCCGATTTAAAGGATAAATACATGCAGGACGGAAAAAATCTTCTGATACAGGAAGGAACGGAAGGACAAACCTCCAATGTATCAAGCTATGTTAATAGCGGTAAATATCTTTGTCCTTACCGTTCTGTGAAGACAAATAATCTGATGTATGATGCAGGATACACATGGTGTGAAGCGCATTATCTGAATCCTATCGCTATCACGCACTTCAGAATTACGGCCTCAAATCCTAACGATCTGAGTACTTCTATTATTTACCAGAATCCAGGATGGCCAATTCAAGCCAATGAAGGCCCGATAGGTATTAAATAAAGATATAGGTCATTTCGGATATGGTAAAAAGTGTAGGACGCACCGGGCTAATGTTTAAGAAAAAATAAAGCTCAGCGTCCTATGCTTCAAACTATTGGAAAATTTGTACCTTGGCGGGACGAAGTTCTAATGCAAAACAAAACAGTCTGACATTAATATATTAAAGATAGATCAATCAAGCAAATCTAAGAATTATGAAAAGTACTTCAACATGGTGGAAAATCTTACTCAGTGGTCTGTTATTGGCTGGAACACTGGTAGCTAACGCCGACACTTACCAGCCATCTTACTCCACAGCAGGCTTTTATCAGCTTTCCAACACAGGCCGCACAGTGTATAACATGAATCCTGCCTGGCGATTTTATAAAGGCAATATCGAAGGAGCGGAATGGCCGAGATTCAATGATAAAGACTGGAACATCGTATCATTACCCGATGGCATAGAATATCTCCCCACCGAGGCAAGCGGATGCATCAATTATCAGGGTGAAATCTGGTATCGCAAGCATTTCACTCCCGAGGAAAACTGGAAAGGAAAACAACAATTCCTCCACTTCGAAGCCATTATGGGAAAATCAAAAATATGGGTGAATGGAAAGTTGCTGAAAGAGCATTTCGGTGGTTTTCTACCTGTCATCGTAGATGTCACTTCCAGTCTGAAGTATGGAGAAGACAATGTTATCACCGTATGGGCAGACAACAGTGACGATCCCTCCTACCCTCCCGGCAAACCGCAAGATGCACTGGACTTTGCATATTTTGGAGGAATTTACCGAGATTGCTGGATGATAGTTCACAACAAAGTATTCATTACCGATCCAAATTATGAGAACGAGACAGCCGGAGGCGGATTGTTTGTCTCTTTCGACAAAGTTTCCGAGCAATCCGCACAGTTGAAACTGGATGCACATATACGTAACACTTCCGGAAAATCCTTCAGTGGTAAAATAATCTATGAACTCTATGACCGCGACGACAAACGTGTTCTCTCTAAGGAGACCGGTTTGTCGGTAAGCAAGGATCTTGCGAAACAAATTTCTTGCAAAGTGACCGTAGAAACACCTCATTTATGGTCACCCGACAGCCCCTATCTTTACAAACTACACATTTATATAAAAGACAAAGCCGGTAACACCATCGACGGATATTACCGCCGTATCGGCATTCGCAGCATTGAATTTAAAGGAAAAGACGGATTCTGGCTAAATGGCAAACCTTACCCCTATCCTCTGATGGGAGCCAACCGTCATCAAGATTTTGCAGTGATTGGCAACGCCTTACCCAACAGCCTTCATTGGCGGGATGCGAAGAAGTTGCGTGATGCCGGAATGCGTGTTATCCGTAACGCCCATTATCCGCAAGATCCGGCGTTTATGGATGCTTGTGATGAATTAGGACTGTTTGTTATTGTCAACACACCGGGATGGCAATTCTGGAATGATCAGCCGATATTTGCTCAGAGAGTATATAGTGATATCCGCAATATGGTTCGCCGCGACCGCAATCACCCCAGTGTATGGATGTGGGAACCGATTCTGAACGAAACATGGTATCCGGCTGACTTTGCTAAAAATGTAGTGGACATTCTCAATGAAGAATATCCGTATCCTTATTGCTATGCCGGATGTGATGTAACCGCACGTGGACACGAATACTTTCCGATACACTTCACCCATCCGATGAACGGAGGTGGAGGAGCCTTTGCTGATTCAGGCACAGGGATATGCCAAAAACGATTACCAACTCACCAGTTATGATGGACTATACAGAACTTCAAGACAACATATGGGCGGTTGCCTGTGGCACTCGTTCGATCACCAGAGAGGATATCATCCTGACCCGTTTTACGGAGGTATCATGGATGCCTTCCGACAACCTAAACTATCTTATTATATGTTCTGTTCCCAGCGTCCTGCCGAACCCAACAAAGAATTGATCGCAGATAATGGACCGATGATTTACATAGCCAATGCCATGACCCCATTCTCTCCGAAAGATGTAACGATATATAGCAACTGTGACGAAGTTCGCCTCACGTATTGCAAGGGAGGCAAAGAATATACTTATCATAAGCCGGCAAATGAAAGCGGAATGCCCTCACCCGTCATCACATTCAAGGATGTATTTGATGTCATGTATGATAAAAAGCTGTCACGCCAAAAGAAACAGGCAGATTCTTACCTTCTGGCAGAAGGATTAATGGACGGAAAAGTGGTTGCGACACATAAAGTAACACCCACACGCCGCCCGTCAAAACTGTTGCTTTGGGCAGATGACGAGAAAATACAGATGAAAGCGGACGGATCGGACATCGTGACGGTCATTGCAGCCATCGCAGATGAAAACGGAAACATCAAGCGTTTGAATAATTATGAAGTAAAGTTCGAAATCGAAGGCCAGGGCCAACTGGTTGCCAATGAAGAAACATTCACCAATCCACGTCCGGTACTTTGGGGAACTGCTCCGGTGCTGGTAAGGTCCACCACTACACCGGGAGAAATTAAAATCCGTGCATCAGTGGTATGGCAAGGCAAACATACGCCGGTTCCGGCAGAACTGATTATTCCTACTTTTCCATCAGAACATACGCTGGTAGCAGACAAAGATGAACTGACACAAGCACAATCCGCAAGCAAAGATGCCGGAAATAAAATAAATACCGCTCCATCCGATTGTGAGAAACGTGTACTTGAATTACAACAGGAACTGAACCGCCTGAAACTGAAAGAAGTCGAAAAACAACAGAGTGACTTTGAATAATGCGCATAGTTCTATCTATAAACAGAAAAAACACAAACTTATTAAAATACAGTTATGATAAATAGAATAGTATATACTTCATTTTTATTAGGAGCGAGTTTCGCCAGTACAGAAGCACAGGTAAGTACTCCTCCCAATATTGTATTGATTTTATGTGACGACATGGGATTCTCCGATCTGGGTTGCTACGGAAGTGAAATCCAGACTCCCAACATAGACCGTCTGGCAGAAAACGGGGTACGCTTCAGCCTGTTCAAAAATACAGGAAGAAGCTGCCCTAGCCGTGCTGCTTTGCTGACAGGACATTATCAGCACGAAGCCGGCATGGGATGGATGACGGCAGTAGATGAACACCGCCCCGGATACAGAGGACAAATTACAAAAAACATCCCCACCATTGCCGAGGTGATGAAAGCGAATGGCTACAGCACATATATGAGCGGTAAATGGCACGTCACAGTGGACGGAGCTTTTGATACTCCCAATGGCAGCTATCCGGCCCAACGGGGATTTGACAAATATTACGGTTGCCTGAGCGGAGGAGGCAGTTATTATAAACCAACACCGGTATACAGCAATCTGACCCGAATCAAAGAATTCCCCGATGACTATTACTATACCACTGCCATCACCGATTCCGCCGTCAGTTTTGTCAAGCAACACCCTACAGACAAACCGATGTTTATGTACGTAGCTCATTATGCCCCTCACTTACCCCTCCAAGCTCCTGCCGATCGTGTAGAGAAATGCAGAGACCGATATAAAGTGGGATATGACATGTTGCGTAAACAACGTTTCGACAGGTTAAAGGAGCTGAAGTTCATTTTGGACGAAATGGATTATCCTGTCTACCAAAAAGAATTTGACGGAAAACGTCCCTCTTGGGAAACACTCACACCAAAGCAACAGGAGCAATGGATTACCGATATGGCAACCTATGCCGCCATGATCGAAATTGTGGATAGCGGAATCGGTGAACTGGTGGAAACCATCAAGGAGAAAGGGATGCTGGACAATACCGTATTTATCTTCTTAAGCGATAACGGTGCAACCAAAGAAGGCGGATACCTGGGCCAGCTTATGGCTGATTTGAGCAATACTCCTTATAGAAGCTATAAGTCACAATGTTTTCAGGGAGGCACAAGTACCCCTTTTATCTTATCTTATGGCGATGCCGAAAAAAACAAGATGAAAGGTCAGATTTGCAGGCAACCTGCCCACATTATAGACATACTGCCTACCTGCATGGATATTGCCACAGCTACTTATCCGTCAGAATTCAAAGAGAATTTGCCCGGCAAGAGCTTACTCCCTCCAATCCATGGAAAAAAGATAAAGCCCAGAGAATTATACTTTGAGCATCAAAGTTCCTGCGCCATTATTTCCAATCATTGGAAACTGGTACGCGGCAGCCGGAATGAACCATGGGAGCTAATCGACTTATCGGCAGATCCGTTCGAAACCAAGGATTTGTCCGCCCAATATCCGAAGCTAGTGAAAAAACTAGAGGCTAAATGGAATAAATGGGCGAAACAATGTAATGTCTTTCCACTCGAAAACAAACCTTGGACCGAAAGAATTAACTACTATCTGAAACAAAATCCGGATCAAAGCGGAATAGAATAAAATCCGGGAACAATAGCCTTCTTAATACTAGGTTTAGAAAAAAGACTGTTCCTTTTAGACGAACAGTCTTTTTTCTGTTTACAAGACATATTGTTTGTATATAGCTGTTTTTTTATTACTTTTGTGCTTTCAGCCCCAAAGAGCTGTAACACACTTAAATTCATGAAATATACTTTTATCTAATAATAAACACGCTACGACAATGAGAAAGAAACATTCGCTCCTATTTTGTGCCTTATTTACGATTTTTACGGGACATGCAGAAGATACGGATTATACCAAAGGACTTTCTATCTGGTTTGATTCTCCCAATACATTACAAGGAAAAGAAGTCTGGCATAGTTCCAAACAGGATGCCAGTTGGGAATCACAGTCATTGCCTATAGGTAATGGAAGTATCGGTGCTAATATTTTGGGTTCAATAGAGGCGGAACGCATAACTTTTAATGAGAAAACGCTTTGGCGTGGCGGTCCTAATACAGCCAAAGGAGCAGATTACTATTGGAATGTGAACAAACAGTCCGCGTACATCCTGGACGAAATACGTAAAGCGTTCGTAGAAGGAGACCAGAAAAAAGCGGAAAAACTGACACGCGAGAATTTCAACAGTGAAGTCCCTTATGAATTTTCCAGAGAAAAGCCTTTCCGGTTTGGTAACTTCACTACAATGGGAGAATTCTATGTAGAAACAGGATTAAGCACAATAGGTATGAGTGACTACAAACGTATCTTATCATTGGATTCGGCAATGGCGGTGGTTCAGTTCAAAAAAGATGACGTAGCATATCAGCGTAACTATTTTATTTCTTACCCTGCCAATGTGATGGTGATGCGTTTCAGTGCCGACCAACCGGGCAAACAGAATCTCACTTTCAGATATGCCCCCAATCCGGTATCTACAGGACAGTTCTCTGCCGACGGTAATAATGGTCTTGTTTATACGGCTTCTCTGGATAATAATGGAATGAAATATGCAGTCCGTATTCAGGCAACAGTAAAAGGCGGTACCTTAAACAACACAGATGGACGGATTACAGTGAAAGAAGCTGATGAAGTCGTATTCTATGTGACTGCAGATACCGATTATAAAATGAATTTCGCACCGGACTTTACCGATCCTAAAACATATGTCGGTGTTAATCCGCTTGAAACAACCCAGCAATGGATGAAGGATGCCGTAGCCAAAGGATATGCCAACTTACTGGACGAACACTACAAAGACTACGCTTCTTTGTTCAACCGGGTGAAACTGGAGTTGAATCCTACAGTGAAAACATCCAATCTGCCCACTGCTCAACGACTGAAAAACTATCGGAAAGGACAACCTGACTACTACTTGGAGAAACTCTATTACCAGTTCGGACGCTATCTGTTGATAGCCAGTTCCCGACCGGGAAATATGCCTGCCAATCTGCAAGGCATCTGGCATAACAACATAGACGGCCCCTGGCGTGTGGATTATCATAATAACATTAATATCCAAATGAACTACTGGCCAGCCTGCTCTACAAACCTGGATGAATGTATGCTTCCGTTAATCGATTTCATCCGTACCTTAGTGAAACCGGGAGAAAAGACCGCTCAGTCTTATTTTGGCGCAAGAGGATGGACAGCATCTATTTCCGCCAACATCTTCGGCTTTACCACCCCATTAGAAAGTCAGGACATGTCCTGGAACTTTAATCCGATGGCAGGCCCCTGGCTGGCAACTCACGTCTGGGAATATTATGACTATACCAAAGACCTGAAATTCCTGAAAGAAACAGGATATGAACTGATTAAGAGCAGTGCCAACTTTACTGTTGACTATCTCTGGCATAAACCGGACGGAACGTATACGGCTGCCCCCTCTACTTCACCGGAACACGGCCCTATCGATCAGGGAGCTACATTTGTGCATGCAGTTGTCCGTGAAATCCTGCTGGATGCCATCCAAGCGAGCAAAGAGTTGGGAATAGACAAAAAAGAACGCAAACAATGGGAACATGTGCTTGCCAATCTCGTTCCTTATAAAATAGGTCGTTATGGTCAGTTACTGGAATGGTCAACCGATATCGACGATCCGAAAGACGAACATCGCCATGTAAATCATCTCTTCGGTCTGCATCCCGGACACACTGTTTCTCCTATCACTACTCCCGAACTGGCAGAAGCTGCCAAAGTTGTATTGGTGCATCGTGGCGACGGTGCTACCGGCTGGAGTATGGGATGGAAGTTGAACCAATGGGCACGCCTGCAGGATGGAAATCACGCCTATACCCTCTTTGGTAATCTGTTGAAAAACGGAACAGTAGATAACCTTTGGGATACACACCCGCCTTTTCAAATAGATGGAAACTTCGGTGGCACAGCAGGTATCACAGAAATGCTGTTGCAGAGCCACATGGGATTCATCCAACTGCTGCCTGCATTGCCGGATGCCTGGAAAGACGGTTCGATTCAAGGTGTATGCGCCAAAGGAAATTTCGAGATAGATATGATATGGAAAGACGGGCTCTTGCAAGAAGCCACCCTTCTATCCAAGGCGGGAGAAAATTGTACCGTAAAATATGCCGGTAAAACAATCTCTTTCAAGACTGCAAAAGGACGTAGCTATCAACTTAAATATGACAAAGAGAATGGATTAACCCAAATCAGACAATAGCACTGAATCTATTTCATTCAGATGAACACATTTACCCCCAATATCGACCATGAAAATTTATACTTGCCTTTGTTTGCTTTTCTTAGCCGGATATCTGGTTGCCCAGAATAATACTTCGGCTTTGTTGCCCATGCCCAATCAGATCACACCGGTAAAAGGGAAACCTTTTACCGTCCGTTCCGGAAAGACGGCTATCTATTTGAATCAGCCGGAATTGCAGTTTACAGCAAAGACGCTGCAAACGATATTACAAGACAGGATGCAGGCAAAGGTTCCACTTGCATCCGAATCCGGCCGTGCGGACATCCGTTTGCTGGTTGATCCTGCAATGGAAGGAAAAGAGCATTATCGTATCAAAATAACCTCCAAAGGGATCACTATCAGCGGAGCTACCGCAGGAGCGGTCTATTATGGAGTCATGACGATGGATCAGCTTCTATTAGGTGACGCGTGCGCCACTGCACACAAGGAGATTTCTCCAATCCGCATTGATGATGCACCCCGCTTCCCTCATCGGGCATTGATGCTCGACCCTGCCCGTCATTTCCTTCCGGTAAATGATGTGAAGTTCTTCATTGACCAGATGGCACGTTACAAATACAACATACTCCAGTTGCACTTGACAGACGACCAGGGATGGAGAGTCGAAATAAAAAAACATCCTAAATTAGTCGGCAAAGATTATTATACGCAAGAGCAGCTTGCCGAAATCATTCAATATGCCGCCCAACGGAATATCGAAGTCATTCCCGAACTGGATATCCCCGGACATACAGTAGCTATACTAGCCGCCTATCCCGAATTGGGATGTACACACACCGATACGCTACCTAAGATAGTAGGCAAAACTACAGATCTAATGCTTTGCGCGAACAATGAGAAAGTGTATTCCGTATATCAGGATATCATCAAAGAAATATCTTCCTTGTTCCCATCCGATTACATACATTTAGGAGGCGACGAAGCTGTGATAGAAAAGAACTGGACCCAATGTAGCCGTTGTCAGGCCATGATGAAAAAGCTAGGTTATCAGAAAGCTTCACAGCTCATGATTCCTTTTTTCAGCCGTATGCTTTCTTTCGTCCAAGAGAACAATAAGACTCCTATACTTTGGTGCGAACTGGACAATATTTATCCGCCTGCCAACGACTATCTCTTTCCTTATCCCAAGAACGTAACTTTAGTAAGCTGGCGTGGAGGATTGACACCTACCTGTCTTGAACTTACCCGAAAACACGGTAATCCGCTTATCATGGCACCAGGTGAGTACGCTTATCTGGATTATCCGCAACTGAAAGGAGATTTTCCCGAGTTCAACAATTGGGGTATGCCCGTTACTACTTTGGAAAAGTCGTATCAATTCGACCCGGGATATGGCGTGCCTGCCGAAGATCAGGCTCATATCATCGGAGTTATGGGAACTTTATGGGGAGAAGCGATACGAGACATTAACCGGGCAACTTATATGGCATATCCCCGCGCTTTCGCATTGGCAGAAGCCGGATGGACACAAATGAAATTCCATAATTGGGAATCATTCAAACAACGTCTCTACCCCAACCTAACTAATCTGATGAAGAAAGGGGTTTCGGTACGCGTTCCCTTTGAAATAGCTGACAAGAAATAGATTCAAATTAGTTTTTGACAAGTATCCTTTTTGCCATTTCTATTCGTTCTTTAAAATATGCGCAAACGGTTTCCCAGGGATAATAGGGAAAACGAGAAGTTGCAATGGGGAGTTTCGCTTCTTTTTCATTCAAAAGAATCTTAACCCATACCCCACGGGCTTTATCATGGTAGAAAATCCATTGTACATTAGCAGCCATTGGAGATATCTCATAATCTTTCCAATATCGGGAAACTGAATCAGGATTGGAAATTTGAACATCCGTATTCTCTATGCCCATCAATGCCACAAAAGGGATCACCGTTTCCGCATGAGCAAAACGAAAGTTCGCAGCATTATCAGACTTGCCTTTTATTACTTCATCAGTAGTATAAATGAAATCTGATAACAAAGGCCATGAAATGGCAACAGGCAACATCCTTCCGACAGGTGCGGAGCTTTTACTCATATATTGTCTCAAATTCTGAGTTTGCCAATAGCTACGCCATTCTTCCATTGTGAAAAGGTCGTCTAAATTCGTCAATAGACCTGTATCAGGAAGTATGGCAGCTATGGAAAACAAAGCCATAACAACCTCTTCCGCTTCTTCATCGGTCTCTCGTTCCGGTTCAATAAAAAATTTCTTCATGATAGAAGCAGAAGATATTTTATTCCGTACAAATGCTTCATATATAGAAAGCCAATCACCATTATTCTTATAATTTACATAAGATTTGTTTAAATCAAAAAAGCGGAGAATATCATCGTATTGCCTCCCCTCATTTCGTTGTATACGTAAAGAAGGATTATCCTGCATCAAACGAGTAAGAAATGCATCCATACTATTTATACACCGAGGAACATAGGTTGCTATAGCCTCGACTTTAACCGAATTACTGAATAATTGAGGATAATGTCTCATCATACGTCCGGCAATTCCCTTTTGTTCCAACTCTCCCAACACTGACAGTTTTCCCCACTGTCCCTCAAAACTATCAGATAAATGCTGTAATGTAGAGAGTAATATTTTCCCATCAGTTGTTAGTCTGTTTTCCTGTTGCCCCAGTATAAGTGCTTCTTTAGCCTTATCCAGTGCCTTCCCTGAAGTTGGGAACCGGGCTCCATGTCTTCCCAAATGGTTGATATAAAATGGCACCATATCACTAGTAGAAAGATGGAATGAATCTTCCTGAACAGGATATAGCATTGCTGTTCCTGCATATTGTTTTATTACATCCTGTCCCCAAACACTGGAAATAGAATAAAACATAAAAATCCCAATTAACAATAACCCTTTCATATTATAAATCCATTATATTTATAGGCTATAACGATGAAAACAATGATTATGTTTACCCAAACTCACACATAAAACCCTAAGATTTCAGTTTCAACTGGTCATTTATGAACAGTCTCTATATGAATAGAAAAATAAAGTTGTACTATACACACTTTCTATTCTTAAAGAGACAAGCATACCTTTCCATACAAACAAGTGAATATATATAATTTAGGGATAAAGCGTTTTTTGCAACCATTTAAACAGTAGTATAAAACGGAAAGCATACTACTATTATTAAGTTAATATACAAATAGATACAGATCATTATATTCTCAACATGTTCTCATGCCTTTGAGAAAAAATTCTCACCATAATGAGAAAAAATACTCATGCCTTTGAGAATATTTTCTCATTGCAATGAGAAAAACTTCTCATTGCGGTGAGAATAAAAGTCCCTTGTAGGAATCTGATAATGATTCACTACTTCACGTTTTATAGATGCTTTAATTCATGACGGAATAAAGAAAAGGATAAACTTTCGATGCTATTACTTGAAGATTTCAAATAAGTTCTTGTGGAACTTGGTTAACTCTGTCTTTTAATAAATCCAATACTGTTTGTATTCACCAATATCATATTTATGTCTGTGCAAATATAAAACTATTTTTTTAAGAATGATATAATAACCCCATTTTTTCTTTATTTTCCTCCTAATAAAATGTTTTTTCCAACGAATACTCATCAAAATAATACAATTTGAGTCTCTATATTAGTACTCAAAATATAATAAAAGTCATTCTTATTCATAAGCAACTCATAGACTACTATTTAGCTATTCTCCATATAATTATATCAAGTTCCACAAGAACTATAATCTAATTTGTATTTTTTATAGAAACAAAACAGCACAGTTCGGCATTGCAGAAAAAAAAGATATAATATGTTAGCCTTTTAGTATAAATAAAATAACAATAATGCCTATGGAGAAATAAATATTAAACTATTTAATGTACACACAACATTACAGAAAATACATGATTAAAATTAATCATGTATACAACGAAGCGAAATCCTATATCAAGGAAAACACAATGAAAGATTGCCTATACAGACAATAGTTTGAAATAACCTTAATAGTTTAACTAATATCAATTTCATGGAAAACACATCCTAGGACTCCACTCGGAGATCTCGCCAAGCGAGAGTTCTCTGTTTACTCCAAGTATACATTTAGCAACTTAAATCTCTCCCCTTGCCGAGGAGTATTAACATTTAAATACTATTTATGAAAAAGAAAATCACACAAACGTTACTGCCAATAGTTATGGGATTATCCCTAATAATGCAGTTTGCCTGTTCGGATGACGATAAATCAGGCGGAAATTATAATGGACCTCTAAAACTAACCACTTTTTATCCGGATTCAGGATATCTTTCCTCCAAAATTATAATAGAAGGTGAAAATCTAGGAACAGATGCTTCTAAATTGTCAGTCTACTTTAATAAAAAGAAAGGATACATTTCACAAGCATCCGGAAATATTCTGATGGTTTATGCACCTAAATTACCGGGAGACACCTGTATCATCTCTGTAGTAAAAGGAAATGATTCTCTTACTTTCGACAACAAATTCCGCTACATCTCCCGTTTTACAGTAGAAAATGTATGTGGTAAAACAGGTAGTGGATATAATATTGGCGGAGATCTTGCCAGTACAACCTTTGAAGCTTGGCGATTAAAAGTAGGATGCTGCGATCCGGAAGGGAATTATTATTCATGTTATTCTTCATTTGGAAATAATGGAGGTCTTGCGTTAATCAGTGAGAAAAAAAACCAATCAAAGAAAATCATATCAGAAATGGTTAATGATGTAATGTATCACAATGTAACCGAGAAACTGTACGCCGTAGGTACACAAAAAAACGTCATTTATGAGATTGATCCTTCCAACGACTGGAAAGTTAAGCGACGTTACTTGAAACCACAAGACCCTCCTGCCAAACAAATTGACTACAACTCTACAGCTTGTATAGCTTATTGTACTACAGATGGCTACTTTTACGGCCGTACGGCAACCAAACAATTATTCCGATTTAAACTGGAAGATATGGTATGTGAATACATCAAAAACGATGTATATAACTCGACAACTCCAGAAACAGAAAACAGCTATATTGTCAGCATGATGTTCGACCCGACTGAACCAACTCATCTATATACTTCTTACGGAGCATCTTCTGTTATAACCATGCAGGATGTATCGAAACCTGAATCTGAAGAAATAATATATGCCGGACATCTTAATGTAAGAGCTGATAATACGAGTACTACTCAAGTAATTAATGGATATCGGACAGACTGTTTGTTTAACTGGAACAACCAAATGACCATTATAGTAGACGAATCTGGACAAAAAAACATGTACATTGCAGATGCCGGAACCCAGACCATACGCAAAATTGATATGAATACAGGTATGGTAACAACCGTTGTAGGCAGACAAAATGTTAAAGGTAACCAAAGTGGCACTCCACTGGAAGCCACCTTCAACTGGCCCAAGGGAGTAGGATTGACTGCCGAAGGAGATTTGTATATTTCAGACTGCGGGTCCGGATGTGTCCGCAAGTTGAGTCTGCGTTAACCCCAATAATCATATGTAAAGAAGACACTAATGAAAAAATACATATTACTATCATTACTGTTCTTCTGCAACGCATCAATAATGATGGGGCAGGAGAAACAATTAACAATTTCGGGACATGTATTCGACGAAAGCAATGAGTCGCTGCCCGGAGTCAGCGTATACCTAAAGGACCGCGCAGGAGTAGGTACCAGCACCGATATTAACGGAGCCTTCAAGTTATCTGCCCAAAAAGGAGATATGATTATATTCTCTTTTATCGGTTACAAAAAGATGGAACATATCGTTTTGAAAGATGAAAAGAATCTGCGGATTATGCTGAAAAGCGATTCACAACAAATGGATGAAGTTGTCATCACCGGTATGGGAACAAAAGAAAAGAAGGTCAACCTGACCGGAGCTGTCACCAATGTGGATATATCACAGATACAGACACCAGCCACTTCCCTAACTAATATGCTCGGTGGTCGTGTACCCGGTATTATCTCCGTACAGTCCAGCGGTGAACCGGGCTCTAACATGTCTGAATTCTGGATTCGTGGTATTGGTACGTTTGGAGCAAGCTCGAGTGCACTTGTACTTATCGACGGGCTCGAAGGTGACTTGAACAGCATCGACCCCGCCGATATCGAAAGTTTCTCCGTATTGAAGGACGCTTCCGCAACTGCCGTATACGGTGTACGCGGTGCGAATGGAGTCGTACTGGTGACTACCAAGCATGGGACATCCGACAAGATGGAAGTAAACGTTCGTGCTAATGTCAAAATCTCCTATCTCACTAAGCTTCCCGAATATTTACGTGCATACGACTACGCTGTGTTAGCCAATGAAGCAAGTGCCATGCGTGGAGCACAGCCTATTTATGATGACATTGAACTGAAAGCCATTCAGTATCATCTGGATCCCGACTTTTATCCGGATGTAAACTGGCAGGATGAAATTCTGAAAAGAACCTCGCTTCAGCAAACATATTACGCTAGTGCCAGAGGAGGTGGTAGTATCGCCCGTTATTTTGTCAGTATGAATATGTCAAATGAATCGGCAATCTACAAGCAAGACGAAAACAGCAAGTACATCAAGGATGTGCACTACAACACTTACGGAATGCGTCTGAACGTAGACTTCAACCTGACCAAGACAACCGAACTTTATTTCGGTTCGGATATCTACCTATCCTCACAAGCACTACCCGGGCAAGGAGCATCAACCGACCAATTATGGGATGCCCAAGCCAAACTGACTCCGCTCACTATTCCTGTCCGTTATTCTACAGGAGAACTGCCCACCTACAAATCGGGCGCAAAAGATGTGTACTCACCCTATGCCATGTTGAATTATACAGGTTTGAAAAACATCAATACTTACTCTGGTACCTATACAATACGCTTACAGCAAGATTTCAGTTTTCTACTGAGAAATCTGGCTCTTAACATTCAGGGGGCCTACAGCAACAGCTCTTATTTTGAAGAGACACGTTCTGTCAAGCCCGACATGTATTGGGCGGAACGCAGGGATGAGAACGGAAATCTGGAACTTATACACACTATAAAGAAAGAAGGAACAAAATATACTAAAAACAGAGACAGCCAGTACCGGAAATACTTTCTTCAGGCAAATCTAACCTGGAAAGCTATGCTGAACGATGAACACCGTATTTCCGCTCTTATACATTATGAAATGAGTGATAGCAAAAACACAAAAGATTTAAATAAGGACGGTATGGCTGCTATTCCTTTAAGATATCAGGGTTTGTCTGGAAAAGTCAGTTATGGGTTCAGAGATACATATCTGCTCGATTTCAACATAGGATATACCGGTTCAGAAAACTTTGAGAAAGGTAAACGCTTTGGGTTCTTTCCGGCCATATCCGGTGGTTGGGTGCCTACCCAATATGAATTCATGCAAGAAAAGCTTCCTTGGCTGAATTTTCTCAAAATCAGAGCTTCGTATGGTATCGTAGGTAACGACCGTATTTCAGACAAACGTTTCCCCTATCTGACGATTATCAATGAGTCTGCCGAAAAAGGCTGGGGATACAATGAAGCCGGAATCACTGAAAATCAAATGGGAGCCGACAATCTGAAATGGGAAAAAGCTAAAAAGATAGATGTAGGTATCGAAGGCGAATTATTCAACAGCAAACTGAGTTTCGTGATCGATTTCTTCAAAGACATCCGTGATGGCATCTTCCAGCAACGCCAACAAGTTCCAGAGTATATCGGCCTTGTCAGCATGCCATTTGGCAATGTAGGCAGCATGAAAAGTTATGGTTCGGACGGAAACGTGACCTATATACAGAATATTGGCAAAGATATGTCGGTAACATTCCGAGGAAATTTTACCCTTAGTAATAACAGGGTGAATTATTTTGAAGAGGCAGATACCAAATATGAATATAATTCTGCCACCGGACGTCCTTATGGATACCAAAAAGGACTGATCGCATTAGGATTGTTCAAAGATGACGAGGATATCGCTAATAGTCCTAAACAGACTTTCGGTAGCTATCTGCCCGGAGATATTAAATACAAGGATGTCAATGGAGACGGTGTTGTAAACGGGGATGACAAAGTACCTTTGTCATTCAGCAGTACTCCACGCTTCATGTATGGATTCGGAGTTGAATTCAGATATAAGAGACTGTCGGCTGCCGTACTATTCAAGGGAACCGGAAATACCGATGTTTATCATGTGGGGGTACCAGCTTCAAACGGCGCTCTATATGACGAAGGCTACATTCCATTCTATGGCAAACAGACTGGTAATGTACTGAGCATAGTCAAAAACCCTGCCAATCGTTGGATTTCCCGTGAATATGCTGAGAAGATGGGGCTAGATCCATCTTTGTCAGAAAATCCTAATGCCCGATTCCCTCGCATGTCATACGGAAATTTGGAAAACAATTCCCAGACATCCAGTTTTTGGAAAAACAATGCAAAATACCTGCGGCTATCAGAAGTAAACATCAATTATAGTGTAAATGTACCCAAGACTATAAAGAATTTGGGAATCAATTCTATCGACCTTTCACTCGTAGGCAACAATCTTTGCGTATGGGATAAGATTGATATCTGCGATCCGGAACAAGCATTATACAACGGACGGCGTTATCCAATTCCTGCCAGCGTGACTTTGCAGGCATACATCAAATTCTAACTATCAAAAAATGAATTATATGAGAAAACTAATATTGCATTCAATTCTATTGTTGTCCGTCTTTTCTATCTCTTCCTGTAATTATCTGGATGTAGACAAGTGGTTTGACGATACAATGAAATATGACTCCATCTTCTCCCGTAAAGAATACTTGGAAAGATATATGTGGAACGTAGCATCCATGTTTCCCGATGAAGGAGACTTTCTCAATAGTCCGGCGACAGCAGGACCGTTAGCTACCGATGAGGCTTTTGAAACTTTTAATGCAGAAACCTATACTGGTATGGCATACGTCACGGGAGCCATTAACGAAGAAAACATCACCAATAAAGATGCTAAAAAGAAAAAATCTATTTATCAATGGGACACGATGTACAAAATCATCCGTAAGGCAAACATTATCCTCTCACGTATGGATGAAGTGACCGATATGAGCAATCTGGAAAAACCGGACATCTGGGCATACACCTATTTTATGAGAGCCTACGCATACTACCATCTCATCATGGATTTCGGTCCTGTCATCCTTGTAGGAGATCAGGTATATCCCTCCAACGAGCAGCCGGAAGCCTATGCAAACGTACGTGCGACGTATGACGAATCAGTAGACTATGCTTGCGAACAATTTGAGTTGGCGGCACAATATCTACCCGAAACTCAGCCGAACAGCAGCTTCGGCCGCCCCACCAAGGGAGCGGCTTATGCACTGATTGCAAGGCTAAGGCTAATACAAGCCAGTCCACTATACAATGGCCGCGGACAAACATACTTCGGGAACTGGAAACGGAGCAGTGATGGAGTGTTCTACATTTCCCAACAATACGACGACCGTAAATGGGCGGTAGCCGCAGCAGCTTGCGAAAGAGTCATAGACATGGGGCGTTATGAACTGCATACTGTCCCTGCAGATAAAGACTCTTTTGTACCTCCAACCAACGAGAATCAGGCGTTTCCCAACGGAGTAGGCGGTATTGACCCGCTTAAATCTTACAGCTATATGTTCAATGGCGAAACAGATGGCAGAAAAAACAAGGAGTTCATATGGGGAAGAACGACCGGTAATCTATGCATTAGAGAATCTTTTCCACATTCGATGGACGGATACAATGGGATGGGCGTAACACAAAAGATGGTCAACATGTTCTATATGAATGACGGAACAGACAACTATCCCGAAGATGCAAAGCCATACAAAGAAGACGGAACATATGATAATACAAATTTCAGCACCGAGGATGAGACCTTCTCCGAATATGTATTGAAGTCAGGAGTCTTCAACATGTACCGTAATCGGGAAATGAGATTCTATGCCAACATCGGTTTCTCCGGCCGTTTCTGGAAAGCCCGCTCATACAGCGGAAGCGATGCTAAAAAGGAGCAGATGATTAAATATGACAACTCTTCTGTAACGGATGGGAAGCACTCCTCCAGTGGTAATGTGAACAACTACCCCGCCACCGGTTATGTCATTACCAAATACGTGCATGACGACGATGCATTCTCTTCGCCCGGAGGAATATTAATGGAAAAATTTTTCCCTATCATCCGTTATGCTGAAATCCTGCTGGCTTATAGCGAAGCACTCAATAATCTTCAGGGCAGTTATTCCATCGAACTAAAGGGATCGAACGGAGAGACTAAAGTCTACGAGGAAAGCCGTGACATATACAAAATCAAGCAGGCGTTCAACCCAATCAGATACCGTGTAGGACTCCCCGGAGTGAAAGATGATGAGTTGGCCAGCGTGGATGGCTTTAACAAAATCCTTCAAAGAGAAAGAGCCATTGAATTCTTGTATGAGAATCAAAGATACTATGACGTGCGCCGATGGGGCATCTACGAAGAGTCCGAAAAAGAAGCGATACAGGGGATGGACCTCAGCAAAGATGAGATGAGTGGATACTTCTATCCGGTAGTGGTAGACCATCCCTGGATAAGACACAGAGTAGTAGATCGTAAAATGGTATTCCTACCTATTGGCAAATATGAAATAAGAAAAGTGGATGGTCTGGATCAGAATCCCGGCTGGGGAGATTAAACAAATCACCCTATGAGACAATTCGTTAGCATTGAATATAAATTAAAAGAATAAGAATGAAAACATATAAAATAAGCATCCTGTCGCTGTTACTCGCATTACTATTTCTTGCCGGATGCAGTGACAGAAAGAAGTTCTTTGAAGATGAACGATACGAGAAAATGGTATACATTGTCAGCGACAATAACAATATACACAATTTGATTTACGACCTGGATGGCAAAGACGGTAATATACGCAATCTGTCGATTGCGTGTAGCGGAACCAATCCGACAGAGGAACCGGTGACAATATCGCTCACAGAAGACACAGTTCTTCTGGATGAATATAACTATACGAACTTTATCGAAGATTATAGCCGATATGCCCTCAAGATGGACCCGAAAGACTATGCGATAGAAAGCAGCACAGTTACTTATCCGACAGGAGAACCATACACGTTGGTACCTATCAAAATAGACATTTCAGTCATTGAAAGTCTGGACCCGGATAAAATCTACTTTATTCCCATAGCAATAGCCGACGCAACTCCTTATCCCATAGTAAAAAAGAAAGGAAATGCATTATTGCAGATACAGAAGAAAAACAAATATACCAGTTCCGCAGAACCTGCAAGCTATAATGCATCAGGGTATGAAGGCAGCGGATACTTTGTCATCACCAAAACAATGGTACCTCTGACCAAAAATCGGGTAAGAATCAATATCGGTACTAAGAGATTACCGGCAGAACCGGAGAATCAGCCGGACTTCATCAAGAAAAATACGATTGTTATCGAAGTAGCTGATGATAACTCCCTGACTGTAGAACCTTATGATCCTGAAGAAATGGAAGTGGAAACAGTGGATGTCAAAGTAGCCCATCCGGGTGATAACGCCTATGCACTCTACAACAACCGGCTCGACCCGACAACTACGACCTTCTGTGTATGCTATAAGTATAGACTCAAAACAGGTAGTTGGACCGAAGTACGGGAAGCAATACGCTTACCGGTGATTGTCATAGAGTAAACAAGCCAAATAAAGACCTATTAATATAAATCCGGATATAACCATCCGAATCAGAAGAAGTTATTGCAAAAGTCTGTAAGCTCTCCTCCCCCCCCTCTCTTTTTTTAAGGAGAAGGGAGAGCTGAAGACCCGAAGAGCAGATAAACACACAAACCATTATCATATAAATTCATCCTGCCGACACCTTTCTGACAATAAGGCAGAGAAATAAAAAACAATTATGGAATAAACACAAAAAGTCCCTGTAAAGTATTAATTTACAGGGACTTTCTATTTTCTTAAAGCGGAGAGACAGGTTCTATCACCTATCATTTCAAACAATATCACAAACTCGTAATATATTGTTAATTACCAAGTTATTACAAAGTAAACAGAAAATAAAATATCTCTTAATATCTTTGCATATCTCACTTCTTGGGTGTATTTTTGGGTGTCAATTTTCAAACACACCCAATTATGAATATCAAAAGAAACATCATTTTCGCACTGGAAAGCCGGAAGAAAAACGGTGTGCCAATCACAGAGAATGTACCTATCCGTATGCGTGTAATATTCGCAAGCCAGCGTATAGAGTTTACAACGAGATACCGCATTGACGCTACCAAATGGGATACGGACAAACAAAGGGTAAAGAACGGATGCACAAACAAACTGAAGCAAAGCGCATCCGAAATCAATGCAGACCTGCTAAGACAGTACACGGAGATACAGAACATCTTCAAAGAGTTTGAAGTACAGAACGTACTACCCACACCCGCACAGATAAAGGACAGCTTCAATGCAAGGATGAAGGATGCACCAGTCACAGAGCAGGAAACAGCCGAAGGACCTAAAATCAGCTTTTGGGAGGCGTTCGAGGAGTTTATAAGGGAATGCGGGAAACAGAACAACTGGACAGACGCAACCTACGAAAAATTCGCTGCGGTAAAGAACCACCTGAAAGAGTTCAGGGATGAACTTTCCTTTGATACGTTCACCGAGAACGGTCTGAATGACTATGTGGACTTCCTGCGTAACAAGAAAGATATGCGTAATAGCACCATAGGCAAGTAGATAGCCTTCCTGAAATGGTTCCTGCGGTGGAGTTTCAAGAAAGGGCACAATCAGAACATGGCTTATGACAGCTTCAAGCCCAAGCTGAAAAACACACCCAAAAAAGTAATATTCCTCACATGGGAGGAACTGAACAGACTGAAAGACTACAAGATACCCCAAACCAAGCAGTATCTCGAACGGGTAAGGGACGTTTTTCTGTTCTGCTGTTTCAGCGGGCTGCGCTATTCGGACGTGTACAACCTCAAACGGAGCGACATCAAGCCCGACCATATAGAAGTGACCACCGTCAAGACAGCGGACAGCCTTATCATAGAGTTAAACAACCACAGCAAGGCGATACTGGAAAAATACAAAAGCGTACACTTTGAAGATCACAAGGCACTTCCGGTCATCAGCAACCAAAAGATGAACGATTATTTGAAAGAACTGGGGGAACTTGCGGAAATCAACGACCCGGTAAGGGAAACTTACTACAAGGGAAATGAACGTATAGACACCGTCACACCCAAATACGCCCTGCTGGGAACCCATGCTGGAAGACGGACATTCATCTGCAACGCTTTGGCATTGGGTATTCCCGCACAAGTAGTGATGAAGTGGACGGGACACAGCGACTACAAGGCGATGAAACCATACATAGACGTTGCCGATGACATCAAGGCCAATGCGATGAACAAATTCAACCAACTGTAAACACAACAATAGCATGGAAGAAAGAATAACCTCAATGATACCCCGCTACGGGAAACTCAACAAGACATATACGGAAATAACATCCGGTGACGGCCTCTCTTTTGAGAAGCAGAAGTTTATTCATGACTTTTACAAAGAGTATGAAGACACACAGACCTTTGAAAAGGCACTTATCAGCCTCATGCTTGAAACGGAGGGTACGCACTTTTCCATATTGCTGAACAGCCTGAAACGGGAGATTGAAAACAATATCTCAATGTATAATACCTGCAAGGAGTTTTTCGACCGTCTCGATATTGAACATATCTGCCGGCAGCATGAAAGATGTTATGACCGGGACATCGAAAGACAAATGCAAATCACAAACGAATATTACCGGGAACTTATGGAAGCTAACGGCTCTTTGGAGGCAGTCGGTTTCAGGGAACACGACCGTCAGGAAGAGGAGCTTTTGGAAAAGAGGTACGAACGGTGCAAGCAGGAATACGACAGGGAGAAAGCCAAACTGGATGAACTATATGCAAAGAAGAAACAGGCAAGGCGGGAAGCCCTGCAATACCTGAAAAACCGCTGCGGAGACATATACAGGCTGGACGGATCGCTGCTGGCAATTCTTGATAAATACATGACCGGCCAAAAGAAAAAAGGAGAGGAAGAAAAAGAAAGTTCCGCATCTGACACCATATCAAAAAAAAAGCCCGGTCTATTTCCCCATGAAACTCCTGTCAGCCATTCACGAGACATGCAACGGAGAGCAGTTCGAGGAGATCAATGAACTGGACTTCTACGCCAACATGAACTTGCAACCGTGCGCGAGCAGATTAAAGGTGAGAAAGGATGAAAAGGCACGTGTATGCTACCTGATATTTCTCATGGGAGAAACACTTTCCAAACCCGACAGAGAAAAGTGGAAGGAGGAAATCATGAAACTGCTGGAGATAGATATAAAATATTACAAGTCCAAATACAAGGCACCCGTACCCCGGACCGATTTACCCAGTGACAGCAATCAGATATTTGCGAAGGAAATGCAGTCAATATTCCGATAGTTAGCGATACGCCACGACATTCCACGAAACAACCACTTTTACCACCCGAAATATTTTTCACCACTCTTTATTATCTTCTGATATTTAGTGAGATAGCGTGATACTCCATTCACGCTATCCACATCCTTACCACCCGTATCCGGGATTAACTTTGCACTGTTCGAACGAAACAAAAAAGCCCGTGCGCAGGGCTTACAGTACAAACGTTAAATTCATTCCAACATGGAAATCAGAGAACTTTTATCAAAGCCCGTATGGCAGATGACGGGAGAGGAATTCATATTACTGAACCGACACGCCCTGCAGGAAAGGGAAGCGAGAGCAGCACAGCCCATAGCCGATACGGAAAAGAAATACGTGTACGGGATAGGCGGCATAGCACGCCTGTTCGGATGCAGTATGCCCACAGCAAACCGCATCAAGAAAAGCGGGAAGATAGACAGAGCCATTACGCAGATAGGACGCAAAATCATCGTAGATGCGGACATGGCACTCGAACTGGCAGGACACAAAAGCGGAGGACGCAGATAAGGAGGTACGGACATGGAGTACAGAGAAAGAAAAGAAGTCACGCCCGAAGCGGCGGTGATACTGTGGCAAGCCTCACGGCTCGACCTTTCGGAAGACTACGAGAGGGCACCCGAAATACTGAAAGTACACGGTTCCGTCATAGGCACGCTGGGGAACTTCAGCGCATCAATCGGAAAAGCAAAGAGCAAGAAAACGTTCAATGTTTCCGCAATCGTGGCGGCTGCACTGAAAAACGGAACAGTGCTAAGCTACACGGCGGAACTGCCCGAAAACAGGAGGAAAATACTCTATGTGGATACCGAACAAAGTTCCTACCACTGTGCGAAAGTGGCAAAAAGAATATTGCGCATGGCGGGACTGCCGACAGGCAGGAACCATAAAGACCTTGAATTCCTTGTCCTAAGGAAGTACACGCCCGAGGAACGAATAGCAATCGTGAGGGAGGCTATTTACCGCACCGAAAATGTAGGGCTGGTAGTCATTGACGGAATACGAGATATGGTATACGACATCAACAGCCCCAGCGAGTCCACGAAGGTAATCTCCCTGCTGATGACATGGACGGGGGAAAGACACATACACATACACACCATACTGCATCAGAACAAGGGGGACGAGAACGCAAGGGGACACATCGGAACGGAGCTTAGCAACAAGGCCGAAACAGTGCTGCAAGTGGAGAAGGACGAGAAGGACCCCGACATCAGTACGGTCAAGGCAGCACATATCAGGGCGATGAACTTCGAACCGTTCGCATTCCGCATCAACGGGGAGGCATTACCCGAACTGCTGGACGAATACCTGTTCAAACACAAGGATCCGGGAAAAGGGAAAAGGGAGAAGTTCGACCCCTACAAGGACATCACAGAGAAGCAGCACCGCATCGCACTGGAAGCGGCATTCACACTCAAAGATGAATACGGCTACAAGGAGCTTGCGGAAGAATTGAGGGAAACCTACGCTTCTGTCGGTGTCATGCTTGGGGGAAACAGGCTGACAGACCTCATTACAGTACTGAAAAACAAACGGATGATAGTACAGGAGAACGGCAGGAAATACACCTTCAAACCCGATTTTCACTATTAGCGGTATTGTATGGGAACCACTTTACTTTAGTCCCGTACCATATATATACGGAAGTAAAGTAAAGTGGATATAGCCCGTAATATACAAAAAGATACGGGCGAAAAGAAAAAATAATATTCACACTTGACAAGAACAACAGTATGACAGTACGGAAAAAGGGTATGGTCTCATACCCGGCCTCCACCATGACGGCACAGACCGGAAACCGCTTTACTTTAGTCTGGGGGCATATATATAGCAAAGTAAAGTAAAGCGGATGCAGCCCGTTACACATGAAAGGGTACGGGCGAAAACCCCAAAAACAATATCTACTTAAAACAGAAATATGATGAACATGAATGAAGCGAAGCAGATACGCATAGAGGAATATCTGCACAGTCTTGGATACAGTCCGGTAAGGCAACAGGGTGGTAGTCTATGGTACAACTCACCGTTCAGGGACGAACAGGAACCCTCCTTCAAGGTGAACACCGAACGCAACCTATGGTATGATTTTGGCGCAGGCAAAGGTGGTAATATCATCGCACTGGCACAGGAGCTATACGCATCCGACAGTCTGCCCTACCTCTTGGAAAGGATAAAGGAGCAGGCACAAAACGTGCGCCCGGCCTCTTTCTCTTTTGGCAAGCAACCCTTGTCAAAGCCGAGTTTCCGGCAGTTGGAGGTAGTACCGCTCTCCTCTCCCGCCCTGTATGCCTACCTGCGGCAAAGGGGAATAAATACGGAATTGGCAAAAAGAGAATGCAGGGAGGTCCGCTATCTGACTGGGGAAACCCCATACTATGCTATAGGCTTCCCCAACCGTTCGGGAGGATACGAGATACGCAACAAGCATTTCAAGGGATGCATAGCACCGAAGGACATCACCCATATACGGCAATCGGAGCCGAAGGAGGCATGCTACATCTTCGAGGGATTCATGGACTACCTCTCTTTCCTCACCCTGCGGCTGGAAAGGTGTCCCGACCGTCCCGAACTTGACGGGCAGGACTACATCGTACTGAACTCGACTTCCAACCTCTCCAAGGCAATCCGACCATTGGGCGGTTACGGGTGCATCCACTGTTTCCTCGACAACGACAAAGCGGGAATGGAAGCTGTTCAGGAACTGCGGGAGGAATACGGGCTGCGCGTCCGGGACGCGTCGCACATATACGGAGGCTACAACGACCTGAACGACTGCCTGCGGAGTAAGCAAAACGGACAAGCCGAACATCAGCAGCAGAGACCGGAGCCGGAGAAAGGACAACGGCAGGCAGAGCAACTGAAAAAGAAAAACAAAGGTATCAGGATGTAACCGTAGAGCCACCGGAAGGCTTTGAAAAAAGCCATAGCTCATTAGGGCTTTTTCTTAACGCAATGCACACATTGCTAAAAAAGCCCCAACGAGCCATAGGGGCGCCGCCCCTTTGGAAACCCCGTCTGCCATGCGGCATAAAAGCAAGGCAGGGGAAGTATTAACCTGAAATTATTGACAGTTATGGGATATGCAGTTTTGCATCTGGAAAAGGCAAAAGGGACGGACAGCAGGATGTCCGCACACATAGAGCGCACCGTTCACCCGAAGAATGCGGACAGAACGCGCACACACCTGAACCGGGAGCTCGTACAGTTTCCCGAAGGGGTGAGGAACCGCACGCAGGCGATAGCCCACCGGATAGAAACGGCAGGCATCAGACGCAAGGTGAGCGCCAATCAGGTGAAGGCAATCCGGATACTCCTTACCGGAAGTAACAAGGACATGAAGCAAATGGAAGCGGAAGGACGGATTGAAGACTGGTGTAACGACAGTCTGAAATGGATCCGGGAAACATACGGGGAGCAGAACCTCGTATCGGCAGTACTGCACATGGACGAGAAGACACCACACATACACGCCACAGTCATACCGATAGTGACCGGAGAGCGAAGGAAAGCCGGACAGGAAGAACAGAACGGGAAAAAAAAGTACAGAAAGAAGAACCCGCAGGACGTGAGACTCTGCGCAGATGATGTAATGGCAAGGCACAGGCTAAAACACTATCAGGACACTTATGCCCAAGCCATGAACAAGTACGGCTTGCAGAGAGGCGTGGACGGCTCATTGGCAAAGCATATTTCCACCATGCAATACTACAAGCAGCTGGTGGAGCAGCAGGACAGCCTGCAAGAGAACATAGAAAACCTGCTGGGGCTGGAAGAGGAAGCAATGAAAAAACTGAAGCAGGTAAAGGGGGAAATCAACGTGCAGAAAATGAAGGGGGCGGCGGTGAACGCCACCACAGCCATAGCGGACGGGGTGAGCTCACTTTTCGGAGGCAGCAAGGTTAAGAGGCTGGAAGAGGAGAATGAAAATTTGAAACGGAACATTGTGAATCTGCAAAAACAGGTGCAAGCCGAACAAAGGGAGCAGACAAAAATGGAAAACCGTCACAGCAGCGAGATAAACAGAGTTGACCGGAGCTACCGGCAGAAAATCGCAGAATACGACAATCGGCTGGAACTGATAGACACCTACTTTCCTATTGTAAAGGAACTGATGCCCATAGCAGAACAATGCCGGGAAGTGGGCTTCACCGAAGAACTGACAAGACGAATTGTCAGCCTGCAACCCGTGGAGTTCAAGGGAAGGCTCTATTCAAAGGAGTACAAGGAGAAGTTCAGGACGGAGCACTCAACGGCAACAGTGGAGAGGAACCCGCAGGAGAAAGGAAAATTCAGGCTGTGCATTGACGGAATACCCATACTCGATTGGTTCAGGAAGAAGTTTCAGGAAATTAAAGAAAAGTTAGGGCTAAACACACCTGTTGAAAACAAGCAACGAAAAGGATTGAAAATATAATCACTTAATAACGAGAGGCTATAAATTATTAGTGCCAGTAAAAGAATATACTCTTTACTGGCACCTGTTAAACGCAAATTGACACCCTAAATCTAACAAATATAAAAAAATCTATTCTTCACTTGGACAATATCAGAAAACATAACCAACTCCCAATACCAACCTGGAAAAATCTTTATGTGTCACATAATACTGTAAATATACATTTATATGGTTTATAAATCTAATACCAACTTGTGGAGCCACCGCAAAGTGCAACTTATAACCTTCATTGAAAACTCCCACATCTATATTATCAATTGAAACACCAGTTCCCAAACCAACATAGGAATCAACAGATTCATTCCGTAAGAAATGATAATTAGCTGCCGGCATAAGAGATAAAGATCTTCCATTAAAAGTATTATTCAGTACAATTGTGTAACTTTCATAACCTAATTTTAGATTTACACTTAACGGATTGGTGGAAAACCTATATATTCCATTTAAATAAAACCCAACATGATTTTCTTTATATCCATTCTTTTGTAGCCCAATTGGATAATTGGCTCCTAATTCAAATTCGAATCTCCTTCCTTGTGCTAATACCAGCCCAATATTGCATATAAATAACCAAAGAAGTAACATACATACTTTTTTCATAACCAATTTATCTTTTAATACCATATCTCTTATTTATTTGTCCGACAAGGAGGGCTAACTTCAAATTATCGCCACTTCTTTGGCTCATTTATAGCAGGGAGAATTTTGTAAAAACCACCTTCACTAAGACTATATCTGAAAGTGTTTTGTTCATATCGAGTTCTTCTTGGGTTATTATGCGTCCAAACAAATTCTGTGAGCAACAAATCATGTTTTAATTGTAATTCAGTCCCACGGCTATTATTACTCTTAACAAATTCTTCTACTGTTGTATCATCCTTTTCTGTTCTTGGTATTCGAGCCTTCAAATAATGTCTGCTATGTTCTACAATATTAAAAGAAATGTATCTTGGAGCAACTGTCGGAATCTTAGCCGTTCTATCAGCATAAAAGGCAAGATGTACATCGCCAATTATCTTTTCTCTTTGTAAAGATCTACCCACATAGGAGTCATTTTTTAGATTCCGATATTCAATTCTTGCATATACAGGATCGCTATCAATATCAATTTTAAATTTAACTTTATAAGGTGAATGATCCGACAAATACGCAAAGCTGCAAAATATAGGTTTACCAGGTGTCTCTGCAGAAAAATGCCCTCCTTCACTTATAAATTTGATAAAATCGTCAAATCCGGTAAGGGTCTTTACACCACTGTCACCATTTCCTCCCCCTACATATACTTTCATTCTGGCCTCATCAAAAAAGCCCTTTTCTTCAACTGTCAGAAATTCTTTTTTGTTATATAAAAAGCCATTAACGGCCTTCTTTACAATGGACTCCGCATTCTCGTATATTTCATCGGTTTCAAGAGTTAATATGCCGACCCTTCCATAAGCTATGGAGCTCACATAGACAGGAGAGTATTGGGCATTGATACTACCTTCAATAAAACTCTTCTCAGGAATATCCATATCAATCGTAAAATATTTCTGAATAAACCTTATATATAAGCCACTACTTTTACTAATTCGTTCCTTATGTTCTTGTTGGGAAGATGACGACCCCCAAAATAAAAAGCTCGTATTGGCATTTGATCCAAAAGTCATTTTCAGCTCATCATAAGATGTAAAACGGTGTATATCAAAGTGTACGGAAGCTGATTGTTGCCCTATACCTTTCTGATGCATCAAATCCATTACCAACTGCCTACATGAAGACAAAGAGGGCTTTTCAAGTACACCTGTAACTTTTTGGGCAGGAAAGGACACAGAGACATTTATAGGCTTATAGTGGACACTGATTGTTTTATAATCCTGATTGGCAACGCTTGCCCCATCCAAGATAGAGCCAGGATAAATATATCGATTCAGATTATCCAAAACTATCGACTCATCTGCCTGTGCATGAATTGTTTTACCAAACCCATTATCCCATAATGTCTCAGAAATGATTTCTGAAGCTCTTGTATGGATATGCGAAGGAGAAGATAAAACCTTATCTCCCATATCAGGAATATAGTTATGCACATTTATATTCACCACTTGTTCGGGATACTTAGGTAGATTTTGAAAAGAACAGCAATCTGATTGCTGTTCTTTTTTGTCAAATTCTTGTTCACATGAAATTAATCCTATAGCAAATAAAAACAGAGTATATCTTAAGATTCTCATGGTTCTAAGTTATTGTCAATTTTCTAAATGGATTTTAAATTTGGAGTAGAAGGGAGAGTTATCAGATAAATAACTCGCAGTATAAAAAATTGCATCTCCCGGCAGGTCTTTAGAAAATCGACCTCCTTGAATTATAAAATCTTGAAACTCATTCCACCCCTTCGCAGTTTTAACAGTGCCTTCTCCTTCTCCATTATACACCATGACGTTCACCTCTGCTTCTTTAAGAATCTTTTCTTGTTCAAGATTAAAAGATAATTTCCCATTTACAACTTTAGCTTGTAAGGCAGCTTGTAAGGCAATTCTTACTTTATCATAACTTTCAGAAGATTCTATCGAAATTAAGGCCATTCTTCCATAAGTAATGGAACTGATATAAATAGGATCATACTTACCGACAGATCCCATATCATCATGATTTAAAAGAATATTTCCATCAGCAGGAAGGTCCATGTCAACAGTGTAATTACGTTGTACTATTTTCGCAAACAATCCGGTTTTCTTTCTTATTTTTCCCTTATCAAGACTGACATCAATATTAAGGAGCCCGCCTATGTTGACATTTGCTCCAAAAGCAAGTTTTAACTCTTCAAAATAGGAAAATTGCCTCATATTATAAGTAAAAGACCCCAACTGTTTACCTGTCATGCCTTCTTTATTCATTATATTCTGCAAAGATTGCCTTTGTGCTGAAAGGCTTGGTTTTGCGATAATATCAGTAACCCAACGAGCTGGAAAAGAATATGATATTGTAATTGGATCCATAGGTTTTACAATAGGAACAAAGCGCTGCTTTTCAATAGATCCACCTTGAAGAATTGAACCTAAATAAATATACCTCATTAACCCTTGAGTTGGTATATGTTCATTTGTTTCATAAATTAATGTATGTCCATTTCCACTACTCCATACACTATCTTTCAATAATTCAGAAGAACGAGTAACGGAGGTTTTATTAAATGAAGCAAAGCTTTCTGGATTATCCATTGAAATATTTATCACTTCTTGAGGGTATCTCTCAAGAAGAACATGATTAGAGCCACCCATTTCTTCAACTGTATCATCGGAACATGAAATTAAAAACATAATTGGCAAAATCAACAAATATACATACTGTTTCATAATTAATATAATTAAGGTTAATACTGAATATGTTAAAAATCAAAAGTACCATGTTTATAAGAGGATCGAGAAGGTTTATAATAATCCTCACCCGGGGTCTGGGGTTGTATGAAATCCTGTCTGAATATTTCCGTAGGATTATCTGTAATTAAATTTGCATCATGGGTATATATGTTAAAATAACACTCTGGATCTGTTTTTTGGTTATATGGTCCTTCTCCCACAAAAGTGAATTTGTAAAAACCTATTTTTTCTCCGTCTTTTCTGACCGTAAGAAACCAGACATTACCAGTACTTATCGTTTTAAATCTCAATCCATTTAATGATGAATAAGTTTCCTCTATAAACTGATCATTCAAATATGTTTGTTTTTTACAAATAAAAGGCAATTCAAATTTCCCACCTTCAGCTGGTAGAACAAAAGGATTCTGTTCCGAATGGATTTTATACACAAATGTCAACTTTCCTTTATCT
>ERZ507027.371-NODE-371-length-41254-cov-11.789655_pt1 | contig 41254 bp, 61 predicted proteins | sample MGYA00513163_ERZ507027 | MGnify/ENA metagenome assembly ERZ507027
GGTCGCCTTTGGCCAACTGATCGATCAAAAATGTAATGATAAAACCAATCGCATCTGGTGTGAACTGGTGATTCGCTTGTGAAGGTTCTGTCTGAGCAGCTTTCATAAAAAGGAATTGGTAGGCTCTGCGCCATTCTTCCTTACTTAAACCTAGTTCTTTTAATTTTTTGCTATTGTTTTTAACAATGTCTAGATCCGTCTTGCCATCCAAATACATGGCATTCTGTTCAATCAAGGCGTCATAAAAGTTGGTCGACAATTCATTTTGAATACTTTGAGTGTTTTCTAATAGATAGGTATAAGCTTGTTCAATTTTTTCGAAATTCATGATTTCCTCCGCACCCTATCATACCAAAAATTAGTCTTTTTCGCTATTTTCTGATGGTTCCTTGATCTCGTTTGGCGTCTCTTCAGAAGGCGTTTCGCTCCCTGCCTTCGCCTTATCTTTCCGTGTCTTCTTTTCTTTTTGGCTCTTCTTGCTTTCCTTTTCTTCTCTCACAGGAAGGACAAACTCATAGCTTTCGCCATCCATCTCAGCTTGGGCATGAAGAAAACCAGTATCCTTCTTTAGCTGAACTGTTCCAGACTTTAAATGAATCTCTGATGTCTTCTCATCACTCTTTCTCTTTTCAAGAGCCAATTGCACCAAAGCATAGGCCCGAAGACGCTCTTGACTCGTCTTTAAGATTCGTCTCTCCGCAACCTGACGGTGCAGGTAAAACTGAAGCAAGAGACTAAAAATCGCTGCCATCAAGAGATCGTAAAGCAAGACACCAGCCTTAACTTTTTTCATTTTGTATCGCTGGTACCACATGGTAGACATACTCCCTTTCTAGACCTTCTTCAAAATCCAACCGCAGATGAAGCAAATCTCCCTCCTGCCAAATTTGGCTAGAGCGAACACCTGAAATCATAGGCTGATAGCCCCTGCCCTTATCATCTGTTTTTCGGATATCATCTCCTTTAGATTGACCAATGGCAATTGGTTTTTGATCCTGAACCAAGTAGATATGATTGTCCGCTACTTTTTCAAAATGGCTCCGATCCAATTCCACCTGCAATTGTTGCTGAAAAAGTACCCATTCTTCCTGCTTTTGATGCGCCTGGTAGTCCAATTCAGCATGCAGGAGCTTGGTCAAGCCTTGAAAGACCAACACTCCCCCACTAAGCACTAAGAGAGCGACCAAGGCTTCGAGCAGGGTAAAGGCATTGACCTTTCCGTTATTCCACATGCAGTACCACCTTCCCTTGATGATAGACCGTGAGCTGATCGGCATCTTTTTCGACTTGAACCTGAATACCATTGGCCTCCAGATGATTTTGCCCTGTCTGAAGCGCCATTTGAGCGACAGATAAGACCTCTACCTCTTTGAAATCCGCTAGTCGCTCCTTGCGCGAACGCCGGATCTCCCCTAACAATAAGGTCGTAATCATGGCAAATAAACCCAAGGCTACCAAAGATTCTATGAGAATACTAGCGGGAACGGATGCTTTTTTTAATTTTCCCATTTCCAAGCGAAAGCTGATAGGTCACCACTCCTCTCTGTGTCTGAAAGTGAACATTGGCCAGGGATGAATTGCCACCTGCACGGTCTAAACGAATAGTTTTAGGATCTTGCAAAATGACAGAATCAGGAATCTCCACCGTCTGGTAAGGCGTTTGAATCTTCCTTGCAGTCACTTCAACATCCAATTCCGTTTGCCTTGCCAGCGCTATTTTCTGGCTTTCTTGATAGAGGTGTTCAAACTCTGCAAAAAATACTTTTTCTTCCACCTGCTGAAAGCTCGTCTTGATCGATCCCGATAAGCCCAGATAGATAAAACTAACGATCATCAAGGTCAGAAGGGTCTCTACCAAGGTGAAGGCCTTAATCTGCAACCGCACGAGTTTCTCCACTATTTTTCGCATAATAGGCACGGTAGGACTCTGCTTGTTTGTTGGTAATATTTCCATCAGCAATCAGCTTGGCTAGAGTTGCTTGGTCATTGGTATGATTGAGCTCGTACAATTCAGCCTGGCTTTCGACCACCTTCACAACCGCTGCATTTCCTGTCTCTTTCACGGAGTCTTTTTGCTTGGTCAAATTCGGCACAAAGAGCAATAAGAGCACACTGATGATCAATAAGACCACCAACATTTCAATCAAGGGTAGTAAAATTATCACTTGTTCAAAATAAAAAAACCTTGCAAAACGCAAGGACACGAACTTTAAACAATCAACTAAATGAGCCTTCGCTCTACTTCGATTGTACGCAATTTATTGACCGATAGCCTACCACGGTCTGAGCCATAAGGAGCGACCCTATAACTTCCGTAGCGGTTAAATGACTAGGCACGACTGGTTACGTCCAACTTTCACCCGACATTCAGAAATATATTTTAAGCATTAATACATCCTAATGTATCGTCTGCACAATTTGGGCTACTTGTACTTATCTTTGGTGTTATTGGCCAATCCCTTGGCCTCAAGTGCAAAACGGTTTATTTTAGCTTTTTTGGTTCGGTTCTTACTGCTACGCAAGGCCTACCCAAATTATTCTTTCACCGAAAGCGTCTATTGTCACCGCCACCGTCTGATAATGGTCTAACTACGCACAACCTCTATACTGCATACACCCTCAATCTTCTTACACTTCATGATCTCTTTCAATTACTCAAAAGAGAATTACTTATCCCTCCGCAATATCTCACGGAGAGCGTAACGGGAATTATGTATACAATCCAAGCAAGGTGTCACCCTATCTACACTTGGTTATTCAGTAGATTGTTTAAAATCCGTGTACAATTATTATAGCACTGTTAGTCGTTTTTTTCAAGTAAATAACAGCATAATTGCCGTTATAATAGACAATCTTTAAAATTGCCGTTATAACAGAAAAAACCACTAGTTATGAGTGGTTATTAAATACCGATGTTTTCGATTAATTTTAAGCGCTGGCTATAATCAAGTTTGGAAACTTTGTCCGCCAATTCTTTTGATTGCGGTAACTCTGTGTCTAGGATGCTCTCTGGTAGGTATTTGATTTTCAGTTTGTCAATAAATCCACCAAGTACGGCTTCCCCTAAAATAACTTTTTCGTCATCTGTCAGCTCTGGAATATCAGCTAAATCCATTAAGATAGTATAACGATCAGCAATGTCAGCTACCCGCCCACTAAATGAGCGGGAACGATTATTTTTGCACTCGTCATAAATGTTTACTAGTTCGCCAGCTAAGTAAATTGATTTTTTAAATTTGTCTGCCATGTTTTTTGCCTCCGTTTTATTATTTGATCTTTGCGATCACTGTTGCATCTGCCAATATTGCTTCGTTTTCGTCTGCTTCGTATGCGTTGTATGGGTTTCTGTTGTTGCTACCAATCAAGTAAAGATTAGTATAGCAGTAACATCTGTCTTGGATTTCTAACGCTTTTTCGATTGCTTCGATGATTTCTTCATCTTCATCAACTCCTTGGTAAAAGTCGATTAGAGTTGTACAAGTTCCACCAACTTCATTGTCTGTTGGTTGGTCGTATTCGTAATCCCATTCTACTGATTCTGGTAAAACTTCACCGATTTGGTATTGTTCGTTCCATCCACGGATGCCGTAAAATTCGTATTCGCTTTCTTTGATTGCTTTTAAGATTTCTTCGACTTTCATGTTGTCCTCCTCGTTCCCTTTCGGGACTTGCGATTTTTTGTTTGGTAGGTCTTACCCTTACCTTGATTATAGTATATCAAAAGGTAGCACCTTTGTCAATACCTTTTACAAAAATAATTAAAGATTTTTTATTCTGGAACTAGTTTCAGCGCAATAAAAAAGCCCTCCCGAAATGGGAGGGGAATCTTACATATCTGTACAGTCGTCTAAATACTTATCTTCTACCCATTGGGCACTGTCTGGATGGTTAATCCGTGACCAGCCGTTGAGCTTCTCGTAAACACGCACTCGTGTGCCTGCTGGGAGAAATTCCTTGTCTTGGCTATCAATGCGAGGGCCAGCCTCTACATAATAGTCAGTGGTAAGAGTGCCCTCGTAGTAAGGCTTGTCTGACTTAGCCAAACGTGTGTTGACATCTAGCTCACGGTCAAATTCGCTTTGTGTTGGTGCTGGGAGTGGTGTCCCACTCTCGCGAAATACGATCTCACGAGGGCGACCGTTGAGATCCCAGATATAGTTGTAGTCATTTTCGGTCACACCGTCCATACCGTAATTACAGTGGATAGCCGTACTGTCGCTTGTCATGATAAGCACATGGCCAAACGAGCCAAGTGAGCTTGATCCGTCACGAGGTGCCCAGATCACCACATCGCCACGTTGCGCATCAAATGAGCCGTCTACTGCGTCAAAGATCTTAGCATAGCCGATAGCTGGCAATGCTTGTTGTAGTGTCTCTGTATTGTTGTTTAGGCTGATTTCGAGTGCGTAGCTTACTGCAGACGAGCAATCAAACTCGATACGTCCGTCTCCGTCAGCATCGTTTCCGTATCGATCTCCCATGTCATAGTGTACTGGGATAGCTTGCAAGTGACGCATACGAGCAATACTTGATTCAATTCTACTCATTATTTTCCTCCTTAAAATCAAAGGCTACTGCCCAAAAATAAACAGTAGCCAGCAAAAATATACTAATCTTCGTGAGGCTCTTCATAACCAAGCGCACGAGTTGAGTCGCTGAATCCCACTGTTGTAGGGTCATTGACGATTCCGATCAAAACGAGAAATGCAAAGAGTACATTGATAAATACCAGGATTTTATCAATGGTTTCGCCAAATTCCAATTTAATGCCGAAGATGTTTGCGAATGCTTGGAATAGCAATGCAAGGGCTGGTACTACTGCCAACCAAAAGTTTTTGTTTTTCAAACGTACAGACCAGTTAATTTTATTCATGATAGTTACCTCTTAATTATTTTTATTTTGAATTAATGCTTTAAGCTCTTTCATATCCTCACTCAAGGCTTTGACCTGTTCTGCGAGGATCAATAGAGACTTATTTTGTTCATCGTGGTTATCTAATCGTCTAACTGCGGTTAAGCGAAAGTCACGCATGTTTTCGATGTCTTTCTCGATAACGACCATGCGTTTCTCTTGTGCCACGACACTTCCTTTAAAATTTCCGTAAATTCCAAGCAGGACACCGACAAATCCAATGATCATGCTGATGTCCTCTGGTGTGAAGTGGATCATAGATCACGCCCCTCTCTATTAATTAAATTATTGTACTGGTTGAGTTTCTAATTCAGTATTAGATGGTTTAGGTTCAGTCCATTTCCAAACTGCCAGCTTACCATTTTGTGAGAGTGATCCCTCAAGGTCTGCCACTGTTTCGTTGTTGTAAGTAAATTCTTGATTTACTTGAACCAACACACGTTGCCCTTCTCCGAATTTCGGAGTATGGCTTGGATCGTTAACCGTAAAAATTTCATACGGCTTGTATGTTTTACCAGCTTGTCCAGCTTCGACCAATTCCAATCCACGCGCATAAAGTGTTGGATCAAGTGGACTTTCTGTGTTGGTTACTGCTGCAAGCACTGCCCAATCTGCTACTGCTTTGGCTTCTGCAATCTTGGTATCTTTCTCAGCGAGATCACTATTAAATTGCTCTTTCTGTTTAACCAATTCAACGTTGAGAGCCTTAACCCCTTCGGCTGGATTGAGTTCTGTAGTCACAAGCCCGATGACCGCTTGGATCAAACTTTCATCGCTTTCAGTTGTGCGATCGCCCTCTAGCACACGGTCGTATGCTGTGTAAGGGTCTTGACAGCGAATCGCTACGAATGTTTTACCTTTTTCTTGCAAAAATTTATTAACTACTTTAAATTCCATTATTCCACCTCCTCGATTTTAGCGAAAGCCTCGTCAAACAACTCTTTGAGTGCTTGGTCACTCTCTAGGACCTTATTAAATTTAGCTAGCAAGTCGTTAGCTTGCTTGCACTGTTCTTGCGTTTCTTCATAGAGTGCTTCAAATTGTGCAGATACCATTTCCGAATTTGCTAATTTAAAGCTGATTTTGTTCAAAACTCGTTGATATGTTTGTTCGTTCATTAGTTTACATTATCCCCCCAATTTCCTGTGCCTCGATAGCCCATGCGGTTGAGCATATCTTTAAGTGCCATTTTAAGACGGACACCATTTATATAGATCTCATCAACATGGATTTCTCCCAGTCGTCTATCACTTCGTCCGATTGAATGTCTAGTCCCATTTTCGTTCGAAGGTATCAATCTGTGATGGTTATCAGTATAATCTGCTGCCTTAAATATCCACGGGCTACGCTTACTGTTGTTAGTCATAATAAGCACTTGATCTCCAACGACTTCCGATAGTGAGTTTGTAGCACTGTTGTATGTTCTAAACCCCGCAAAACCGCTGTTATGTGACGATCCAGTCCCGTCACGATTTGAACCTAAAATCGTAAGCGTCGAGTTTATGATCCCTCGACTAGTGATCTGGCCATCGTTTATCATTCGGATAAATTGCAACGGGAACCCTCCTTTTTGTCGAGTGATTCCTGCGTCATTATCCAATATGTTTATTTGGCTATTTTGCAGATCGATATTCATCTTGCTGTTTAACCCTTCGATCAGACCCCCTCTAAAAGTAAGTCCCGTGAATGTCCCAGATGTCACATTCTTCGCGTCAAAGTTGACCACATTCATCTTAGCAAAGTCGGCTTCGCCACCAGACAACTTACTAGCAGATAACGACTTGATGGACGCACCATCGATAACGGCTTCGTCGATAACGGTCTGGCCTGTGATGTGCGTCAATCGTCCGTCTATTCGGTTTGTGCCGTCTGCCAGTACGTTGATAGAGTTAAGTACATCACCGTTGCTGTTGAGGTTTCTGACCGCCCACGATCCTGCGAGTTGGGTCATTTGTGTCCGCGTGGCTTCGATCAACGGATCGGCTTTGAGCTGGTCAGTTAGCGATAGTGTGTAATCAGACTTGATTGACCCTTTTTCGATCTTCACTTCCCAGACGCTTTTTAATTTACTTGGATCCTTTCGGTAAGTGTTCACACGCAAGCGATATATCCCGGAAGGTTTATTCCAAACAACTTTGGTCCCTGTAGTCCCGGTTTTAAGGTCGGAGACAATTTGATAATTTTGGTATTTATCATCCATTAACCAAAGTACAACATTATCACTTTCTGTATTACCAATGTGTAGTGCCGTAAAATTCCCGTCCGTTTTAGCACTAACGATGTACTCTTGTCCTTGCTCCATGTAAATGGACGTGCTGTCCTTATACAAGATATTATTATCAAAGTTAGCTGGCTTTTTGTCTGGTTTAAATGGGCCTTTTGAGCCGTTTAGCAGGTTAGCACCATCTGTATTAACATACTGTCCAACCTCTGTCTGGAAGATCTGACTGCTCATAACGAGCCGTGAGAGCTTGTCTGGTGCGTCTGTTTCGGACTTGCCGATAATACGTTCGTAGAGCTTGTTAGATTCGGTTAATTTTTGAAATTCTGCAACTTGAGTTTGAAGTTCATCGCTGAAACTAGTCAAGACTTGGTTAATATCATTTTGCTCGACGAAGTCGGTTTTGATATTTTGGTATATCTTACTATAGATAACCCCGCTGTCAGTCTGATTGAGCGTTTCTGTTACCTTGCGATTTAAGTCTGGACTCGATAAGATCTGCTGTTTAATCTGCTCGGATAACGTGGGCATATCTGGTAGCGTACCGGCTTTCTTGAGGGCCTCTTCTGCCTTTGCGTCAGCCTTGGCAATTTCGATCGCAGTTGATTGCTTGGCTAGCTCTAGTTGCTTATCGACTTCCTTCTTGATCTTGTCGATATCTTCAGTATCAATGCGTTTTTCCCACATTTCGCCGTTCCAAACGTACATACGATCATAGATACCGTTCTTCTCAAACCAGATATCACCGATCTTATGCTCTTTATCGTCTGGGCGATTGTACCAGACTTTGTTACCTTGAGCGTTTAGTAAATAGTCTGGTAAGCTGTCCTCAAACGCTTGTTGAGCCTTGACAATATCGTCAACCTTGCCAGCAAGTCCGTTTTGCATAGTCGCTCTAACGTTTGTACCAATATCACCAAATTCCACGCTCTCGTTTCGCTCGTTGACAAAATCGTAAGTGATCGTGGTTACTTTTGCAGTCTCATCAGTCAGCCCGATCTGTGGATAATAGATTGGTACGATATCGCACAATTCCAACTCCTCGATCCAGCCATTATCAGCATAATCAAGTGTACGCGCTAGATCAGCATACTCGATCTTGATATTGATCTTAGGCTTACCGATTGCGTTGCGATCCATGTAGTCAGTGGCCATCTTACGCAGTTTTTCGACCGTAGGAATATCCTTGTTTTTTCCATCGCTCTTAAACTCGCTAGAGAAATCCACGATCTTAATTCTGCGATGTGCGTATAGGTTCTTGTATTTACTGTCTACGTAATCCTCTGGAAGCGTTACGGTCACTGCATCGGGCTGGTTGTCGCTTGTATCTCCCTCTGGCTTGTCGGGAGTGTAAGTTGCGAATGGCAACACGCTCGTGTATGCACTCTCGATTGTTTCATCTGATTCGGCAGATAGGATATTACGTCCATACTCTAATACGGTTGGAGCAGTACGACCTAACTGCTTATGCAGTCTGATCGTCATATTGTCAAATTCGTATTCCCCGCCATAGATATCCAAAATAGAGCCTTCTACACCACCAAGGGCCTGCCGTGCATTCTCCATCTTAGAGATGTCAAACACACCCTTACCAACCGTCTGGATATCAGACCAGACATCGAAGCGCAGATCACCAATCAACGCACCCTTCCAGATGCCTAGGGCACTATATGCTGATCCAGCAAATGCTGTGGCATTTCGTAGGGCCATGTATTCCAGCTTATGGCTGATGTGCTGACCGTAGATTTTAACAATGTTACTACTATCCTTCACGACCCGTGAGATTTCAAACGTTTGGTTCTTGGTACGCAAACCAGCGTCAGCCTTGAGCTTCATCTCTTTTTGTAAGATCGCAACCATTGGATCATTGACGGGAATTTCTGCGTATAGCGTATAATTCCCGTTGCGTTCCCGTGTGACCGTACCCTTAGTTACGTTAAGTTCACCTAAACCATACGTATCAAACGACTGTTCGTTTTTATTAAATAGTATAGGTCTCATAGCTTAACCCCCCAAAATGGTGCCATCTTGACAGTAAAATCACCGTCCCAGCTTATTAAATTACGACCAGCGTCTAAAAACGGCATTTGGTATTGTGGCGCTCTCACCACCTTATCCCACGCTGGCAAGTTACCACTAAATACGTGCCTAGCCTGCATGTCCAGCGTGATCGTGTTCTGTACGGCTCTTAACTTGGTCTTGCGACCGTTGATGGTAAGTGTACAGTCACCCGATCCGACTAACGTGATAACAGGATTTGCCTTAACATTGCCGAGGCCGTTGACTGTCGCGCCGTTTGAGAGCGTTTGAGTGGTACGGCCTTGCTTGTAAAATTTGACGGGATAGGTCAAAAAATTCAATTTGACCTTGCCAAACTGTCGCATAAGACTCGCAATTTCAAAGGTCTCGATAAATGCCGATCGGTAGATAAAATCTGGGTCCCATGACAGGGTTAGGTCCTTATAGCCTGCGACATTGAGCCAGTCGCTGATGTCACCTTCTACATCTGTCAGCTTGCGATCAGACATAATTGTGCAAGGGAGTTCGATAGTAACAGACTTCAAGCGATTATTAGGCAGTAGCAAGTCACCATCACGGCCAGCTACTGCCACTGTGTCGATATCTTGACCAGTAGAGTTGATTACGTAGTCACTTGTGACACGCAAGCCAAGTTTGCTACTATCTGTGCCATTAAATGTAAATGTATCCATCTATGCCATTTTACCTCCCTCTAAGTTAGTGTAGTAAGCAAGCTCACGTAAGAGCCTGCGCATATTCTCTGGGCTAAAGAAATTATCATTAGCCGTGCCGTTTGCGTTAAGTGTGTAGTTGTTAGTCACGCTAGAGCTTGAGTTTCCACCACCTACATATCCAAAGCGCGTAGCTAGTGAGTCAGTCAGGCCACTCACAAGATCACCGCGACCTGGCAAGTTAAAGCCAAAGCCGTCCGCGTATTTCTTACCAGATTCTATCGTCTTATTAGCAAGGTCGGTCATTGAGTTGTCTACGTAGTAGCCGTACTTCTCGATACCTACTGCCATACCTTCCGGAATAGCGCGACCGACTTGATCTCTAAATACCTTGGATGGTGAGTTGATACGCAAGGTAGATCGGGCTGCTGCTACTGCGCTACTTGCGATGCTGGCTGCTGCTGCTGCAACCGATCCAGCCATAGCATAGATACCGCTCATCATACCCTCACCAATAGCCATACCTGCGCTATAGCCTCCACTGTAGCCTCCAGACATCCCGCTGTGGGCTGACGATTTCAAGGCACTAGACGCACTGTGTACTGCGCCGTTTTGACTGGCAATACCACTAGTGACTCCTGTACCAAATTGTGTACCAGAGTTATGACCATCACTACCAAGCGAGCTTACGCTGACATTAATCAACTGTTTCATGATGCCTGCTGCGCCAGTGGCAATTCCTTGCGTGGAAGTGATACCACCACCGACACCAGAACCAAATTGAGATCCAGCTTGCTGACCGTTCGTTCCCATCGTGAGAAATTGAGCAGATACAGCAAGATTCAATGCGGATGCTGCGCCTATCGCTACTTGTTGCCCAACACTAATCCCAGATGCTACTCCTGTACCAAATTCAGCACCCTTGGCTTGCCCTTCTGGGCCTAGTCCAGACATTCCTGTTACAGCAAACATCTTCAACGTGTCTGCTGCTGCTTGTACGGCACCAGCTCCACCACTAGCACCAGAAGCAACACCAGAACCGAGTTCAGCACCCTTGGCTTGCCCTTCGCCAAAGAGGCCAGACAGGACTCCTAAAGAGGCAGTCTTGAGTAATTCGCTGGCGTTTTGTGCTGCACCTTGATTCTCTGTGATCCCCTGCGCATACTGACCGCTTACCTGTGATCCGCTGTACTTGGCTTCTGTTGGCAAGTTGTTAAATGCTTGTTTAGATGCCTCCGTGACTTCGGACGCTGCCTGTTGGACATCGGCTTTCCCAGAGCGAATACCATCGGCAGTCTTTTGAGGGATCTCACGACCTTTAACTTCAAAGCCTGCATCGGCGAGTGCGCTTCTAAACTCATCACCGATCGCAGTTACCATGCTCTCAATTTCGGGCGGTAACTCTTGACCAGTTGCCCGAATACCACGGAGGAAGCCTTCTTTGGCTTTATCTCCCGCCTCGGTCCATTTACCGTTGAGTCGTCCTAACTGCTCATCGGACGCATCTACAAGGGCCTGTGTTTGGTTGGCCATTTTAGGACCAGCCTGGCGCATTTGCTCGATAAGACCTTGGTCAAGCCCGCGTTTAGCGAGTGTTTCAAGGTTCTGCGACCACTTGTCAACCGCGTCGATGTTCTTCTGCAAGTTAGCAGTCATTTGATCTGCAGATAAGGCTGTCTGTTGCTCGATAGCCTGGAATGCGTTTTGAACTTCACCTTTGAGATTAGCAAACTCTTGTTGCATCATCTCTACAGCTTTCTTCTGCTCCTCGTTCATGGTCCGCAATGAGTAGATCACGCGACCATTCGCATCTTCTGTAGACTTGGCCTTGGCTTCATTGTTCTTAACGATTGTATTCGTTAATTCGTTGTCAGAATCCTCGGTTTTCTTGATGTCGTCCTGGAGCTTCTTGACTTCTTCGTTGTATTTCTTCTTGGCTTCTGTCTTGATACCATCGCGGACCTGCGAGTTATTGAAACCGAAACCTTCTACCTCATCGGTTTGTTTGATAAGATCCTGGTACTTCTTCTCAAGTTCCTTCATCTTATCCTTGATTTCGAGGCGCTTCTTGGCATTCTCGACCATCTTGTCGTTAGCAGCTTCAATCTCAGCCGATGCCTTGGCAATCTCAATCTGTTTACGGATCGCGTCCGTTGTCATGTTGATTGTGCCTGTGGCTTTGTCGTACTGGATATTAAGACCCTCAATACGTGAGTTAAGGGTTTCTGCTGCCGACGCAAGTTCTTTCTTCTGACTCGCCGTTTTATTCTCAACCGCGTTCAGTTCGTCGATCTTTCTGACTAACCGCTCATTGTCCTCGGCTGTAGCCTGGATCTCGTTTCTGCGATCTTTGTAGGCTTCATTGCCTTTGTTCACACTTTCGTGTAGATCATCGAGGGAGCGTTTAAACTCTTCATTCTTGGCCCGTGCTTCCTTGGACGCTTCGCTTTCCTGTGTCAACCATGACACCAATCCAGCGATAGCACCGACGACCAGAAATACTCCACCAGAAGATAGAGAGGCCAAAGCCCCAGCAAGTCCAGTAGTAGCACCCGTTGCCACAAGCGAGGTACTGGTCAGAGATACCAGGGAAGTGATAAGTGTACCAATTAGGCTACCGATACCTTTGATAATGGACAGCCCCAGCATAGCTCCTTTAAAGAGCAAAACTGCACCTACGACACCAGTAAACACCGAGATAAGCGGGTCTAAAACAGGTTTAAGGAAGCCTAGTACACTCACTAGTGACTTGACCACTGGAGTGGCACCACGAATGACACTAATAATCACATTAAAAGTACTGTTTACCGCACCTTTAATGCTATCAAGGTTCTGTGCTATGCTTTTACCAGTAACGGCCTTGCTCATCTTGTCAAACTCAGCAATGACGTTTGCGATCCCTTTTGCTACCGCGTTCACGATGTTGCCAAATGAAGTCTTGATACCTTCTGAGTTTTTCTTTGCCATCTCGGCAAAACCGTTTGTACCCTTGTTCAGCTCAATCAGACGTTTACTAAAATCATCAAACGTGATCTTACCGTCTTGTAAGGCTGAATAAAAGTCTTTCTGGGCTGATGCCCCAGCAAAACCAAAGGACTCGGCTGTCTTTTGCAAAGCATAAGGCATGGTCTCTTGCAAGGTTTTCCAACTTTGCATATCAACCTTACCGGCTGATAACATCTGGCTGTATTGTTGCAAACCACGCGCTGCATCTTCCGTTGATGCACCAGACGCGAGAAACGCATTATTTAACGCAAGAGTGAGCTTGGTAGACTTCTTCAAGTCACCAGTCATAGAGGTTAGCTTTTGAGTAGTCCCTACAACCGTATCAAGCGTAGTAGGTAGGCCCTCAATACCCTCAGAAAGTAGCTTGGTAGATGCTGCTACATCTTTCGACGAGTGCCCCAGAGACTTCATGACTTTTGGGAACCGTTGCAAGGTATCAAAGCGGTCAATGGCCTTGTCCATTGACTGGCTTACAAGGTTCATCGCAGAGCTGACAGCTTTAAAGGCTACAGCACCGACCGAGAAGTTTTTGATTGCGTCCTTGATTTTTTCAAAACCTTTAGCACCTTGGCCAGCTTTATCACCGCCAGCCTTGGCATCTTCACCGGCCTTTTTAAAACCAGCTCCGCCTCCCTTGGCTTCCTCGCCAGAGGCTTTCACCTTGTGTCCAGCTTGTTTAAAACCATCACCGCCAGAACTAGCTTCATTGCTAGCTGACTTAATTTTGTTTGATGCCTGTTTAAAGCCATCTCCGGACCGTTGGGCAAGATCTGAACTTTCTTTTACTTTCTGACCGGCTTGTTTAAAGCCATCACCAGAACGACCAGCTAGATCAGAGCTTTCCTTGATCTTCTCTCCTGCACGTTTAAAACCATTTCCAGATTTTGAAGCGACTTCTGAGCTTTCTTTGATCTTATCCCCAGCGCGACGAAAGCCGTTACTAGAGGTTTCGGATAGTTTCGCACCCTCGGCCATACGGTCACCAGCACGTTTAAAACCTTGTCCAGCTCTTAAAGCCTTGTCACCAGTAGACTGGATACCGTCGCCTGCACTTTTGACACCTTGGCCTGATTTACGGGCTTCTGATTCTAAACGCTTCAAGGCATCGGATAGCTCTGTAAGTTTGCGTCCGTTAACCTGGACGTCAATTACGATTTTTCCATCTGCCATCTATTCATCTCCCTCCTTTCCATCTAATCTATATTTGTTTTGTAACCGGCGCATTTTGGCCTTGTACTCGCTACTATCGTTCTTTGAGGGTTTCCAAGACCGTATCTCCACTAGTTGAGATACAGCCGTTCCCTCTGGCATTCCGTTTAGTAGCGCGATAAATTCGGGCCAAGTTAGCCGGCCTTGTGCTTCAAAGAGGTTGATATTATACGCTTGCACAAAGCTCGCGTAAATTTCTTGAGCGTCTACCTCAAAATCAATCAAACGGATATCTTCTTCTTCGTCCTTGGCTACAGGCATAGGGTTGCCGTGGCGGTCATAAACAACGCGCTCTTTTTTAGTCTTTAAAAAATTCTCGTCGATATATTCCCATACGGCCACTATGTCCTCTGGATTGTCCAAGGTTTCGTCCGTCATCATTAAAACCGCTGTACGCATCTTCTCGAGATTATTCATGACTTCGTTGTCAAACATCTCAAAGACATCTAGTACCAGATCAAAAGAGCAGTCCACCTCATAAGTGCGCCCGTTTAATTCAAAGGAGTCCTGTATTGGCTCATTTAACTTCATGAGCAGTCCTCCTCGCTATTTTTTGCTGGCTTTTTTAGTCTTTTTAGCTTTGGCTTTCTTGACAAACGATTCAGCAACCGCACCCGATGCCTTGGCCCGTTCTTGTCCCAGACGGTCAAGTTCAGCACCCAGCAAGGCATCTACCTCATCAAATGCATGATCCAAAGAGTCAAGGTCTGGATAACGTTCATAGAGTTTTGCAAAGGTACCGTCCCCGAATAACGCATCATACTTAATCTCCGTCATTTTCTTTTGCATCTCAAAGGCTTCATCAACAACTTTCTTGTCAATGATTCCCTCTTTGAGGTCGTCAAACTCTCCATTATTTGACCGCTCAATCAGCTCTAACTGATACTTGTTAAAGCGTTCTGCGATCTCTTCCTGGAGCGTAGCAAGCCGTGAGATATTCTCTAGTGATGTATCAAATTGGAGTTCGATTTCTCCGATGTTAATGGGAATGTAGTTACGTTTTAATTCGATTGAAATAGACATGGTTTTTTCCTCCTTTAATGCACAAAAAAGAGCGCTCCCTTTACAGGAACGCTGTTAAATCCAAGTATTATCCTACGACTGCTGTAGTCTTAGGAATAGAGTTATACGAGATTTTGCAAGCGAACTCTTCGTAGTCCGCTGCAGCTCCGGAACCAGCTTTGATACCAGTTACTGTAGCAATACCAACGTGTTGATTCTTGCCGTCAGAATCTACAATCTTATGCCAAACCAAGCGGTCGTTGGCAGTTTTGCGTTTCAAAGCGGCGATGTACTTCATAGCTGGGTCTTCAGCGTCATAGGTTCCTTTAAAGGAATATGATTCTTTAACACCGGTTACGCTTGTTTCTTCCGTACCGTCACCATCATAATATGCCACTGATGTCGTAGATTCGTCCGTATCATCGTCTACGTCAGTGATCCATTTTGCCAATTCCAAGTAAGCTGTTTTTTCTGGTTCAGTTTTTGGGTCAGTTACTTGTGCGATAAAATGCCCGCGTAGGGCGTTTTTATTACGTGCCATATATTACACTCCTTTATTATTTAGAATTGTTAAGTTTGCAGTGATATCCTGCAGATAAATATAGAAGCCCTGCTCGTCCCGTTCGTTCAAGGACGGCTGGGTAGTTGTTAAGTTATTAAAAATATATGAGTTGTTTTGACTCGGTAAGACCAGATCAAATTCAGAAAGTGCCTTGTTGATTTCCCAAAGGCAATCACTCGCAACTTGCGGATCTTTTACCTTGACTGCGATTTCAAAAATTAGAGTTACGTCCCTGGAACCGTCCATATATACACGCTCAACCTTACCGCCTGGAAGCGGGTATAGGACCAAAGAGTCCAGCTCGCTCAGAAAGTTTAGCTCACAAGCAAGCGGTAGACCGAGGGTGTTGATAAAATCGCGCAAAACAACGTTAAAATCATTGTTACTTTTCATTTAGTCAACCCCATTGCTTTCAGTCCGATTTCTGCCCACTTATTCCCGTGGTTAGCTGATGCCTTTAAGTCCCAGCGCTTACCAGTTCCAGGAGTGGTATACTTCCCAAAGCTAAAACTGCGATACTTGTTATAAGCACCACCGTAAAACTGGGCGCGTGCATATGGTGTATTGTAGATAATTTGCGAGCCATTGCCAGCGACATGACCGCTAGATCGTAGCGGGCCATGCAATAACGGCACATACGGCTCCATATCTAATAAGGCTTGGTTTGCAATCTCTAACTGTGCCTTTCGCTCTGACGCTTGCGATATCTTTCGTGTTGCTCCGCTCAAATCTATCGTGACATTGATACCCATCACATCACCTCGATTTCGTAGCAAAAAATGCGACGGCTGAAAGGCTCATAAACAGGAATAATCTTGTTCACAATATATTCATCGTTGCCGTCCTTTACAATCGAGTTGCGATACGAGGAATCAATCTCTACATCACAATAGCGAGGGTATACAAAAATAACCCCAGGCGCTCTAAATGACGGGTTCTTTTGTCCGGACGGGTTATTGACTGACCCTGGACCGTCAAAGTTACGGTCAAAGCGTACAGGACTCAAAAGAATCGGGTCGGAGAATTCTTCCTTCCCCCACCCGTCCTTCTTTCCTGTTGGCTTCGAAATGGTCACCGAATCGACAAGCGTTCGTTTATCAATAACGACCATAGTCCACCCCGCTATACAGAAAACCAGCCGATTTTAGAGCGTTAAAAGCATCAAGAGATAGATTATATCCCGACGCCGTTTCAGAGGCTCTAGAGCCGTTATTTGAGCTGTACGATACCGAAGTACGGCCTAGTGTAGTACTTGCAATCGTCTGCTTATCCTCGGCCGTTAAAATGCCCGTGCTCTCCAGGTATTGGATCTGGTATGCAACGGCCAGCTTAACCGCTTTCTTGCGCATCTTATGGTCCGTATCAAAATTATGAAAGTCATAATAATGACGGATAAAGATGTCAATAGCAAGCTCAGCACGTTTGTATAATGCGTTAAACTCGCTTGTCTTATCAAAACCTAACTCACGATATTCTTCATGTGTTAAGTATGCCATGATACCTCCTAATCAGAGATAACCTCTTGGGCCACGGGTTCGCTATCAGAAACAAGTTCCAACCATTCCTCGCCAAACGCAAGGCTTGTCTTTTGGTTGATTTCTTCTGCTTCTGCAGTCGTTAACTCGTAGACCGTGCCCTCGTCAAAGTTTTGGTCTGTTGACTCGATCAAAAAGTTACAAGTAGCTTTATATTTTGCCATTCGTTACTCCTTGATTTCGTACCCACTAGTCAGAAAAGCAGATACTAGATTGGGATCAGTGATGGTAAAGGTTACATCTCCCTTTACCAAAACCGTCACAGTTTGTTCAGTTACCACTTCTTCTTTAGTTGTTTTTGTTTCTTCTGCCATCGGTTACCTCTTACGCTGTTTTATGTACATAGATCGCTTTCTTCTTGCTGTCCAAAACGAACGCATCGTAACGGATACGACCTTCTACAAGGTAACCATTGATACCTGGTGGGTTATCGTGGATCTTGTAGTCTTCGAGTTTGACAGGGGAAGTAGTTGCGATAGGGTGCGCGATAACAAACGCTACATTTTCTGGCAAGCGAGAAGTTGGAGTCAAGATAACAGGTAAGCCGTCGATAGCTCCCACTTGACCCTTAAACGCTACTTCTTGACCGAGGTCTGAGTTCTTGACAAATGATGTATCCAGTTTGATGAGCTTGTAAAACTCTGGGGATACGTGGAGCTTGCGTCCTTCTTCCGGTACAAGTGCATCAGTCAATTTTACTTGACCGTCAAGCACCGCTTCGTACGCGTTGTTTTTAGTAACCGCGCCAGTTTTTACGTGGCCTCCATCAGCATCAGCACCAGCAACGACTTTGGCAAAACGGTACTTGTCAACTTCTGGAATGACAACTTCTACCAATTGGCGAGCAAGAGCCTTTCCCGCTTCCAAAGTTCCCATTGTGTCTTGTACTGAGCGTTTGTCGATTGTAAACGTGAATGAACGGTCTTTAGTAAGTGTCAATGTTTGCACATTGTTTTCTAATTCGGCTGCTGTACCGTAACGAGCGTTACCAGTAAGAGCGTAGTCGTTCATCGCTGTTGTTGGGATTGAGTATACCTTAACGGTATCTACACCAGTAAAATCAAAGTCCTGGTTAACAATACCAGTTGAGAGAGCTTCTTTGGCAAAGCGCTCATCTACTTTAGCATCAAATTTAGCTGCATAGTTAATAGTCATATAGCTTATCCTACTTTCTTTTATTTTTAAATGCTGTCAAAGCCAGCAAATAGAGCTTTTTCTTCCGGGGTGAGGTCGCTATCACCACCAGCGGACGGATTGCCACCAAGCGAAAACTTCGGCTGTGGTTCCTGTGGTTCTTCCTTTGTTACAAAAAGGTAAGGGCTTGATTCTTTTAGACCGTTGATAGTTTCTTCTAGTTTTGGCTTGCCGTCTTCTGCAAGCTCGATCTTATCGAGATCAATAAACTTCATTAGGTCCTCAGAGTTATGCGCTCCCACGTCTTTCAAAGCCAAGGCTACCGCGTTGGTTTTCTTAACTTGCGCAAGGTTCGCTTCACTATCTGTCTTATAGCTTTCAAATTGAGCTTGTAATTCTTCCAGTTGTTTCTTGGCTTCTTCACTAGCTCCCTCTTTGGCTTGTAAGTCTTTGATAGCTTGGTCACGTTGCTCAAGTTGTGTCTTCAAGCTGTCGTTTTCTGCCTGTACTTCTGACTTGGCCTCTTTGATCGCTGACCCGTACGCTGCCATAATGCGCTCAATAGTGTCCTTGTCCTCAATACCTGCATCAACTAACATTTCGCGTTTTAAACTCATGTCTAAAACTCCTTCCTGTTTTACGTCCAGTAGACGATTTTGGCGGTTTACGTCCGCCAACGAAAGCTCCCAGCGGGGTACGATCCCGCAAGAGGTAAGAAAAAAGGAGGAAATCACCTCTTATCCAGAAAGGGAGCAAAATAAAAAAGGCTATAAAAGCCTTTATTCTTTGTTTGGTTTAAAATACCTTTCCCGCGCATAATCGCGATGTAAGAAAGGTTTGTCTGCGATATAATCTCGCAAGGTTGCCTGTTGATCTCTGATTTTGGTTTTAAACTTACTGATAAGTTCCTGGTCGCCTAGTTTCTCGGCTACATGTAGCTTTTCCTTAGACTTCCTAATAGCTCGCTCGTATGCCCTTTGTTTAGATTGTGCATTAGCATTTCTAATAGCTTCTTCTTGCGTGACGTTCTTAACGTCCGGGCCAAGCTCTGGGAGTTCGTTTATACCAGGCACAAACGGAGTAAGCATGTGTCCGCAGTTGATACCAAGGCAACCTCCTGGTGTACCTAAACCATGATCCGCAAGCGATAGAATACTAATACCGTGTTCTTCTCTAGCCGGGCCATAGGTTACTATATGGTGCTGTAAGGGAGCGCAGGCTTCGCGGGCTGTAGCCTTTTTGGAATAATAAAAGGTATCAATACCCAGCTCGTCCGCTGGCATCGTCCGCATCTCTCGATAGCTACGCATGACGGTAGTTTTAATAACTGTCCTCGCGTAGTTATCCACTTTCCAATAATGCCCACCGCGATCAATAAAACCCTTAAAACCTATCTCTTGCCATTTCATCACGGTTTGAGATACAGCCTTATCATGTGTGACTAGACCGACCACTTGACGGGCCACCACTTCCTGGACCATTTGACGGTACACATCTGTAACGAGGCCTGGAAGCGTAGTATTAATCAAGTTGCTGATGTCACCGTGCGACTGTTCAAAGTAGCCGGCCAGCAATTCCTGCGCGTGCTTAGAATTGCCAAAATCACCACCTCCAAGGTCGTCTATGAGCTGTTCTTTGGTCGTCTGATAGATTTTAAAGCCTTCATCTTCAATCACCTTACGGAGCTGTTCACGGCCTATTTTAGAGTAACGGGCGATTGTGTCCAGGTTCTGCTCATTTAGCATGTGCATCTGGCTCATACGCTCTAACTGCCAGATATACGGGTTATCAGCCAAAGACTCAGCCCCACGTTCTAGCAGTCTATCAATAACCTCATCAAATAGATCACGCGCCATCTGATGATAGATATCACCGACTTGTGAAGCGCGCAACTCTAACTGCTCATCGTTAAATAATACAGGGTACTTGTTACGCGCCATTTACTCACTCTCCATAAATATCAACTTCGCTCGTGCTACGCTCTAGCTTCATGCTCTCAGCGGTCTCTTTTTTGATATCTTCAAGCATTTGTGCAGCTTCCTTATCTGACAAGCCAAGCGCCTTAGATATAGCGTATTGTTTGCTGACAAGGCCACTTAACAAAGCCTTAGCGTAGTAGTCCAGCTCGTTGTTTTTATCGACAAAGACACCATCGTCAAGGTTCACCGTGATATCGTCCATCTCTGGAATAGGTCCGCTATACAAGCCGTACAGCTTACCAATCTCACAAATAGAGATCACAAGCTCTTTGATAGACTGGTCTACAAGGCTCACGATGCTGTTTCTTAACTGGTACGTGTCAGAGTTTTCGGATACAACCTCAGTCGCAGTCTTCATGCTCTTGCCGTCAAACGTAAACATACCAGGCGACACTCCGACCTGCATCTCAAAGAGCGCAAGGCCCTCGTTGATAGCTTTGATATAGTCGTCCGAACGGATAGGAGTTGTAAGGTCTGTGATATTGATAGGTGTATCTTTGCCACCGTCAATCTGTTCATAGACATTCTGCTCTGGATCAAATTCGCGCGTGACTAAATCGGTATCTCCGTGATGGTCAAAACCAATCCGGACAGTTTGGTCTGGCACTAATACGCGCCGTTGGCCCATTCGGACTTCCCACTTAAACTCATCATAAGTGGTATTGATAAAGTCAATAGTGCTTTTAGCATTGTCAAAGATAGACAAGCCTAAAGGGCTGTTAATATCTTTGTTATTCATGCCAGGAGGTTTTAAATACGTAAATAACGGCCGTGTAAGCCCGTCAAGCGTTACTTCTTCCTCCAAGTCCTCATAGATCTCGGATAATGGTACACGGTCACCAACGCGCTCCTTTTCGCTCGAGCGATACAGCTCATTAGTGATTGTGTATTTCTTATCCTTGGTCCATTCGTGCAACTCGATCAAAGTATAGTAGATTGTTTCCTTGCCTACTGTCTTTTGGCTTTTGTTGATAATCGCTGCAGAAGAAACGTCCTGCGTGTTAGATTGCAATGGATAAAATACAGGGGCTTGTACGAATGAAATCTTTATCTTGTCGTCGTCAACGTATGGACGCATAGCAAGACCACCCAAAGCCAAACAACTCTCGAGGTATCGCTCAAAGTTCTTATTAAAGCGGTCATTCAGCAAGACTGATTGAATGAAATCATTCGTTGTTTTATTCGCAACGCTTATCTCTGCCTGTTCATTGAATACCAGACTGGCAATCTTCTTACAAGCTGTCCGTGCAATAGGCAAATGGTTTCGTGTCCGCTGTTTATCAACGCGGTTTGAATTGCGATACCGGATAGGGTCCCACTTACTCTGATAGTATTTCAAATTCTTCTGAATACGATCGTATTCGTCGATGTTAATTGCGATTTTAGGATGCTCTGTTATGTTGCCCAATGATTGGCTTGTCATTACATATTTACCCCTCTTAAATATATTTCTTAGTGATTGTAAGATACTCATTTCAAACCTTTCTTAGGCTTTTAATCTTAGTAGTTGTGCATTGTCAACGACCATGTACTGAAACGCGTCGCAAGTGTGATCGTCCTCTTTAATGACTTTCGGGTCGTCGTCCTTGACTGTTTTCTCGTCCCATTGATATCGCTTGTGTTCCTCAATAAAATACTTGAGGTTGTTCTCGGTTGGGAAATAATAAAAACGACCATTCGCAAGTAGCGACTGGACGTACTCTGTCATTATTATTTTCTTCTTCTTGGCTACCGGGTGCCAGCGAATACCAAAGTCCTCTAAATACTGGTTTCTCAATGCTCCCTCCGCACTATCTATTGTCATTTCAATTACTGGCACATTCGGGTATTTCTGCGTTTGCTTGATAACAAAGTCATGAAGCTCTTTAGATAATACGCTCGGAGCTTTCTTCTTAACCTTGCCAGCCGGGCTGTAGTAGTAGTTATCCACAAGATAGAGATTAGATCTGTTAGTAACAACCGCGTGTAAGCAAGTAGTTGCTGATTGCTGGTGTCCGGTATCTGCTGCGAATAGCTGACCGATAACACGTTCACCGTCCGGGATCTTATCTACGCGTTTAAACAGATCCATGTTGTACACGTTCGTACCAAGGCCCACCGGCTCACCCAGATATAAATACCTGTAGTAGTCGTAGTCGTTGGTCTTGATACGTTCTATCTCGTCCAGCATTTGTTCAGTTACAAAGCCCAGCTCATCGTCCAGATAGCTGGACTCATGTATCAGATACTTCTCAGCCGTTCGCAGTGAATCAACCCACTCATTGATCCAGTTATATGGATTGCGTGGTGGGTTATACGACCAAAAGAACTGCACAAAAGGATAGTCCGGGTGCTTCTGACGCATGAAAGTACTGTTTGACTGGTCAAACTCTTCGGAGTCAGCAAACTCGGCAGCTTCCTCATACCAAACAGCAATAACCTTTCCGACCTCATTTGATTTCAGTTTTTGAAAATCGTCCTGGCCGTAGAAGTGGAACGTCGAACCCGTCCGTCTGTGTACGATCTTATAAGGGCTTTTAGTCCGTTTGAACTGGTTGGTCATGCCAAACTTATCAAGCGCCCAGATTATCTTCTTATACACGCTATCAAAGATTGTGTTACCAACTTTCCGGACAATAATAATCTCTACGCATTGCCCCTGGGTTATCGCTTTAATCATCATAAAGACGAGCAAGAGAGCAATGACCGATGACTTAAAAGAGTTCCGTCCACCCTTTAAAATATTGTAAGGCTTTGAAGATCTCCACACACTATAAAACTTAGGATTGATCTCTTTACTTAGTTTTATAGTTGGCTTAGTCGTTCGGGATATCGTCGATGATGAGGATTGACTCATCAGCACCACCTCCCGCTTCGTCTAACGCTTGGGCCTTACGTTTATTCTCAAGCTCAAGAGATTTGATACGTGCTTTCTGTTCTTTCTTATCAAGCGTATCCTTGGCACCCTCGCTGTTTACGATTTTAGAAATCAGTTCCATGTGACGCGAGCTGCCCTTTAAAGCCTTCTGCATCGCCACCAAAAGAAGTGCTGACTCGTAATCGTCCTCAAAGCCCATATCCTGTAACACTCTAGATAGTTGAGGATTTGAAACCTTGGAAACAAGTAGAGCTTCAAGCGTCTTTTTCATATTCGCTTTTCTTTTTCGCGCCTTACCGGAAGCAATGCCACCTCTTCTTCCATACTCTCGAGCTTCTTCCGAGGTTGGTACTCTCAAATTGCCCTCATTAGCCATCGCCTCACTTCCTTTTCAAATAATGTTCTCAATTCAATTTAACCGCCGTCTGTCCTGTGTGTTCTTCCCAACGTTGAATTGTAGCGTCCACATATCGCGGGTCCAATTCCATACCAAAATAAGTCCGGCCTAAATCTTCACAAACAATCATAGTCGAACCAGAGCCGTTGAAACTATCAAGCACGTTCCAGTCTTTCTTACTAGAGTTACGCACCAGCCGTTCAATCAGCTTCAATGGCTTCATAGTAGGGTGCAATCCATTTCTCGCTGGTTTGTTCTCGTTGATAATAGTAGTCGGAGAGTTAGCTTGCATACGCTCGATATATTCTACAAGCTCAGCCTTTGTCATTTTGTTCAGATCTTCCACGTCCTCAATGATAGTGGTCAAGGAACGGTCGTTCACAAAGTAGTGTGCAGCTCCTTCTTTCCAGCCATACAAGCAAGGTTCGTGTTTCCATTGGTAGTCTTGACGACCTAAAACAAGGGTGTTCTTATTCCAAATCAAACACTGACGCACTGTCCAACCAATATCAGAGCAAGCACCTCTAAAATTGTAACCCTCTGAGTCTGCGTGCCAGATGTAAAACGCCCCCCTTCGCGCAGGACTGTGTCTGCAGCAAAAAACGCGTCTCTCAAAAACTTTCTAAACGATTCGTTGTCCATGCTGTCATTCATGATTGTGAGAGCTTCCTCTGTTCCACCTTCATAGGCTACGTTATAAGGCGGGTCTGTCACAATCAAGTCAATCTGTTGTCCGTCTACCAATTTAGCAAGCTGGTCTGGATCAGTAGAGTCACCACACATTAGACGGTGACGTCCGAGCTGGTAGATGTCCCCCAGCTTCGCGATTGGTTCCTTTGTTTCTTCAACCTCAAAATCGTCCTCTTCAACTTCGGACTCTGGCTCATAGTAATCAAAACCGAAATCTTCCATGTCAATGTTCACAATGCTTTCAAGCTCCGAATTCAAAAGTTCAATGTCAAACCCAGAGTTCATAGTCAATTTATTGTGAGCGAGAATGTAGGCGCGTTTCTGTTCATCATCCATGTGAGATAGACGTATAACTTCCACCTCGTCAAAACCTAATTCTTGCAGGGCTTTATATCGTCCGTGGCCCTCAATGATAACATTGTTCTCGTCAATCGCGATAGGGTCGTTATTTCCAAACTCCTGGATTGATTTCTTGATTTGTTCAATTTGTTCGCGAGGGTGTAGCTTCGCATTGTTCTCATATTCAGTTATTTCTGAAATATTGATCTTTTCTATTTTCATTTTTACTCCAAGCACCAAAAAGAGCGCACCTTAACGATGCGCGCTTCTCGGGTTATATGGTCTACTTTGTCCTCGTTGACAAAATATTTCAAGGGGCCTAGCCAGTAGCACCAAACTGACATCATCGGTCGCTTTCATTTTTTTATTTTTTGCGGTGCTTTTTATAGCCAGGACAGGAATCGAACCTGTACTATTCGGATGAAAAGTCCGATGTTCTAACCGTTGAACTACCCAGCAACCTACCATGAAGGAGGCAACCAAATGGCGCAGATCCTTTCTGCTTCATTGGATAATACTATAATACTTCTTAATACAGCACTTTTACTCTCAAATTTCTTTCAATTATCTCCCAGAAATCTGTACTCTAGCAATTCCCCAGCCTTATAGGCTTCTGCGAATTCTAACAATGCCCGATCCAGCAATCTATAGTACTCACTTTCTGAATATCCAAGACTCGGATAAATAGCCTTGTCTTGTCTAAACCGTACTCGACAATATCGCTCGATCAAAATCTGCGATAGATTGAGATCAGATAGTCTGTTAATAGCCGATGCCATAAGATCCAATTCTTGCTGTGCGCTGACCCGTCTAATAACCATCTGCTCAGTTTGACGGCTTGGCGAGCTTGGTGCGCTCTTCGGCTCTAGTGAATAAGTAGCTGTGACTTTCGGGCTGTACTCTTCTCCGGCTATCCGTAACAGTACGCGGTAATTTTTGAGTGTATTGTCTGCATTCTCCTTTGTTTTATTTTTTAACACTTCTCTAAAAAACATTCAATCCCACCCTTCTTCTAGTGCCATGTCTACTATTCTTCTCGTCGATAAATTAAAAGTATTTCATCGGCCCAGCTTCCTTCCTCGCGAGAGTTCGGTTTAAGTGTTTTTGTTGAAGTGACAACAACATTCAGCACTTCGTACGAAGTGTTATTAATAAAATTTCGCAACCTCTCGGCAGGGGTTAAAGGGTTCCCTAATCCTCTCTCGTCTTTAAATAATTTTGCTTCGACCATATTATCCTCCCACTCCATTCAATTCAGCTACCTCTTTCAGCTCTTCCGCACGTTGTCGCTCTCGCATCTGGTACTCGCTGTTTAACTTGTTTAAAATAACATCCTGCGCATTATTCTGTTCTGCTAGTCGCTGAATAGATAGTTCGTGCTCTTGTACCGTCCATTCGAGATCGCTCACACGTTTCGTAAGACTTCCAATCCGTGCGTTTAAATTAATACACACGATCAGAAATACCAGTGATACTGATGTGAGTATTGTGTAAAATAGTTTAGTCATGCTTATCCTTTCTATATTTAAACGCTATCCCACCAGCCCAGATCAAGCCAGAGAGCCAGACCAGTGCGAATAGTAGATATATAAAGTTTTGTAGGGTCATCGGTTCTCCTTATCATCGTATACCACGAAAGAAATTAACTCATTTGGGTTAATATATAAAGCCTTCATACGCATTAGATGCCCGTTATTAAATTGACTAGCTAATCTAGTCACATCTTCTCCGCTGCACCCGTGCGTTTCAAACTTATGACCATCTTTTAAATAAAATACAATCGTCATCTTTACGCCTCCATGCTCTTAATTTCTCTAGTAAGTCTATTTTTTAAAATATGACTTGTAAAATAAATACCGTCTGCATATGTATAATAATCAGCGATTTCTTCAATCCACTGGCTTCGTGTGTATGGGTATCTGTTTGGTCGTGTCATCTTGCACCTCCCATAAAATTATTAGCAAAATTTTGCTGTTCTGTATTGATTAATTTATGTTTATAGTTTATCAATGAGTTCACGATATCGTTTACCGGATCAGGCTTCAAAATGATTTCGTTTGCGTCCAAAAATCTTTTACCGTCGATTTTTATTTTTATATCACGCCCGTTAGCAATATGCTCAAGGTCGTTTTTAGATAAATATATTTCAAATCTACTCATCCTTCCACCTCTTAAACTTCTAAATATAAGATTTCCATGTTGAATCCACTATCAATAAACTTGTGTGTCAATTCTTTGTTAATCCCATTTCCTAGACAATGATAAACTACGTCTACATCGATGTCCGCACCTAAATATTTTTCCAAACGCATACGATTGTCTACGTAAAAGTCAATATTCCTTTTTTGTTGCTGATATAGTCTGGCTTTTACTATATCCCCAGTACACCACATCAAAACTTTTGCGATTATGTCTCTCTTTGTCCCACAACCAACGAGAGAAAAGTATGTGTTGGTTTTAGGTATAAGAATTACTTCAAGGTTGCGATTTATATATGACTCAGGAAAACAATTCAGTAATTTCTTTAATTCAGAAACAAACTGCTCATTCATCCTTCCACCTCCTCAAACTTTACGAACGTCATCCAGTGGGTTGTTCCTCTTTGTTGTCCAAACAAAGGTTTAAATGGGATAACCTTTAGTATTTCTTTTACATTTACTTGGCAATCTGACCACTTAAAGATTAACGTTCCCCCTATTTTTAAAACCCGCATGCACTCTTCAAAACCTTTAGCCAAATCTTCAGCCCAAGTTTCTTTTTCAAGTTGGCCATACTGGGCTTTCATTATCGAATTAGGTCCAGCCCATCTCAAATGAGGTGGATCAAAAACAACCAAATTAAAAGTATTATTTTCAAATGGCATGTCACGAAAGTCTCCGATAACATCAGGATCTACGTTGACTTTTTTACCATGTATTTCAAGCTTTTCTTTTCTGATGTCCATGAAGGTTGTATGACTTTCATTTTTATCGAACCAAAACATACGACTTCCACAGCATGCGTCAAGTATTTTAATTTCTTCCATCACTCCACCTCCTCAACTTCAAAGAGCGGGCTATTAAATACCTCACCAAAGCCAGCTTCTTCAAGCTCTTTTCGGGTGTGTTCTTTTCTGAAGTACCCACTTTCGTTCTTTCCCCTGAATCTCCATGTGCATGATCCCATACCATAGTATAGGTATTCAGATTCTGAGTTTATACCTTTTAACTTCACAATATACCGCTTTTTTTCCTCGATTGTAAAGCCATCAAGCCAAGCACGAGCAAATGTATTAATATTACTATTAGTCCAAAAAGTACATGTTTTTACATCACCTTTGAAGTCTTCAGCTAGACTCTCACCAAATTTACCTATAGGTTCTAAAGCACCTAATAGGCTTAGTCCTTTAGTTTTACAAAACTCAATCCAATCCGCTACAAACTGCGGTACTTGGACTTTCTGCGGTTCGTCTAGTTGTTCAACCAGTTCAAAAACATCATTCATCGCTATACAACATCTACTACCATAACCCCCATCGATTGTCTTTAGTTTTCCAATTAATTCCTGTTTATTCATCTGGCAAATCCTCTTCTTTCACAAACGCACCATCAATCCATTTACCCTTGCGGTCTTTGATTTCGTTATATGCCACCTCAAAGCAATCCGCAAAGTCGTAGTTAAGTGCCTTACTAATAGATTTCAGATAAGCTACCGCACGCACTAGATTATGTCTGCACATTTCTTTACTTGCTAAATCCTGTGAGAGTTGAAATTCTGAAATGTTTGCATTCAGCAATTTAAAACATTCCATCGCATCTTTGCGTCTGATGTTATCTGATTCTTCAAAGATACTATGTACATCTTTGTAGATCAAAAGAGCCAATCCTACAATCACTACTGCACAATCACCGATACTGTCTTTGGTCAGCTTTTCATTCTGCTTGAGGTATCCAGCGCATAGCTCGCCAAATTCCTCACTCAATTTCAAAGCCTGCTTGTCTAACCGTCCACCGTGTTCTAAATCACGGTCTACAAACCATTTCTTGGTTAACGTTACTAATTCGTTTTCTAATTCCATAAGCTTTTCATTCATCCTTTCTTTAATCGCCCGTGATCGTCCAATCACTGCCGTTTTACCAATGTTTTTTTGTATAAGCGAATCACTACTTGTATCTTCCAAACGCTGTCGATACAGTCGAATTGATCGCTTGATTAATTCAATATCCATGTCTGTTCCAACTTTTCCAAAATGTGGAGGGGTGCTCATGCCCTCCGATATTTCGAAAAAGAGAAGACTACCTTTCTAAAATTATAGTGAGCAATGGCCGGTAGATGGGGTTGCACCATCTAAAGGAGTCTACAACTGGCCAGCTATCGGGACGGGGCGACAGCAGTAAAAAATGTAACAAAAAACTATAAGGAGTCCACGAATGCACCCGTCCTAATCCTATAGAGGGGATCGAACCCTCTGAGGTTTTCCAAGCCTTCATACCAATATAGGACGTGATGGATCAACGACATCACTCTGAACTATCATCTCCACACTTGATTGTGTATTTTGTGTTGATCAGTCGGAAACGTATATCGGATTCCCTGTATGTATAATCGTGTAAAGAAAGGACTCTCCTTTATTTTTTATAGTTTGATATACTTGCTCCAGCGCGTCTTATTAATTTTTGTGGAGCTATGACCGACAGACCTGTTAGAGTCTGCCAGCCTTAAATGGTTGGGTTTGCTTATTTTGATTCTTCAACAGCAAACATATGTTCGAACTCATCTGCCTGCTCTTTAAATTTCATTGGGCTATCTGCTCTGAAATAAAATCCATTTTCATCCAATTCCCCTTTAACCCCTGTCGCCCAAGACAAGAAAATTGAGCCTTGGCAGTCAGGACAATTCATGAATTTAAAGTAAGATGGAACTTTCCACCGCTTCGCGCATCCGCAAAATGGGCATTGTAAATCGACATCTACTTTCTCGTTTTGTTTCGGCGAAACCACTGTACTTTCATTAAATTTTTCTGACAACCTCTCTGCAGCTACTTTGATATTGACAGGATTAATTTCATCTGAATTTTGAACATCCATTTTTAAAACAGCATCTGTATTCTCGGTCTTTTTCTGACTCAAACCCTCAAGGATTTCGTCAGATCCTGTGACCATCTGATAGGCTTTGAATAGAGTTTGATAATCAAGCTCCTGCGTTCGCTCAAAGCTTAATTTCACATCATCTTGTTCAATATAGATTTTCATTCTTTCCTCACTTCTTTTTCTTTAATTCTCACGCTTCAATGCGATCTGTGCCATACCACCTAAAATAAACATCCCAGCAAACGATAGAATCAGTGTACTCTCAGACCCCGTATTAGGAAGCGCGTGAGCGTTTGTTTCAGTAGCTTGATAAATAACATTCACTTGCTCTTTCTGAGGCTCTACGGGCTTGCTAGATGGCTTAGAATTGATTTCGTGAAGTGTATCTTGTTTAGGTTGTGGTTTGTTTGGTTCTGATGGTTTTCCTGGTTCTACAGGGATGTCAAGTTCAGGTTTATCCAACACTGGTGCATCCCAAGGAGTTGTGCCTCCGTGCCACTCTGGTTTGTCTAGGATAGGTGCGTCGAATGGAGTAGTTCCACCTTTCCATTCTGGTTTATCCAAGATTGGTGCGGGTGGCATTAGTGGGATATCGTTTAAATCGATTGACGGTTTTTCATATTTCGGAGCGTCGTTTGGAATTTCCCAAACTGGTTTATTTTCACCAGATGCATCACCACGGCCACCGACCAAATGAGCGGTGCTTTTAGAAATAGCTCCGTCATTTTCGGCTTTCAATTCAACCTTGTTTGTTGGGTTCGTGCTATCCTTAACCACATTGGTTAATTTGGTCTTGTACCAGATATAGATCATACGATCCAAGCGGTCCATAGCGATCTCAAAGCCATGTTCACTCTTAGACATAGACTTAACCAAGTCCATTGCGCTTCCCTTATCAATCCACGGATCAATGCTGTCCACGTAGTTCATGACGAAGTAGTCGTCAACCAGCTTTTGATTGTCGCTCATTTCATCAATGATCTTGACATAGTTGAGTGTCTTACGTGCGTAGTTCAACCGAATAGTCCAGTTGATAGTCGTAGGGTCTTCCTTGTCTTGTGATCCCCATTTTGAGATAAGCTCGTCCTTACCAATTTCTTGCTCTTTGCCGATTGTCGCAGAAACCACCGTGCCGTTAAAATTAACTGTAACAGGCTTGCCAGACTCGACCTTATCAGTCCATTTGGCATCTAGTTTCAAGCTCATTTGCTTATTGAGTGGGTGGTTTGCAAAATAGTCGTTGAATACAGTCGTTACCGTTTGACTTGCTGGATCAGTAGATGCCTTACCGACCACCGCATTATCTGGATTGGTCACATCAAATTCATAGGCCGTTTGAAAAGTGATCTCTTCTGGTAGATTAAAGGTTACCTTGTCGCCTTGGTTGATCGGCATATCATCTGGAAAGCGGACATTTTTATATTCAACGGTAAAGCCTTGGTATTTTCCTGTTCCTTTGGATTGGTTGATCTCTACTTCTGGGTTGGTTACTTGAATATCGGTCCCATTTTTTGTAAATTCAGTAACATTTCCTGATTGGTCCGAATGAGTGCTTGTGCTTTCTGCTCCTGTAATTGCAGTTTCAGTAGCTGGTTGTTTATCGATCTTCGCTGTTTCATTTTGGCTTGTTTCAGTTTGTCCAGCTCCTGCAGTTGTAACTGCGTTTGTGCTATCTCCTGCTGTAGTTGCTCCTTGTACTTCATCTGCATATACTCCTTGTGCTGTTGCTACTGCTGCAATTGTTGCGACTGTTGCTAAAATAACTTTTTTATTCATGGTTTTGTCTCCTAAATTTTTCTAATTTTTATTTCGATTCGTGGGTTTGGTGAGTAGACCTTCTTTGTCGTGTGCTCTACGACTTGGTTATCATCCCACCAAATACAATCGGCATCTGAAATGCTGTCATATATTGCCTTTTCCAAATTGTCCAAGTCTGGCTTCTTGGCACAGTATATTCGCTCATTCATAAATCGTTCGTACCGTTCCCATGTTTTAGCCTTGGCTTTTGGCGTGGGTTTCTTCGATACGACTTGAGGTGCCTTTAGATAAAACGTGACTTCTGCCTTGAGATAGCCTCGTAGCTTCTCGCCCTTGTACAGACTTTTAATCAGGTATGTAGCAGAATTGCGCCACGCTTTCATTTTCGGATCTTCGTAGGCCCCACCTCGCCCAAATTTTGGGCGGGTTTGGGCTTTTGGCTCGATAGGTATTGTTAATTTAATCATCTTAAAGCCATAACATTTTTTTGATGAAGCTATCAAAGGCATCGTGGTCACTTCCTTCGTCGCTTTCAACTTGTTCTTGTAATTCTGAGCCATCTTCTTCCGTGATCTCGTATTCTGCTTTGATTTTAACAAGACGGCCACCTACTGCTTCGGCAATGTTGTGTACAGATCTCTCTGATTTTTCATTTCCTTTTTCAAAAATCAGCGCACAGCGAATCTCACTAGTAAAGTCAGCACTAAACGTCAATGCATTTTCTCGATTTTTATATCCTGCTAAAAATTTGTTTGTCCCATTTTGTGCGATTGCGTAAAATTCTTTTTGTTGTTTCATGTTATTTCTCCTTGTTTAAAATAAAGTTAGTTGCTGTTTAAAATCTGCCAAAGTAAGACCGATTGAATTTAGATCGTTACTAATAGCGGTCAAGTCATTAGTGATAATCACTTTATTCAATTCCCTTGAATACCGCTGTGTCTGATATCCTCCCAAATCATCCTTGTTCCAGATATCTTGTATAGATTTTATTTCCGGGTATTCTTTGGAAAAGTGTTCTTCGATCCAAGTCATAGGCTTTAAAACGGTAGATCTTCTTCCAAGATATCCATAGGCTCTGCCTGCCGTGAGAAATCTGGCTGGCTGTATCCTTGTGAGTGCCCAGCTTCACGGTCTTTCCGACTTTCCAAAAGCTGGAAGGTTTCTGCTACAACCTCAGTCACATAAACCCGCTGGCCTTGCTGGTTTTCGTAACTTCGTGTTTGAATTCGTCCTGTAATCCCAATCAAATCCCCTTTCTTGGCCCAATTAGCCAAATTTTCTGCTTGCTGTCGCCAGATCACGCAGTTAATAAAATCTGCTTCACGCTCGCCATTTTGATTTTTAAAAGGGCGATTGACTGCTAGCCGAAACGTGGCCACTGCCTGATTATTCGGGGTGTAGCGTAGTTCTGCATCGCCAGCCATACGGCCGACAAGTACAACATTGTTAATCATTAAAACTAATCTCCAATCAAATTGTTTAAAGTGACGATGCTATTTAATTTCTTCTGGCTACGGCAATAATCGCAATGACCGCAAGCCTTAGGCTCTACCTTTCGTTGAATAACATCCCAGACTTCCTTAATGGTTTCTTTCACTTCTTCCAGACCTTCCTCAAGCCATTCTTCATTAATCCGAATAACTTCCTTGTCTGGTACTTCTTCCTTGCTGACCGCTACGATGATAGGTCTGAACTCGTCGCCTGTCATTTGTTTCAGTAAATCTCGATAAATCGCAAGCTGTGAGTGATACCCAAAACCTAAAATGTTATTCACTGCAGTTGGTACTTTGCGACGCAGTTCTGCGTTCCATTCCATATCATAGATAGACTTCATTGTCTTTAGGTCTGCAAAATAACCTTGCGTCAAGTTCACGCTGTCCAGCTTCCCTTTAAATGGCACCCCCTCAATTTCTCCAAACACGATCATTTCTTTTTCAACCTTTTCAGTTGAGCTACCGTGATACAAGCGATTAAAAGAGGGATCATCTTTCAATGATGCAATCATAGAGTCGCCGATCAAAAAGTCTTTTTTGAGTTGCCCTTTGGTTTTTCCAGCCTTTGAAATTAGCTTGTCGCCATTTTCTTTTAGAAATGCTTCGTGTGCTTCTTGGCTTTCAAAGTAGCTGTGTACATAATTTCCTAAAAGCAAGGGTGTTTCATCTCGCGACTCAGTCCATGCACCGCCCTCTACAGCAAGGGCGCGGGCTGGACATTTTAAAAATTGCTTCATTCGCGAGTAAGACAGGTACTCTTTATCTTGATAATAATTTTCTTGAGTTAACTTTTTCATCATTGTTCCTTAGGTGTGATCGTACCACCCTCAAATAGTCCTAACTCTTCATAAACACCATCTTCAGTCTCAGAACCATTCTCAGACGCTCCTGTTTGCTCTGTACGCTCTTTTTCTGGTTCGGTAGTATTATCTGCTGGTGTACCTTCTAAAAAGCTCTCAAGCGATTCTGTGGTTTCTGTAGGGGTCACATCTTTTACTTGATGATTTTCATACTCGTTCTCTGTCGTGCGGTTAACTGCATCAACAAATAAGTCGTTATCGTCTGATGTATTGAAGAATTGTTTCGCTGCACGATTGATGACCGTGCGTTTCGCCATCTCTTGCGGGAATTCGTTTTGAACCGCCTTATTTCGTGATTTAGACCATGACTTGTCAATTTCTTTCTTCGTCATGACTGTCAAAATCTTTTCACCATCCACTTTTTCGATAATGCAATATGCTCCCACAATTGGGTTATCTGCATTCATCCAGTCTGTTTCATGACTTACGAAGACCTTTCGACCATTTTCGTTTTTAATTTGGAATTTGTCGCCCTCGTAGATAACTTCTGCGTAGATGTCTTTGACTTCTGGCAGTTGTTTAACCACTTTCATAGTTCCAAAGTATGAGCGAGTGAGTTTGACTGTTGAACCATAAGGGACAAAGTAGCACTGTGTCTTGGCTGGGCTTAGACCTTGTGTAACCATGTCAAGCAAGGCATTATAGACGCTTTCTTGTGTGCATTTTTCAAGTAAATTTCCACTGTTCGAGTTCTTCAATGCATAGTAAGCAGAGCTTAAAGCATTACTTACACTATAATTTGGGGCAATTAGTAAGCCTTCACCTTTCATCGCCTCGATTCGTGTTGCTACATTTGATGTAATCTGTTTCTGTGTCAGTTCATTTGCCATTTTTATCTCCTTTTTCTATACATCGTCATCATCACCAAGGTATACCCAGCGTCCGTTACTGCATCGCCAAAAGTCTGGATCGTGGCCAAACTCTTTCTCATAGGGCGGTTGTAGATAGTCACGATCATAATCAAATGGAAACATTCTCGCGCTCCTTTAATTCCTTGTAACTGTCCCAGCTCGTAGACTTCAAGCTGTCCAGTAGCTTCTGCTCTGTCTTGATCTGCTTCTTGTACTGTAGCACCCAAGCCGTATACTCGTCGTCATTTTCCGCGAAGTAATATCCGCGAGGAAGTGACCGGCTCGCCACGATAGGCACTGAGTAGTTAAGTCGAAGTTCTGCGATGCCACCTCGAACCTTTCGTACTGATAGGTTTGTCATTTTGGCAATGTCGCGCGTGGTCAGTACATTCGCACGGCCTACACGGATACAGGCCAGTATTAGCTGTAAGCGTTCGTTCATAGCTTACCTCCTTTTTATTGCCAACTATTATCCGAATATGAGTGTTTGCGTGCGTAAGCTAGATCTGTTTGAAATGCTTGGTAGCCCTCGTTAAATTTATCTTGTAGATCTTCTTCGTACTGTTGCATGATTGCGTCCTGTTTGGCTTCACGCACTTTCTTGCGTTGGGCCTTTTTAAAATCCCATACAGCTCCGATGTAACCAGCCGTGAAGAATGTCCCTGCGATTGTTAAGCCTGCTAAAATATCACTATACATTTCAATTCTCCTTGTTAATTCGTCTGATAGCTTTGTAATAACCGCTATCTTTTGGTATCGTGTACCCTGTTAGGTCGTCTACCTGGCTACCGTCCGACATGATATTAATAATGCGTGGTCGCCATTGCTTTTTTAATTTCTCCATGTTATAATTTCCTTAGAAAGTTTTATCTCTGGCCTTTTGGGTTCCCGTTCCCAAAGGGCCTTTTTTATCCTCTGCCAGCTAATCTACAAGCGTACAGGTCCATGATCTTACCTCTTGCACTATCTGGATCACTAGCTAGTAGTTTGGCTTTAATTTCGTCTGAAAGCTCGTAGCAAGTAGCTTCGAAGCCCTCAATCATTTTGTCAATCAAAACGGCAATTTCCTCCGATCTTCTGCATTGTCTGGATACTTAAAGTAAAGGTCCCGTCCGCCTTTTGTAATTCGGCTTCTTAGACCATCGTCATACGCTTCTTTCATCGCTTTACCGCCCATATTGGTAGTTATGATTGTTTTATCGCGATGATCCAAAAGCGTATAGAGAAAGTCTTGTTTCCACTGTCCGCGGTCTCCCTTGCCCAAATCGTCAAGAATTAGGAAGTCAACCTTAGTCAGTAGATCCAGCCAGTCATTAGTTGACATAGAGCCTTTCTTATCAAAACCGCCTTGTATCTTCTGAAATAGAGTGGGTACATTGACGAATAATATGCTTTTAGGAATTTTATTCGCTTTAAAATCTGCGTTTAGCTTCTCTGCGATTGCTAGTGCGAGGTGTGTTTTGCCTCGGCCAGCTTCTCCCATTATCAAAGCGTTTCCTCGTCCGTCATGTAAATAATGATGCACCAGCCTCAAAGCGTAGTTCTTGGCTTTCTCGTCTATCTCATTCGATACCGTGAAAGTCTTAAAGGTTGCGTCTTTCATCTCTGGCGGTATGATGCTATTTTTATCAAAGACATCGTAAGTCTTGCGCAAGATAGTGGCCGTGTGAGCTTGTCCTATCTTCTGTTCTTCCTCACGCGCCATCTTCTCTCTTTGGCATTCCGGGCAAAAGGTTCTATTTCGTTCGTCCTGCAGTGGCACATCGTCATTTAACGACCACTTAAAGCACGAATGTATTGAGCAAGTCTCTTGTTCGTTGATATGGTAGACCAGCGGTAAGTCCATGCTGTCACCCCCTAAAATCCTAATTCCGGATCTATTTCGTGAACGCTTATGTCAGTTCCAAGTAACGCGTACTTGCCACTCTTGAAATCTTTTGGCCGATTGTTCTGATCTTTTTTCTTTTCTTCAAAGATACGATCTGACTCTTTGACTTCCTCCAGCGTTGTATATCCTTTTTCTCTCCAAGACTTCAAGATCTTGTCAAGATAGTTGAAGCTGGTAGAGCCTGCATCTTCAGTCTTCTCGACTGCGTACTGGATCATAGGGATTGTAAAATGATCTAATGTGATATAGTCCATTAACATTTGAGTGTGTCGCTCATTGATTTTGATGTTACTCTCTTTGATAATCTTTGAGAAAGATTTTCGACCAGCGTCATCATCATTATCTACTGACCTTGACTCTACTAGACTATACTCACCTATACTATCCTCTACTATCCTATCCTTACCTATACTATGCTGACACTTGCCCGTCACTTGCCCGTCATTTGTCTGACACTTGCCCGTCACTTGCCCGTCAATGTATTTTTTTTGACCTGTAACCCGTTTCCCTTCAACCACCAAGTCTGTTTTTTCTAGTAACAGTTCACGGTATCGTGAGGGTTGTACTCGGTCTGCTCTGATTTTGTTTTGTTCCTCAAAGTCAGTTATAAAGTAGACCATGTCGTCATTTAGTGGTAAGATGAATTTTTTTACAACCAGCAAACCCAGCGAGTCTTCCTTAGCTCCGATCATTCGGACGATTGGGAAAGCCTCAACCACTCCATCATCGTCACTCGATAAAATCAAGTGAGTATATAGAGCTTGTGCTTCGAACGGCATCATCAAAAATTTTCGACTTTGAAAAATCTTTTTAGATAACATTCTTCTCTCTGCCATCTTTCTCCTTTCTATTTTTTCCTAAAAGTTCACGCTTCGTGAACTTTGTATTTAAAAAAATAAGCTGGGATATCTTTCGGATCAAGACCTAGCACTTCAACCGCTTTTGAAATTTCGCTATCTTTCCAAGATACCTTGTTATTCAATTTAAGCGAGATACTGCGCTCCGATACTCCCATAGCCTGGGCAAAGGCCAGTTGCGTTCCCATCTTTTCTGTGATCGCACCTAGCAACTTTGAGTAGTCATTGCTCATATTGTAGCTCCTTTCTTTGTTCACGTTCCGTGAACTTTGTTTATGGTTAAAGTATACCACGCACCGTGAACTTTGTCAACAGTTTTTTTCATAATTCTTGAACTTTTTTATTTTTATTTTTCAAATATTGTGATATACTATAGTAGAAATAAGGAGTTGAACAAAATGAGAAAGTACGAAACAGCGGATAGAATACGGCAATTAATGGAAGAAAAGAATTGGAAACAAGTAGACATCTTCAATAATTCAAAGCCCTATCAAGAAAAGTTAGGAGTCAAACTTGGTAAGAGTGCTATCTCGCAATATGTGAACGGCGTACAAGCACCCGACCAAAGACGGCTGGCCCTGCTTGCTTTAACCTTTAATGTATCAGAAGCCTGGCTCATGGGCTACGATGTACCACGGGAACGGGAAGCAACCGCTGAAACAGGCTACTCAGAAACCGACCTGCGCAAACTTGCCGAAAGCGCAAAGACTTTCGACGGTAAGCCACTAACAGAAAGCGATATCGTGGCTATACAGAATATTATCGAGGGGTATCTAAAAGGCAGATTATGACGATAGAAGAAATATGCGACAGTGAGGGAGTCACCCTCGCTTACTTTGATAACGAATTATGGCCACGGCCAGGAATGATAATTTCAGATATGAGGATTATCTTCGTTAACAAATCACTAACTAGAGAGGCCCAGAAAAGGGTCATACTGCACGAATTAGGCCACTTAGACCATACCGAGTCCAATTACACTATTAACCCGATTAAATGCGAAAATGAGGCTAATAGGGCCATGATTCACGCGCTATTGAGAGAGGAGCTGGAAAGAGTAGACAAGGAAGATTTTAATTATTTAAACTTTATGGAGAAACACAAACTTAAATCAGTGACAGATGAGCTAATGGTCATTGATGAATTTTATCGGCTAGTGGGATAGCCGGGAGGAAAATATGAAAAAGGTAACATTTGCAACGATCGCAGCACTCACCCTATTATTGACCGGGTGCAGTCAGCAAGAAGCAGATACAGACCAAAGGCAAGAAGAATCAACCGAGCAAGTGACAACCGAGTCAAGCTCCGAGAAATCGCAAAAAGAAAAGGCTTGGGAGCTGGTAGACAAAGCCAAAGCCAAAAGCAAAGAAGAAAACCAAGGCGAAGAGCAATATAGAAAGGCTACTGGACGAGTTAGTACAGTTAGACCGCTACTGGATCAGTTTGCAAACTCTTATAAGCAATGGCTGGAATCAAGTCAAATGGATGTATACTATCGCAGTGATAGAGTGGCCGTGTTGCTACCGGTCGCATCATCTGAACTGACAAACGACCAGTTACACCAGACAGCGGACGGGCTACTTAAAATTAAAAACGACGTGGAAAAGACTTATAAAATCACTGACAAAGATTTTACAGCCCCACCCGTTTATGTGCATGACAAGGACGAAGTCCAGCTTGCGCACGAAGAAAACGGCGCGATGGTCTACGATAAATAAAAAAAGCCCCACGCTCTCAAACTTTGGCGAGTCTGAGCGTGGAGCAGTCAAGATAAAGAAAGGTTTCAAAATGAATATTTTGAAAGGTGTCTTTCTATACTCTATTTTAGCAGAAAAGGAGTATAGAAACAATGGATAAGATCAATAAAGTCGCTCTATATGTGCGCGTGTCTACCACTTCTCAGATGGAAGAGGGCTACTCGATAGAAGAACAAAAGGCAAAGCTGGAAAGCTACTGCGATATTAAGGACTGGCATATATACAAGGTTTATACAGACGGGGGCTTCTCTGGATCAACAACCGAACGCCCAGCCTTGGAGCAACTGATAAAAGATGCCCAAAGCAAGCTATTTGATACGGTACTAGTATATAAGCTGGACCGTTTGAGCAGAAGCCAAAAGGATACCCTATACTTGATCGAGGATATTTTTTTAAAAAATAATATCGAGTTCGTGAGCTTACTCGAAAACTTTGACACGTCTACACCATTCGGGCGAGCCGTCATAGGCTTATTGTCAGTATTCGCTCAGCTAGAGAGGGAGCAGATAAAAGAGCGTATGCAGTTGGGCAAGCTAGGACGTGCCAAGGCTGGCAAGTCTATGATGTGGGCTAAAACATCCTACGGCTACAACTACGACAAAGAAACGGGGTCAATGACTGTTAACGAGTACGAAGCCCTGGCAGTTAAGGAAATATTTTCTTCATACTTAGCAGGTATGTCAATAACTAAATTGAGAGATAAAATCAATGATGAATACCCTAAACAACCAGCTTGGAGCTATCGCACAATCAGAGGAATACTTGCCAATCCTGTATATTGTGGTTTGAACCAATACAAGGGGCAAACATTCCAAGGTACACACAAGCCCATAATCTCTCTAGTGGACTTTGAGCAGACACAAAGAGAGCTGGCTAAACGACAGCAGAAAGCCAAAGAATTATCGAACCCTCGACCATTTCAGGCTAAATATATGCTTTCGGGTCTTGCCCAATGCGGATACTGTCACGCGCCCCTCAAGGTCATTTTAGGACAAAAGAGGAAAGACGGGTCCCGATTTAAACGGTATGAGTGCTACCAGCGACACCCTCGAACGACAAAAGGGGTCACGGTTTACAATGACAATAAAAAGTGCGATTCCGGCTACTATGATATGGAATTGTTAGAGCATTATGTACTAACACGCATCGCTCAGTTACAGAACGACCCAGACAAGATACAAGAACTATTTTCGGACGATACCAGCCCAGAGATTGACAAGCAGGCAATCCAAAAACAAATAGACAGTCTAACACTCAAATTGAGCAAGCTGAACGATCTATACTTGGACGATAGGATCACGCTGGACGAATTAAGGAGCAAGTCTGCTGATTTTATCAAGCAGAGGGCCACGCTGGAAGAAGAAATAAAAAAAGCCGTTACTGATAAGCAAGCGGGCAAAAGAGAGAAGATTGAAAAACTATTAGATGCCAGCAGTGTACTGGATATGTCCTACGATAATCAGAAAGTTATTGTCAGAGAGCTGATTGACAAGGTACAAGTCACATCTGACAAGATAGTGATCCGCTGGAAAATTTGATAAATTTAGTTACGCTATTTCAAATCAAGGTGTCTTACTCTCTCAAATAATCGATAATTTTACTATCCTACATTTCAATAAGCGTAAAAGCTTTTACCTTATATGTTTTTAATTTTTTCATAAATGAACCTCCATATTTTGATAAATCGGCAGCAACATGGCTGCGTAAAGTAAGACAATCACAAGAGCCACAAAGACAAACACCAAGGGTTGTATTACATTCATGGCCTTGTGAACCCGACGAAAGAAATCTTCCCATGTTTTTTCAGCGTAGATCTCTAGCTCACTTCCAAGCTTTGATTTGACCTCACCATATTCAATCATAAGAGGCAATTCTTTTTTGAAAAAAGAATACCCCCCTACCGTCTCTGAAAAGGACTGCCCACGGTCTAAAGAGAGAGCTAAGTCTCTTCCAATTTCTTGAAAAAGCTGGGATTTTTGCTCCTGCATCATAGTAAAAATCTGAGACAGCTCCAATCCCTGCCCAATCAGATTGCCCCATTCTCTGGCATAATAGGCTGTCAAATAAGCTTGAATCATGCCTTTCCCGAAAGGCAGATGGGACAAGTTTCTAAAAACTTTGATCTTGCCTGACTGTCGATAATAGAGAAAGCCTAGTAAGAAGAAGGTCACCATTCCCGCTACTAGCG
>ERZ507027.389-NODE-389-length-39992-cov-4.581791_pt1 | contig 39992 bp, 33 predicted proteins | sample MGYA00513163_ERZ507027 | MGnify/ENA metagenome assembly ERZ507027
CCGCGGCGCGGACCACTTCGACCGAGCGAAGTTCCCCGCCCCGGTGGCCTACACCGTCGACGGCGGCGAGCTCGGTGAGATTGAGTATGAGAACTTCAACGCCGCGGCGGCGGAGCTGACCGTCCGCGGTCTGAACATCCACCCCGGCGAGGCGAAGAACAAGATGAAAAACGCCGTCCTGATGGCGAACCAGTTTCTCTCACTCCTGCCACCGGCGCAGACGCCCGCCCACACGGAGGGCTATGAGGGCTTTTACCACGTCTGCGCGATGGAGGGCGATGAGAGCCTTGCGCGCGTGCAGCTGATCGTGCGCGACCACGACCGGAAGAAGTTCGAGACGCGCAAGGACTTTCTGCGCCGGACGGCGGATTATCTCAACACCGTCTGGGGCGCGGGCAGCTTTGAGCTGACGGTGCGCGACAGCTACTATAATATGAAGGAAAAAATTCTCCCCCACATGGACCTTATCGAAAACGCGCAGGCCGCCATGCGTGCCGCAGATGTTGCGCCGCGCATCGTCGCCATCCGCGGCGGCACGGACGGCGCGCGTCTGAGCTGGGAGGGTCTGCCCTGCCCGAACCTCTCCACAGGCGGTCTGAACTTCCACAGCATCCACGAGTATATCCCCGTCGAATCGCTGCAGAAAATGACGCGGGTGCTCGTTGCACTCGCCCGCGCGTAAAAGCGGCGAAAGTCCCTCTTGCATTTATCCTGTATTTTTCATATAATATAGCAGTTAATGAAAATTATCGGAGGTGCGGAATTTGCTGGGAGAACGTATCAGAGAAATTCGGATGGAGATGGGGCTGACGGCCAAGGAGCTGGCGCAGCGTGCAAGTGTCACGCCGGGCTACATCTCTCAGATTGAGCATGACCAGATCAAGCCCTCCATGAATTTGATGATGCGTATCGCCGAGGTGCTGAATGTGCCGATGGCGGCTCTGCTGATGGCGGAGCAGGCACCCGAGGAGATCGTGGTCACGCCGCGCAGTGCCCGCACAAAGATCAAATTTGCCGACGTGAACACCGAGTATGAATTCCTCACCCCCTTCCGCCGCACGCACGACCGCGGCAACCAGATCGAGGTCATCCACTACTCGCTCAGCCCTAGGACGTGGGGCAGCGCGACCGCGATGCTCCACCCGGAGGCCGCTGAGTGCTCGGTGGTGCTGCAGGGCGTGCTGGAATATCACACGGAGACGGACGTCTACCGGCTGGAGGAGGGCGACTGTATCTACCTCCCCGCGAACACGCCGCACCGGCTGTATAACCCCAGCGAGCAGGAGCTGCACGCGATCGCGATGCTGTCGCCGGCGTATTTTTAGTTCACAAAAAGGGCACAACCCTTTTTGTGAGGTTTCACTCCGAACCGCGCATTTTTGTGCGCTGCGCACGCAAAAACACACTCTTTCCGCGAAAAACGGATTGGATCTTTTTCGCGGCTTTTGAGCCGCGAACTCTGTGAGACTTTTCTGCTTCTGCTAAATAAAAAATCCGCGTATCGGTCGGCGATACGCGGATTTTTTGTGCTTTTGTCAGGAATTGCGGGTGACGTCCTCCGCGGCGGCGGGATCGGGGACATGGACGGGGAAGAGCTTGCGGAACGTCTCGATGAGCGACTCTTGCTCGACGTCGCGCGGCTCAAAGTGCGTGATATGGAACACCAGCTGCATGATCGGGCCCTGCAGCGCCAAAGCCAGCAGCGTACCGATGCCGATCGGCCCGCGCAGCATGAGCGTTACAAGCACAACGACAGCAAACATGATCATGTTGACCACGCCGATGGGGATCTTGCGCACACGCTTGCCAAGGCCGACGAGCAGCGCATCACGCGGCCCGCAGCACAGGCCCGCGCCCATATAAATCGGCAGACCGCAGCACAGAATGGTGATGCCGAGGATCATCAGCCCCACGCGCATAGCATACGACGTCGGCTGGGCCAGCACGTCGAGATAGCGCAGCAGATCGATCACCTTGCCGACCATAAACGCATCGAGCAGCATGCCCACGCCGATCTTCTCATGCATCAGCAGGTCGACCACCACGACGATCAGGCCGCAGGTGACGGAGACCGTCCCGTAGCTCACGGGCAGGTGCTCGCTCACGCCCATAAACAGCGCATCCCACGGGGCAAGGCCGACGTCGGCCACAATGGTGCAATAGGAACCGATGGAGCAGACCAGCAGCCCCAGTGCCGCACGCAGCGTTTTACGCAGAGTAATTTTCCATGCATTCATAACGATCTGTAATTCCCTCTTTCCTGAAATTCGGACTTATTCTATACTTTTTCTTGCCACCTGGGAAGCACTGTTATATAATCATAGATATTACGAAGTGTTATATCCCCTTTACAGAGAAAGGAAGCGCACGGGGCAATGGACGACAAAAAAATCCGGGCATTTCTGACAATCATTCAGCTGGGCAGCCTGCGCCGGGCGGCGCAGGAGCTGAACTATACCCAGTCGGGCCTGACGCAGATGATGAAGCACCTCGAGCAGGAGGTGGGCTGCCGCCTGCTCCGGCGCAGCCACAGCGGCGTCACGATGACCGAGAGCGCCGAGCACCTGCTCCCCTATTTTCAGGCGGCGGATCAGGCGCTTCTGCAGCTGCGCCACGAGAGCGAGCAGTTTTCCGGCCCGCAGCGCAAAACGATCGTGATCGGGGCGTTTCCGAGCATCGCCAAGCGGTGGCTCCCGCAGCGGATCCAGCGCTTCCGTCTGCTGCACCCGGAGATTCAGCTCGACCTGCGTCTCGGCGGGGACGAGGTTGCCGACTGGGCGGCGCAGCGCAGCGTGGATCTCGCGCTCGCCGACGAGGTGCTGCGCGGCAGCTGCGAGTGGATTCCCCTGCTCAGCGACCCGCTGCTGGCCGTCTTTCCGCGCGGCGGCGCGCCGCACCCGGACGCGCGCATCGATGCGGAGCTGCTGGGGCGCTGCCCGTTTATCATGCCGGATTCGCGCGACCTGCGCGCGCACATCCAGCCGTGGGGTCGCTCGCAGCTGCGCCAGACCGTCTCCATCTCGTCGGATGACGACTCGGCTCTGCTCTCGCTCGTGCGGCAGGGGCTGGGCGTGACGATCCTGCCGGAGATGTCGCTTGAGACGGCGGACAGCGGTGTCTCCGTCCGCCCGCTCTCACCGCCGATGCAGCGCACCGTCGCCATTCCCCTCCCCCGCCGCACCACCGCCCTCGCCCGCCGCTTCGCAGAGTTCCTGCAAAAAAGCGTAAGCACACAATAATTATTAGAAAATCCCACTGAAAATCCATCGCTTTTCAGTGGGATTTTTAGTTCGTCCAAAACAGTCTCACAGAGTTCGCGCCGCCGCAGCGGCGCGAAAAAGATCCAATCCGTTTTTTGCGGCGGCGTGTACGCCGCAAAAAACACTTTGCGCGCAGCGTAGTGTCGCAGGCCAGCAAAGCTGGCCGAGGCATGGAGCGGAGCGAAATCTATTTTTCCCAAAGGGCATAGCCCTTTGGAAAAATCAAAAACGGATGGATGCACATTTTGTGCATCCATCCGTTTTGTCCGTTTTTTGTGTTTATTCCGCCGTGGGGCGGAGGATGTCACGTGCGACGGGGGTGTAGAACAGCCGCTCCGCTTCGGCAAAGCCGCGGGTCTGGCCGAGGATCCACATGAGCTTGGCAACGGCGGCCTCGGTCGTCATGTCATAGGCCTCGAGCAGGTTCATGCTGCTCTTGAGCCGCCCGCCGACGTGGTAGACGGTCAGGTCGCTGCCCTCGTTCGGCACCTGCGTCGTCATGACGACGATCTTGCCGCGCGCGACCGCGCCGCGCAGAATCGCGTCGAGCCGCCCGCCCTCGTAGTCCGGCAGGCCGCCGACGCCGAAACTCTCGATAATCAGACCGTCATAGCGCTCAAGCATGAACGCAGCAAGCTCGTCCTCCACGCCGGGGATGAGCTTGAGCAGGCCGACATGCGGGTCGAGCCGGTCGAAAAACACCGGGCGCTCGAGCGACTTGCAGCGGATATACTGCAGCAGGCGCTCGTCCTGCAGCACGGCGAGATCGGGGAAATTCACGCTCGAAAATGCCTGAAAGCTCTTGGAAAACGTCTTGCGGGCGCGGGTGCCGAGGATGACCTTGCCATTGAAGACGATCTGCACGCCGCCGCAGCCGCGGCAGGCATAGACAAACGCGTCGGTGAGGTTGCGCTTGGAGTCCGTCCCGTCGAACCAGATCGGCTTCTGCGCGCCGGTGAGGACGATGGGCTTGGGACTGCCCTGAATGAGATAGCTCAGCGCGGCGGCGGTATAGGCCATGGTGTCGGTGCCGTGGCTCACGACGAAGCCGTCGTAGTCGTCATAGCGCTCGCGGATGGCGCGGGCGAGTCCCTGCCAGTGCGCGGGGCGGAGGCTCGTGCTGTCGAGACTGTAGAGCTGCAGGCAGTCGACCTCGCACAGCTCACCGATGCGCGGGACGGCGGCGAGCAGCTGCTCGCTGCTGATCTCCGGGGTCAGTCCGTCGGGCGACATCTCGGAGGCAATCGTGCCGCCGGTGCCGATCATGAGAATATGCTTCAAATGTCCTCCTTACAGGTCGCGGTGATCCATCGCCGCAAGGCCGAAGCGCACCGCCTGTTCAATGGCCGCGCGATCCTCCGGGGCGGCGGACTCGAGCTGGCGGTGCATCTCCTGCAGGAACAGACCCCGCAGGGAGTCCTCTCCGCAGCGCGCCCAGAGATCCTCCGGCGCGCGTGTCTCGTCGCGCAGCTCCAGCTGGAAAAAGCGATCCTCAAGACAGCTCTGCAGCGCGGTGAGCGAGAAGTCCTCCGTGCGCTCGCCGGTGAGGATGATGCGGTAGATGTCCTCCTGCGTCCGCAGCGGGAGCAGGCGCTCAACGGCGTCGAGCGGTGCGGCATCCGTGACGTCGGCTCGGAGAATCTGGTAGTGCCGCCGGGCGAAGGGGACAAACGCCATGTCCGCCCCGTTGGGTCCGACCTCGCCGAAGAGAAAGCCCTTCTCCCCCAGCTCGTCGAAGCCGCGCCCCTCCGGACAGCCCGGATACGCAAACGTTGTCCGCCCCGCGTGCAGCACACCGGAGAAGGCGTGCGTGTGCCCGAGGGCGAGGTAGGAAAGTCCCGTCTCGCCGATCTGCGCGGGCGTGATGGGGCGGTAGCGGCTGTCGGGCGCGCTGAGGTCGGCATGCAGCACCATCAGGTGCGTGCGCCCGTCGTCGGGGCAGCGCACCGCCGTGAGCGCGCTGCCGTCCGCCTCCTCCGCCGCAGTGAAGGCCGCGCCCCAGACGGCGCAGCCCAGCTCCGGCTCGTCCACGCAGACGGGGCGGCCGGAGGTGAAGATGTGGACGTTTTCCGGCCACGCCGCCGCGCCCCACGGGCCGTGCGCGGCGTAAAAATCGTGGTTGCCGGGGGCGATGAACACGCGCCCGTGGAAGCGCCCGAGCGCGTCCGCCAGCTCCTGCGCCGTCTGGCCGTAGAGATTGTCGGAGTCGAAGAGATCCCCGGCCAGCAGCATCAGCTGCGCGCCGTGGTCATTCGCCCACTCGACGAGCCGCGCGGGAATCCCGCGGCTCTCCCGGCGGCGCAGACGCGCCTTCTCCTCGGGGAGCGCGCCGAAGGCGCTGTCGAGGTGGAAATCCGCCGCGTGAAGAACCTTTACCATGTTACTGCTCACTCTGCCACGCCTTGCACACATCGACCCACGCGGCGAAGTTTGCGCCGCAGCAGCGCTCGAGCTCGTCACACGTCAGCTCAATGGCGCTCGCGGCGCTGCCAACGGCGGGAAACACCGTCTCGAAGCGCCTGAGCGACACGTCGAGATACGTCTTGACGTCCGCGGGCAGGGCGAACGGGCACACGCCGCCGACGGCGTGGCCGATGCGCTCGATGGCCTCGTCGGGCGTGAGCATTTTGGCCTTCGTGCCGAAGAAGTGCTTATACTTGCTGTTGTCGATCTTCGCGTCGCCCGCGGCGACGATGAGGATCGGATCCTCGCCGATCTTGAAGCTGAGGGTCTTGGCGATGCGCGCCGGCTCGACGCCGACGGCGACGGCGGCCAGCTCCACGGTGGCGCTGGAGACCTCAAATTCGCGCATGCGGTCGGCTACGCCGAAGGGCTCGAGATAAGCCCGGACTTTTTCTACGGACATGTGTGTTTCTCCTTCTCTGTCTGTTTGTTATTATCGGATGTCGACGCGCTCGACACCGGTGCAGAGCCCGGTATCGCTTTCGAGCGTGAAAATCGCGCCCTGCGCCTTGCAGGGGCCGTCCGCCGCGCGGTAGCGGCCGGGCAGCCCACCCAGAAATGTCTCGACCGACTGCTCGGGGCGGATGCCAATGACGGACTCGATCGGCCCGGTCATGCCGAGGTCGGTGATATAGCCCGTCCCCTTCGGCATCACGCGCTCGTCGGCGGTGGGGACATGGGTGTGCGTCCCCCAGACGGCGGACACGCGCCCGTCGAGATAGTAGCCGAGGGCGAGCTTTTCGCTCGTGGCCTCGGCGTGGAAGTCCACGAGCGTGAACGTGGGCTTCTCGCCGCCGGAGAGAAGCCGGTCGGCGGTTGTAAACGGGTTCTCGGCGTGGAAGTCGAGGTCACAGCGGCCGATGAGGTTCATCACGCCGATCTGCACGCGGCCGCAGTCGTACACGCCCCAGCCGCGGCCGGGGACGCGGTTTGTGAAGTTCGCGGGGCGCAGGATATAGGGGCAGTCGTCGAGGTAGTCGGCGATCTGCATGCGCCCCCACGTGTGGTTGCCGAGGGTGATGACGTCGGCGCCGGCGGCGAAGAGATCCTCCGCCTGCTCGGGCGTTAATCCGACGCCGGAGATATTTTCCCCGTTGACGACGGTGAAGTCGATGCCGCAGAGCCGCTTCAGCTCCCGCAGCCGGCGCGCGAGGTGGCGCACGCCCGTCTCGCTCGTCACGTCGCCGAGGGCGAGAATGTGGTATTCCATCGCGCTCCTCCCCGGTCAGTCAAACGAGCGGTCGGAGCGCAGCTCGACATCGAGCCGCAGCGTCTGGCCGTCGCGCTCGACCGTCAGGTGCATCACATCACCGATGCTGAGCCCGCGGCGCGCGGCCATGAGGTCGCTCGTCGTGCGGATGGTCTGGCCGTTCGCGGCGGTGATGATGTCGCCCGCCTGCATCCCGGCCTCGTCCGCGCCGGAGCCGTCGATGACGGAATAGACCTCGAGCGCGGTGCCGCTGCCGACGGCGACGGTCGTGACGGTGATGCCGAGGGAAGGCGTCCCGCGGAACTCACCGTAGGCGATGATGTCGTTTACGACGAAGCAGGCGCTCCCCATCGGGATGGCGAAGCCAAGCCCCTCAACGGTGGCCTCGTTTTCGTCGCTGCCGGTGCCGGACATTTTCAGCGTGTTGATGCCGATCACCTGCCCGCAGGCATTGATGAGCGGGCCGCCGGAGTTGCCGTTGTTGAGCGCGGCGTTCGTCTGCAGGAGGGTCATGGTCTTGCCCTCAACCTCAACCTGGCGGTTGATGGCGGAGATGATGCCGTCCGTAAACGTCCCGCGCAGCTCCACGCCGAGGGGGTTGCCGATGGCATAGACCGTGTCGCCCACGCTGCACAGGTCTGAGTTGCCGAACTCCGCCGTGGGGAGGTCGGTCTGCGTCTCGGCATAGAGCACGGCGAGATCCTCTTCCTCGTCGTAGCCGACGAGCTTCGCCTCGAGCGTCACGCCGCTGCTGAGGGCGACGCGGCAGCTCTTGCCGCCGGAGATGACGTGCGCGTTCGTGACGATATAGCCGTCCGCCGTCATGATGACGCCGGTGCCGACGGAGGCGGTGCCCTTGCTCTCGTCCTCCATGGCGATGACCGTGACGACGGCGGGGTTGACCTTGGCGAAGACCTCCTGCGCCGTCAGCTCGCCGCCCTGCGCATCGACGCAGGTCATGCGGACGGACGGGTCGCCGGCGATGCGGGGGATGCTCGTCTGCTTGTCCTGAAAAATGTCGATGATGCTGCTGGCCGAGCCGTCCTCGGGAAGGTCGCCGCCCGGCGCGTCAGACCCACCGGAGACGGCGAGCCCGATCCCCACGGCGACGGCAATCGCCGCAAGGCAGCCCAGGAAAATCCACAGGCCGAGCCGTTTTTTCTTCTTTTGCTGCTTCTGCGGGGGCGCGCTCTGCGGTCGGGCATGGCCGGGGAGGAGCTCGTCGTGCTGATAGCTGCACACGACCTCCTGCGGCTCGTCGTCGCACCGGTACCAGGAGACAATCTCCTGCGGCTCGTCCGGGCAGTTGCGGTTTTCGCGGTTGTCCTCATTCATGGGCATGCTTCCTCTCAATAATTACGCGGATTCTGCGCGAGGTGGACGGTGAAGCTGAAGGACGTGAGGCCGTTTTCGCTTGTCACCGTGATTTTTTCCTTGTGCTGGGCCAGAATCGTCTTGACGACGTAAAGCCCCAGCCCGTAGCCGTCCTTGTCGGCGCTGCGGGATTTGTCCGACTTGTGGAACCGCTCGAACAGGAGCGGGATCTCCTCCGGCGGGATGGTGCTGCCGTGGTTGCGGACGGTCACGACCGCCGTCTCCGCCCCGGTGGAAAGACCCAGATAGAGCTTTGAGCCGGGGGTGGCGAACTTCGTGGCGTTTTCGAGCAGGTTATAGATCACCTGCGTGATAAGGTCATTGTCGCCGAGCACCATGACGGAGTCCTCCGGGATGTCGGCGTCGACGTCAAGCCCGCGCTCGTTGATCTTCTGCTCCATGGACAGAAGCGCCAGGCGCATGCTTTCGCAGAGGTCGAACTCCTCCTTCTTCATCTCCTTCGACTGAATCTGGGAGATGTCGAGCATGCGGCGCACAAGGCGCGAGAGACGGCGGCTCTCGTCGGAGATGATCTGCAGATACTGCCGCTCGCGTTCGGGCGGGATCGTTCCGTCGAGGATGCCGTCGGTATAGCCGGCGATGGTCGTCATGGGCGTTTTCAGCTCGTGGGAGATGTTCGCGATGAAGTCGCGGCGCTGGCGCTCCGTTTCCTGCAGCGAATCCGCCATCGCGTTGAAGGACGCGGCCAGCTCACCGATTTCGTCGGTTCGGTCGCTGTCCTGCATGCGCACGTCAAACTCGCCGCTGCCGTAGGCGCGCGTGGCCTGCACCATCTCGCGGATGGGCTGGATCTGGCGCATGGACGTCAGCGAGCTGACGACGAAGGCAATCAACAGAATGATGGCCGAGGTCATGAAGAACAGCCCGATAAACGAGCGCCACATCTGCATGAGCGAGCGGTTTTCCATCACGGCGAGGATGATGCCGACAAGCTCACCGGACTGCGAGTCCACCGCCGGGACGCCGACGACGTACTGCTTGAGCTGGTACATGGACCCCAGACGCGTCCGCCCCTCGTAGCAGCCCTCGCTCACGATCTGCTGCGTGACGTCCGCGGGCAGGGTAATCGTTTTGTTCACGAACTGCTCGTCCGTGGTGAGCAGGATGTTGCCGTTTGCGTCGCCGATGAGGAAGTTGACGTTCGAGACCATGGATGCCACGCGCGCCATGCTCATCAGGTTCTCCTCCTGATCGTCCGACTGGCCGCTGTCCGCTGCCTCGAGAAACGGGACGGAGACGCTGGCCATGAGCTTCGCGCGTTCGTTCATCTCGTCGCGCTTTTCCGAGACGGTGTAGTTATAGCTCAGCGCAAAGAACGACACGCCGAGCAGCAGCATCGTCAGCAGCACCATCCCGGCTGTCAGGAAAAACTGCTGCCAGTAGAGACTGCCAAAGCGCTTTTTCAGGGATGCAGACATCGTTTTCATTTGACTTCAAACTTATAGCCCACGCCCCAGACCGTCTTGAGCTCCCACTGGTCGGAGACGTTTTCCACCTTCTCGCGCAGGCGCTTGATGTGGACGTCCACGGTGCGGCTGTCGCCGAAATAGTCAAAGCCCCACACCTCGTCGAGCAGCTGGTTGCGCGTGTAGACGCGGTTGGGCGTGGACGCGAGGTGGTACAGCAGCTCCAGCTCCTTCGGGGGCGTGTCGATCTTCTTGCCGTCGACGATCAGCTCGTAGCTGTCGAGGTCGATGACGAGCTTGTCAAAGGTCAGGCGCTTTTTTGTGTCGTCGGGGATCTCGCTGCGGCGCAGCACCGCGTTGATGCGCGCCATCAGCTCCTTCATCTCAAAGGGCTTGACGATGTAGTCGTCCGCGCCCATCTCCAGACCCGTGATGCGGTCGCCCACGTCGCCCTTGGCGGTGAGCATGATGATCGGGGTCTTGGCCTTCTCGCGGATCTTCGCGCACACGCCCCAGCCGTCGAGTACGGGGAGCATGATATCGAGCAGCACCAGATCCGGCTTCTGCTTTTCAAACTCTTCCACGGCCTTGCCGCCGTCATAGGCGATACGGACCTCGAAGCCCTCCTTGTCCAGATACATACGGATGAGATCGGAGATATTCCGGTCGTCCTCCACCACCAAAATGTTGCGTGCCATAGGAAATCCTCCCGCTGAATGTTTATTTTCTATCTATTATAGCCGGTTTGGCGCGCGTTTCCTGAATATTCTGTTAAACTTTCGCGCGCGGCGCACCGGCGGCGTCTGAACTGAAATATTATAACATATTCCCCATGGCTTGACAAATGGTGATTTGGCGGCAGACGCGCGCAAATGCGGAAAAGTTTAGAACAAACGTTGCAATTTGCACAGGGGCGTGGTATACTCAGAGTATATTGGAAGGAATCCACCGATCACAGGCGGAAAAGGAGCAGAAACGATGGAAAAGCTGACCCGGATGCAGCAGCGCATCTATGACTATATCGCCGAGACGATCCGCGAGCAGGGGTATCCCCCCTCCGTGCGCGAGATCGGCGACGCCGTGGGGCTGAAGTCGCCCTCGACGGTGCATTTTCACCTCAAGCATCTGGCCGAGCTCGGCGTGATTGGCAAGGAGGCGGGCAAAGGCCGCGCCATCACGCTGACAAATCCCCTCCCGCGCGAGGATCAGGTGCCGGTGGTCGGCAGCGTCGCGGCCGGTTCGCCCATTCTGGCGCAGGAGTGCATCGAGGACTATCTGACCTTCGACACCGGCGGACGGCCGGGCGAGTTCTTCGCGCTGCGCGTGCGGGGCGAGTCGATGATCAACGCGGGCATTCTGCCGGGTGACCTCGTCGTCGTCCACCAGCAGAAAACGGCCAACAACGGCGAGATTGTCGTCGCCCTCCTCGGCGAGGAGGCGACCGTCAAGCGCCTGCAGCGCCGCGGCGGCGAGGTGTGGCTCCTGCCGGAGAACGAGAATTACCAGCCCATCGACGGACGCGAGGCCGTCCTCATGGGCCGCGTGGACGCGGTGATCCGGCGGTATTAAAAATTCTCCAAAAGAGCCGGGCTCTTTTGGAGAAAAAGTTTACGTTGCGCTCCGTGCCTTGACTGGCTTTAGCCAGCCTGCGACACTCCGACTCCGCGCAAAGAGTTTTTTGCGACGTACACGCCGCCGCAAAAAACGGATTGGATTTTATTCGCGGCCCCAGAGCCGCGAACTCTGTGAGACTTTTTGAAGACTGAGCAGGGGACAGCCTTGGGCTGTCCCCTGCTGGTTTTTGTTCTGGCGGGGAGTGGTGATGGAATCGGCTTGTCCGTGCCTCCGGCGGGTTACTTTCCCGCGCGGGAAAAGTACCCAAAAGCGCGCCAAAACACAAGGAGCATGCCCCGCCAATTTTCCACCGCCGAAAAAAACGGACGGAAGCGAGAGCTTCCGTCCGTTTGCATATGCTGCGGAAAATCAATTACCCCTGTATGCGCTCGCAGAACGCGCGGACGCGGGCAGTGGACTCCTCCTCGCCGAGCACATGGATAATCCCGTGCAGGTCGGGGGTGTTCAGCCGCCCCGTCAGCGCGAAGCGGACGAAGGACGACACGTCGGCGATGGAGCCGTTGTAGTTCTCCGGGTGCTTCTTATAGGGGCCGGTCTTGGCGGCGTAGTTGAAGGAGGTCGCGATGGTGCGTAGCTTCTCGAACCAGACGGACGAATCGTCACCGTAGTCGAAGCCCTCCAGATACGCCTGCAGGATGCCGGGGATGAAGGCGCGGTGATTCCCGAACTTCTCCGGCACGGGCTCGTCCGCGATGCGGTAGGTGCGGTCATAGAGATAGGGGTACATCTCCATCAGATCCGACCACTTGGCAACGTCCATGCGGTTTTCGTGCCAGAGGTCGATCGACGCGCGGAAGCGCGCCTCATCGCGCCGGATCTCCTCGAGCAGGGCGGGCTGATAGCGCGCGGCCCAGTCGGAGACGGCGGCAAAAACCTCATCCTGAGTCATGTGAGCGACGCGGCTGCGCGCGACGCTCGCGAGCTTATTGAAGTCGAAGAGCGCCCCAGCAGCGCCGGTCTTTGTGATGTCGAGCGGGAAGGCCGTGACGGGCTCGTCCATGTGCTCGGCGCGCCACGGCTCATAGTCGGCGCTGCTGATGGTGAGCAGATAGTCCGTGACGGCGGCGATGGGATAGCCGACCTCGTCATAGTAGCGTACGCGGGCCTCGGGATCCTTGCGCTTGCTGAGCTTGCGGCGGGAGACGGAGCCGCCCTCCTTCTCCTCGAGCTTCATGATCGGGCTGAGGTGCGTGTAGCGCGGGACGGGGAAGCCCATCGTCTCAAACATCTGGACGTGTACCGGCAGCGACGAGAGCCACTCGTCGGCGCGGATTACGTCGGTCGTGCGCATGAGGTGGTCGTCGATGACGTGGGCGAAGTGGTACGTCGGCAGTCCGTCGCGCTTGATGATAACGAAGTCGAGGATGTTCTCCTGCATGGAGATGTCGCCGCGCAGCTCGTCATGGAACGTGCGGAACGTGCCGAGCTTTCCGTCACACTTCAGGCGGATGACATAGGGCTCGCCCGCCTGCAGCTTTTCGAGCACGCGCTCGTCCGGCTGGTCACGCCAGACGGCCCACTTGCCGAAGTAGCCCTTCTGCGGCTCACCGGCCTGCTCCTGCTGCTCACGCAGAGCCTGCAGCTCCTCCTCGCTGCAGAAGCACGGATAGGCGAGATCCCGCTCGACGAGATCCCTGGCGTAGGTCTGATAGATCTCCCGGCGCAGGGACTGGCGGTAGGGGCCGTAGCCACCGTAGTCCTCCGTCTCGTTCGCGGGACCCTCGTCGAAGCGGATGTCAAAGTCGCGCAGCGAGGAGATGATCTCCGACACGCCGCCCTCGACCTGCCGCTTCTGGTCGGTGTCCTCGATGCGCAGGAGGAACACGCCGTCCTTTTCACGGGCGACGAGACAGTTCAGCAGCGCCGTATACAGCCCGCCGATGTGCATGAAGCCCGTGGGGCTGGGGGCGAAGCGCGTGGTGCACGCGGCGGCGCGCGGCGGATACTTTGTCTCGAACTCCGCGGGCGTTTTCGTGATGTGGGGGAAAAGCGCGTCAGCGATGATTTTGCTCATGTGATAACCGACTCCTTGTATTGAACTGGGCCGCGCAAAGCGGACGGCGCGGCCTGCCGTTGTTTTCTCCTTAAGAGTGTACCATGCGGCGCGGAAAAACGCAAGAATTGTGCGTACAATTGCCGCACACTAGGTGCGTTTGCCGCGGGCTCCGCGGAGCGGCCCTTCCAGTAATTTCCATCGCCATTCCCCACAGAATCGTACGGTGCGGCGGCCGAATTTTCTGATATTTTGCTAAAAATTTCTGCAGATGCGAAAAATCGGTTGACGGCCGCGGATCCCTGTGCTATGCTGAGCCGCGAAAATTGAATCGCTGAGAGATAGAGGCGCGGGATTCATCAGTACCCGTCGGCAAGGCCAGGCTGCCGCCGTCGGAGAAAGGGGAGACCGCCGAAGTTCCGGACAAGCGGCCTGGCTTGCCCGGTGCTGGGTCGGCAGAGAACATCTGCCGGACTGTCACAAGTTTTTGTGGAGTGCTATCAATGGCTGTATGGAGCCGGCCCCGTTTTACTGCGGGCTGTTGCTTCACATGTTCCATGGACCGCCTCCGAAGGCGGTTCTTTTTTTGTCCCCGGCGCGGACAGAGCGCCGAACACTTCATCTCAGAAAGGACAAGAAAGACATGAACATGAAGAGAATTCTCCCCCTGCTGCTGTCGCTGGCCATGGCGCTGGCGCTGTGCGCCTGCGGCTCGCAGAGCAGCTCCGACGGCGCGCAGACCTCCGTTTCCGGCTCCACCGGCGTGGAGGACGGCGTGCTGACCGTCGGCATGGAGTGCGCCTACGCGCCCTACAACTGGACGCAGATGGACGACTCCAACGGCGCCGTCCCCATCTCGAACGTCCCAGGCTCCTATGCCAACGGCTATGACGTGATGATCGCCAAGAAGATCTGCGAGGCCAACGGCTGGAAGCTCGAGATCGTCTCGAGCGCGTGGGAGTCCCTGACCCCCGCCGTGCAGGCAGGTTCCATGGACGCGAACATCGCCGGCCAGTCCATGACCGCCGACCGCCTCAACGAGGTCGACATGGCCGGCCCGTACTACTACGCCAACACCGTCTGCCTGACGACGAAGGACAGCCCCTACGCGAACGCCAAGTCCATCGCCGACCTCACCGGCGGCAGATGCACCTCCCAGTCCGGCACGAACTGGTATGACTCCTGCCTGCCCCAGATCACCGGCGCGAACATCATCGCCCCCGCCGACAGCGCCCCCGCGATGATCATGCAGCTGCAGACCGGCACGGTCGACTTCGTCTGCACCGATATGCCCACGGCCAAGGCCGCCGCGGCCCGCGACGACAACCTCGTCATCCTCGACTTTTCCGGCACGGACGGCGACTTCCAGTATCCCTCCGAGGAGAAGCGCGCCGAGGAGGTCAACATCGGCATCGCCGTGAGAAAGGGCAACACCACGCTCAAGGACGCCATCAACAGCGTGCTCGAAACGATGACCCCCGACGACTTCAACGCCCTCATGGATCAGGCCATCGCCATCCAGCCCGAGGTGTAAATTCCGCTGATATCCCCATGTGCGGCGGCCCAGCGGGGCCGCCGCACCACCTGAAAGGAGCTTCCGTATGGATAAGCTGACAAAGCTTTGTCAGGACGTCGTCCTGCTGTGGGACAAGTACCACGTCTTATATCTCAACGGTGTGAAGAACACGCTCGTGCTCGCGCTGGTCGCTACGGCGATCGGCTGCGTGATCGGCCTTGTGTGCGGCGTGCTGAACACCATCCCCTACACGAAGAACGACCCCCTGCCCAAACGCTTCCTGCTGAAGCTCCTGCGCATCGTGATCCGTGTCTATGTCGAGGTGTTCCGCGGAACGCCCATGGTGCTGCAGGCGGTGTTCGTGTACTACGGTCTGCCGTATTTCACCGACGGCGGCCTGCGCTTTGACAACATCTGGGCGGCGGCAATCCTCGTCGTCTCGATCAACACCGGCGCGTATATGGCCGAGTCCGTCCGCGGCGGCATCATCTCCATCGACCCCGGCCAGACCGAGGGCGCGAAGGCCATCGGCATGACACATGTGCAGACGATGGTGAGCGTCATCATGCCGCAGGCGCTGCGCAACATCATGCCGCAGATCGGCAACAACTTCATCATCAACGTCAAGGACACGTCCGTGATGTTCATCATCAGCTTCACGGAGTTCTTCGCGGCGCATAAGTATATCACGGGCGTGAACAACATGTACTTCCCATCGGCCGTGATCGAGATGGTCGGCTATCTGACGATGACGCTGATCGCGTCGCTGATTCTCCGTCTCGTGGAGCGGCGCATGGACGGCCCCGACAGCTATGAGCTGGTGCAGGCCGACGCGCTGACCATGACGGCGGGGACGTACAGCCACCCCGACCGAGGCACGCCCTTTGACGAGCAGAGCCGCGAATACGGCGAGACGCTGCGCGCGGAGCGCCGCGGCAGAAGCGGCAAGAGAGGAGAGAACTGAGCATGGCAGAGAATATTCTGGAAATCCGGCACCTGTCGAAGAGCTTCGGCAGCAACGAGGTGCTGCGCGATATCGACTTCACAGTGGAAAAGGGCGACGTGATCTCCATCATCGGCGCCTCCGGTTCCGGCAAGTCCACGCTCCTGCGCTGCATCAACCTCCTCGAAACGCCCACCGGCGGGCAGATGCTCTATCACGGCGAGGACGTCGCCGGGCGCGGCGTCAACGTGCCGAAGTACCGCTCGCATGTCGGGATGGTGTTCCAGTCGTTCAACCTCTTCAACAACATGACCGTGCTGGAAAACTGCATGGCCGGGCAGGTCAAGGTGCTCCGCCGCGGCCGTGAGGAGGCCCACGCCGCGGCCATGACCTATCTCGAAAAGGTCGGCATGGCCCCCTACATCAACGCCAAGCCCCGCCAGCTCTCCGGCGGTCAGAAGCAGCGCGTCGCCATCGCGCGGGCGCTGGCGATGAACCCGGAGGCGCTGCTGTTCGACGAGCCGACCTCCGCGCTCGACCCGGAGATGGTTGGCGAGGTGCTCGCCGTCATGCAGTCGCTGGCACAGGAGGGCATGACCATGCTCGTCGTGACGCACGAGATGGCTTTCGCGCGCGACGTGAGCAGCCGCGTGATCTTCATGCACAAGGGCGTCATCTGCGAGCAGGGTGCGCCGGAGGACGTGTTCGGCCACCCGCAGCAGCAGGAAACCCGCGACTTCCTCACCCGCTTCCGCAGACAGTAAATACTAGAGGGGGACGGCATCTTTCAGATGCCGTCCCCCTCTAGTATTTGTGTAAGCATGAAAGCGATGCGAAGTCTTTACCCCTCGTACCGGCTCCACTGGCGCACAACCTTGCCGCTGTCCAGCTCGCGGAGGGCATCAAATACCGCGGCCTGCCCGCGCCACCAGAGCTCCTGATCGGTGTGGAGGTGGCCAAAGTACCAGCGGCGATAGTCCGTCACATGGCGCACGTCCTCGAGAAAGCTCGTGAGCGGCAGCTCCTCCGGCCGCGGCGGGCGGATATTGCCCGGGTGCAGCGCGGAGAGATAGTACCCCGTCTCAAGCGGGGCGGCGTGCGTGACGATGTAGTCGACCCGGCCATGGACGCGGCGCAGGCTCTCCGACGCGCGGCGGTACTCCTCCGGCTCCGGCATCTCCTGCGGCCACCACGACGCGCCGGGCTTTCGCCGCCAGAAGTCGGCGGAGTGTCCGCCGCCGAAGGTGAAGACCGTGCGCCCCTCGATTAAATAGACCTCGCCGCGCATGAGATGGATCACATTTGGGCGGATCCGCTGGATGCGCCCGCCACGCCACGGCTCGACCGGAAGGGCGAGCAGGCGGTCGAAGTTCTCGTGGTTGCCGTCGATAAAAAAAACGGCATAGGGCTGCGCGGCGAGCCAGTCGTAAAACGCGTCCTCCGACCCGAGCGGCCCGGACCAGAAGCCATAGCCGAAGTCCCCCGCGACGATCACCCCGGCGCCGGGGGAGAGGGCGGGATGGATCTGCTCGAGCCATTTGAGCTGGTTGCCGTGCGTGTCGCCGGTTATATAGAGCATAGAATCACCTCCGATAGATGACGCCATTTTACCACAGTCCCGCACGCGCCGTTTTTAGGCGGGGTGCGATACTATAAAATAAAGGGTGAGCCGCCGCAGAATCCCGCCTGTTTTGACGTTTCCAGAACATTTGTTTTAAAGTCTGTATTTACATCCGGCGGATTTATGGTACAATGAGGGGTACGGCACCGCCTGCTGGGGCGGATCGGATTTTACGAAAAACAGAGAGAGTTACCGCCATGAAAAAGAGCATTTGTTACTTCTATGTCGTCTTCGGCGCCGCCTGCTGGGGCTTTATCGGGCTGTTCAACCGTATGCTCGGGGACGTGGGCGTCTCCGTCGGAACGCGCGTGACCGTCCGCAATCTGTTTGCCCTTGCGCTGCTGACGGTAATCTTCGGCCTGTTTCACCGGCAGGTCTTTCGCATTCAGGCGCGGCACCTGCCGATTTTCCTCGGCGCGGGGATTCTGAGCGTGCTGGGTATGGCGGTGGCCTATTTCCAGTGCCAGATGCTCTGCTCACTGGCAGTGGCGGGGGTGCTGCTGTACCTCGCGCCGTCGTTCGTGGTGCTGATGAGCGCCGCGCTCTGGCACGCGCCGATCACGAAGCGCAAGCTCGCGGCGCTCGCGCTGGCACTGCTCGGCTGCGCGTTCGTCAGCGGGATCGCCGGCGGCGGACTGACCGTCTCACTCGGCGGGATTCTGCTCGGCGTCGCCGCGGGCTTCTGCTACGCGACGTATACCATCTTCGCGCACTACGGTCTGCAGCACTACGACAGCTATACCATGACGTACTGGACGTTCATGTTCGCGGGGATCGGGTCACTGTTTTTCCTCAAGCCCGCGGAGCTGCCGCTTGTGTTCGCAAGCTCACGCGGTGTGCTCGGGATGCTGGGGCTTGTCGTCGTATCGACGGTGCTGCCCTATATCTTCTATACCAAGGGGCTCGAGGGCGTGGAGAGCGGCAAGGCCTCCATCATCGCCAATGTCGAGCCGGTCGTCGGCGCGCTTCTGGGCGTGCTCGTGTTCCATGAGACGCTCGATGCGTGGACGGTACTCGGCATCGTGTGTGTGCTCGGCGGCGTGATTTTGCTGGCAGGAGGGGAGAAGGCAGTTGAACAGGCAGCGGCGGCTCAGTAGTCTGGACCTGAAAATACTGGCGGCGGTCACGATGCTGATCGACCACCTCGGCATCACGCTCTTTCCGCAGGCCGTCTGGATGCGCTGCGTGGGGCGACTGGCCTTCCCGCTCTTCGCGTTTCTGATCGCGGAGGGCTTCTGCCGCACGCGCAGCTTCCAGAGGTATCTGCTGCGGCTGCTGCTGTGCGCGGCGCTCTCAGAGGTGCCGTTCAACCTGCTGCGCAGCGGCGGACCTGTCGATCCCGCGCACCAGAATGTTCTCTGGACGTTCTGCATCGCGCTTGCTGTACTCTGGTGCATGGAGCAGGCGCGGCAGATGCCCGGCCGTACCGCGCGGTACGCCGTGTGCGCGGCGTCGGTTCTCGCGGGGTGGATGCTCGGCATGTACCTGCGGACGGACTACGGCGGCTGGGGTGTGGTGACGGTCATTCTGCTCGCGCTCTGCCGCGGGCGGGACGGCGGATGGCTGGCGATGCTCGCGGGGCTGGTGTGTATCAACGGGGTGTGCCTTGCGGGGCAGGTGATCCATCTCAGCCCGCTCGGCTTCCCGATGCAGCTGCTCGCGGCGCTGGCGATCGTCCCAATTTCGCTCTATGACGGGCGGCGCGGCCCCGGCGGACGGGGCGTGCAGCTCGCGTTCTACGCGTTTTACCCCGTACACATGCTCGTTCTCGCGCTTCTGGCGCAGTTTTTATCATAGTTATTATAAGGAGTTGACCGATTATGGCAAAGAATAAAGAGGAAAAGACCAACGTCATGCGCACGCTCGACCAGCGCAAGGTGCCCTACACACCGCACACCTACGACCCGAACGGCCCGGTGGACGGCGTGTCCGTCGCGGCGGGGCTGGGCATGGATCCGGCGAGCGTGTTCAAAACGCTCGTTGCCAAGGGCGCGAGCGGGGCATACTATGTCTTCGACATCCCCGTGGCGGAGAGCCTTGACCTGAAGAAGGCCGCCCGCGCCGTGGGCGAGAAGTCCGTGGCCATGATCCACCAGAAGGAACTGCTGCCGCTGACGGGCTACGTCCACGGCGGGTGTTCGCCGGTCGGGATGAAGAAGCTGTTCCCGACGGTCTTTCACCAGACGGCCGCGGAGCTGCCGCGGATCATCGTCTCGGCGGGCAAGATCGGCTTTCAGGTCGAGTGCGACCCGGCGGATCTGCTGCGCCTTGTAAAGGGCAAGACCGCGGACATCGTTGTGGAGTAATCAGTATATGCAGGATCATATTTTCATCAAGGGCGCGCGGGAGAACAACCTCAAGAACATCGACGTCTCCATCCCGCGCGACAAGCTCGTCGTGCTGACGGGTCTCTCCGGCAGCGGCAAGTCCTCCCTCGCGTTCGACACGATCTACGCCGAGGGCCAGCGCCGCTACGTCGAGAGCCTGTCGAGCTACGCGCGCATGTTCCTCGGCCAGATGGACAAGCCCGACGTCGACTATATCGACGGACTCTCCCCCGCCATCTCCATCGACCAGAAGACGACCTCGCGCAACCCGCGTTCCACCGTGGGCACGGTGACGGAGATCTATGACTATCTGCGCCTTCTCTGGGCGCGCATCGGCACGCCGCACTGCCCCAAGTGCGGCAAGGAGATCCGCCAGCAGACGATCGACCAGATCATCGACCAGATTCTCGCCCTCCCGGAGGGAACGCGGATTCAGGTGCTGGCCCCCGTCGTGCGCGGGCGCAAGGGCGAGCACGCGAAGGTGTTCGAGGACGCGCGCCGATCGGGCTATGTCCGTGTGCGCGCGGACGGGAACCTCTATGATCTCTCGGAAGACATCCCCCTCGAGAAGAACAAGAAGCACCACATCGAGATCGTCGTCGACCGGCTGATCGTCCGCCCCAACATCACCCAGCGTCTGACGGACTCTGTCGAGACGGCGTCGAACCTCTCGGGCGGGCTTGTGATCGTGAACCTTCTGCGCGAGGAACAGGATCTCACGTTTTCGCAGAACTACGCCTGCGACGACTGCGGCGTGAGCATCGAGGAGCTGACGCCGCGCATGTTCTCGTTCAACAACCCTTACGGCGCCTGCCCGACCTGTACGGGGCTCGGCAGCCAGCTCAAGGCCGACCCCACGCTCATCATCCCGGATGACAGTCTCTCCATCCTCGACGGGGCGATCGTCGCCCCCGGATGGAACTCCATCCGCTCCGACGGCATCAGCCGGATGTATTTTGAAGCGCTCGCGAAGAAGTATCAGTTCTCGCTGCGCACACCGGTGAAGGAGCTGCCCGCGGAGGTGCGGCAGATCATCTTCTACGGCACGAAGGGCGAAAAGCTCGAGATGCACTATGACCAGCCGCGCGGCAAGGGCGTTTTGTATCAGGCGTTCGAGGGCGTGGCCAACAACCTCGAACGGCGCTTTGCCGAGACGCAGAGCGACGCGAGCAAGAAGGAGATCGAGGAGTTTTTGGGCGCCTGCCCCTGCCCGACATGCGGCGGCAAGCGCCTGCGGCCGGAGGCACTGGCCGTCACGGTAGGGGGCAAATCCATCTACGATGTGACGGCGCTCCCCGTCGACGAGGAGATCGCCTTTTTTGACAAGCTCCGGCTCACGCCCACCCAGCAGCTCATCGCCGCGCAGATTCTCAAGGAGATCCGCTCGCGGCTCGGCTTTCTGCAGTCGGTCGGCCTGAGCTATCTGACGCTCTCGCGCTCGTCGGGGACTCTCTCCGGCGGTGAGAGCCAGCGCATCCGCCTCGCGACCCAGATCGGCTCGAGCCTGATGGGCGTTCTCTATATCCTCGACGAGCCGTCCATCGGCCTGCACCAGCGCGACAACGACAAACTCCTTGCGACGCTGCAGCACCTGCGTGACCTCGGCAACACCCTGATCGTCGTCGAGCACGACGAGGACACCATGCGCGCGGCGGACTATCTCATCGACATCGGCCCCGGCGCGGGCTCACACGGCGGCGAGGTTGTCGCGGCGGGTACGCCGGCGGAGGTCATGGCGAACCCGAAGAGCCTGACGGGGCAGTATCTCAGCGGAAAAAAGAAAATCGAGGTGCCCGCCGTCCGCCGCCCCGGAAACGGGAAGTTCCTGACCGTACGCGGCGCGCGGGAGAACAACCTCAAGGACATCGACGTCTCCGTCCCGCTCGGGACGTTCACCTGCGTCACGGGCGTCTCCGGCAGCGGCAAGTCCTCGCTCGTCAACGAGATTCTCTATAAAAAGCTCGGCGTCGAGCTCAACCGCATGAAGGCGCACCCGGGGCGCTTTCGCAGCATCGAGGGGCTGGAGCACCTCGACAAGGTCGTCGGCATCGACCAGAGCCCCATCGGGCGCACGCCGCGCTCGAACCCGGCGACGTACACGGGGCTTTTCAACGAAATCCGCAATCTCTTCGCCTCCACGCAGGACGCCAAGGCGCGCGGCTACGGGCCGGGGCGCTTTTCGTTCAATACGCGCGGCGGCCGGTGCGAGGCCTGCTCCGGCGACGGCCTTCTGAAGATTGAGATGCACTTCCTCGCGGACGTCTACGTCCCCTGCGAGGTCTGCCGCGGCAAGCGCTACAACCGCGAGACGCTCGAGGTGCGCTATAAGGGCAAGAATATCGCGGATGTGCTCGACATGACCGTGGAGGAGGCGCTGGAATTCTTTGCGCCCGTGCCGAAGATCGCCGACAAGCTCCGCACGCTCAGCGACGTGGGGCTCGGCTATGTGAAGCTCGGCCAGTCGTCCACGACGCTCTCCGGCGGCGAAGCGCAGCGCGTGAAGCTCGCAACGGAGCTTGCACGCCGCTCGACGGGGCGCACGATCTATATCCTCGACGAGCCGACGACCGGCCTGCACGCCGCCGACGTGAAAAAGCTCCTCGAGGTGCTGCAGCGTCTGGTGGACGCGGGCAACACGGTGCTCGTCATCGAGCACAATCTGGATGTCATCAAATGCGCGGACTGGCTCATCGATCTCGGGCCGGAGGGCGGAGCAGGCGGTGGAACGGTTGTCTGCACCGGAACGCCCGAGACGGTCGCGCAGGAGCCGCGCTCGTATACGGGGCAGTATTTAAAGAAATATCTGTCCTGACGCACCCCACCCCTCCCCGGCGCATAGATTAGCGCGGGGGTGGTGGCATGCAGCTGCTGCAGGATGGGGTGATCGCGCTGCTCGCGGCCATCGGGCTGACGGCGCTGCTGTGGAGTCTCGCGGGGTGGATCTTCCGCCCGCGCGGGCGGATTCCGGGGACGGTGTTTCTGCTGGTCCCCGTGCGCGGCGCGGCACCCGGGATGGAGCAGACCCTCCGTGCCCTCCGCGGGTCGGGCATCGACCGCCGCGCGGAGGTGCTGCTGGCCGACTGCGGCCTGACGGACGAGGCACGGCGGCGCGCGGAGCTTTTGGAGCGGTCAGACGCCGCGCGGATTTGTACGCCGGCGGAGCTGGCGCAGATTTTACAGGAAGAGGAAGAGTGCTATGGGCGAGCGATGCACGGTGGAGGGAACCGTACAGAACATCATCTTTCAGAATGAGGAGAACGGCTACACCGTCCTCTCGCTCCTGACGGACGAGGGGGAGCTGGTGACGGTGGTCGGCTGCATCCCGTGCGCCGCGCCCGGCGAGGGCATGACGGTCACGGGCGTGTGGGTCAACCACCCGAGCTATGGCCCGCAACTCACGGCCGAGCAGGTGACGCGCCGGATGCCGCAGAGCGAGGAGGAGCTGATCTCCTGGCTCGCCTCCGGCGCGATCAAGGGCGTCGGCGAGGCGACGGCCGAGCGGCTCGTCGCGAAGTTCGGCGAGGATACGCTGCTCGTGATTGAGGAGGAGCCGGAGCGGCTGCAGACAATTAAGGGCATCACCGCGCGGCGCGCGATGGAGATCTCCGCCGCATTCAAGGCGCAGACGGGGCTGCGGCGCGTGATGGAGTTCCTCTCGCGCTATGACCTGCCCGTGCCGCTGGCGATGCAGCTCTACCGCGCCTACGGCACGGACGCGCTCGCCCGCGTGAAGGACAACCCCTATCTCCTCTCCGGTGAGCAGTACGGCGTGCCCTTTTCCGCGATGGACGAGATCGCCCTGAGCATGGGCTTCGACGGCGACAGCCCCTGCCGCACGGAGGCGGCCATCACCTATGAGCTGACGCACAACCTCGGCAACGGCCACGTCTTTCTCCCGCGCGACAAGCTCATCGCCGCGACGGCGCAGCTCATCGACCTTCCGGCCGACCGGGTGGAGATCACGCTCGACGAGCTGATCGAGCGCAAGGTGATCGTGCAGGAGCAGGTGGCGAACGTCCTTGCCTGCTACCTGCGGCGGATGTACGAGGCGGAGACGTTTGTGGCGCAGCGCCTGCTCGCGATGGTAAAGCAGCCGTTCGAGACGGGGCGCAGCGTGGAGAAAATCATCCGGGAGATCGAGGTGCAGCAGGGCATCGACTATGCCCCGCAGCAGCGGCAGGCGGTGGCGCTCGCCGCGCACGAGGGCGTGCTCGTCATCACCGGCGGCCCCGGTACCGGTAAGACGACCTCCACCCGCGGCATCGTGACGCTCTTTGAGCGGATGGGGCTGGAGGTGCTGCTGCTCGCCCCAACGGGGCGGGCGGCCAAGCGCATGGGAGAGCTCTGCGGCCGCGAGGCGCAGACGATCCACCGCTGCCTTGGCATGAGCTATAACGAGGCCAGCGGCGGCGTCACGTTCCGCAAGGGGCCGCAGGAGCCGCTCGAGGCCGACGCCGTCATCGTCGACGAGATGAGCATGGTCGACCTCGCCCTCATGCAGGCGCTGCTCGCCGCGATGCGGCCGGGCTGCCGTCTGGTGATGGTCGGCGACCCCGACCAGCTGCCCTCCGTCGGCGCGGGGAACGTGTTCGGCGACCTCATCCGCAGCGGTGTCGTGCCGTCAGTCGCCCTGACGGAGATCTTCCGTCAGGCGCAGCAGTCGGCCATCATCCGCAACGCCCACGCCGTGAACGAGGGGCGCGCGCCTGACCTCAAGGGCAATCAGGGGGACTTCTTCTTCCTGTGCCGCCGCGCGCCCGACCGGCTCGTGCAGACGGTGGTGGAGCTGTGCAAAACGCGCCTGCCCGAGAACATGGGCATCCCCGCCGACCAGATTCAGGTGCTCACGCCCACCCGCCGCGGCGAGACGGGCACCGTCGCCGTCAACCGCGCGCTGCAGGCGGCGCTCAATCCGCCCGCGCGCGGCAAGCGCCAGAAAAACTGGGGCGACACCGTTTTTCGCGAGGGCGACCGCGTCATGCAGACGAAGAACAACTACGACGTCATCTGGGAAAAGGACGACGGCACCACCGGGACGGGAATCTTCAACGGCGACGTGGGGATCATTCAGGAGATCGACCCCTCGGGCGAGCTGATTACCATCCGCTTCGACGACCGCACTACCGTCTATACGGCGGATCTGCTGGGCCAGCTCGACATAGCCTACGCCGTCACCGTACATAAGGCGCAGGGCAGCGAATACCGCGCGGTCGTGCTGCTGTCGGCCCCGGCGGCGGCGTCGCTGATGGTGCGCGGCGTGCTGTATACGGCGCTCACCCGCGCGCGGGAGCTGCTGATTCTCGTGGGGGACGACGGCATCCCCGGCCGCATGGCGGCCAACGACCGCAAGGCCCGGCGCTACAGCGGCCTGCGGCGCAGACTGAAGGAGGGGGCGGACACATGAGCCTGATGGACGATCTGAACCGTGCCGCGCGCAGCGTGATGGATTTCTTCTTCCCGCGGCAATGCCCCTTCTGCGGCGGTATCGTCGGGCGCGAGCTGCTCTGTGACAAGTGCCGCAAGACCCTCCCCTATACCGGCGAGCACGCGGTTGTGGACGGCCGCTTCGGCTCGGCCGCGGCCCCGCTCTACTACGAGGGCGCGGTGCGCGAGGCCGTACACCGCCTGAAGTTCAAGGGAAAGCTCGGCGGCCTGGACTGCTTCGGCCAGCTGATGGCCGAGACGGCGGCGGAGCACTTCTCCGGCGCGTTCGACGCCATCACATGGGTACCCGTCAGCTGCGAGCGCCTGCGTAAACGCGGTTATGACCAGGCGCGCCTGCTCGCGGCGAGCGTGTGCGTCGACTGGCATGTCGCCCCGCAGGAGACGCTGCGCAAGACCGTGGACAACCCCGCCCAGTCCGGCCTTTCGGATGCGGCCGAGCGCCGCGCGAACGTCCTCGGCGTGTACGAGGCCGTGCATCCGGAGGAGATCCGCGGTAAGCGCTTCCTGCTCATCGACGACGTGCTCACAACCGGCTCGACGCTCGCCGAGTGCGCCCGCGTCCTGCGCGAGGCGGGTGCGGCAGACGTGCTGTGCCTGACGCTCGCGATGACGCGCGGGAAAAAATAGCGCCGCGCGGTATGCGCCGCGCAAAAAATGTACATAATGGGAGGAGCAGCGCCCCCCGTTTGGTGACAATTCTGTAAACAAACGATTACGAACCGGAAAATACGGAAAATGCTCTTGCAAAACGAAAAAAGCCCCGTTATAATAATTGTTCAGGGAAGAAACGGCCCGTTTCGGGTCGCGTGCAATAACTGACATTTTTACAGACAGATGAGGTGCAGCATTATGTGTTCGTTAGCAAAGGATATCGGCATCGACCTGGGTACCGCCTCGGTCCTGGTTTATATAAAGGGCAAGGGCGTCGTGCTCAACGAGCCCTCGGTCGTCGCCATCGACAAGAATACCGGCAAGCTCCTGAAGGTCGGCGCTGAGGCGCAGGCCATGCTCGGCCGTACCCCCGGCAACATCGTTGCCATCCGCCCCCTGCGCGAGGGCGTCATCTCCGACTACGAGATGACCGAGCGCATGCTCAAGGAGTTTATCCACAAGGTCTCCGGCGGCTTCCAGTTCTTCAAGCCCCGCGTCATCATCTGCGTCCCCTCCGGCATCACCGAGGTCGAGGAGCGCGCCGTCGTCGACGCGGGCATTCAGGCCGGCGCCCGCCGCGTCTACCTCATTGAAGAACCCGTCGCGGCCGCCATCGGCGCGGGCATCGACATCGCCAAGCCCGACGGCCACATGGTCGTCGACATCGGCGGCGGTACGAGCGATATCGCCGTCATCTCCCTGTCCGGCGTGGTGGAGAGCGTCTCCATCAAGGTCGCGGGCGACCAGTTCAACGAGTCCATCGTGAAATACATGCGCCGCAAGCACAACATTCTCATCGGCGAGCGTACCGCCGAGCTGATGAAGATGGAGATCGGCTGCGTCTATCCCAAGGAGGAGGAGACGTCCATCGAGATCAAGGGCCGCTGCCTGATGACGGGTCTGCCCAAGACGATTTCCGTCACCTCCACGGAGATGATGGAGGCGTTCGAGGAGCCGGTGGAGCGCATCCTCGAGGCCGTCCACGGCGTGCTTGAACGCACGCCGCCGGAGCTGGTGGCCGACATCTCCAACAACGGCATCGTCATGACCGGCGGCGGCAGCCTTGTCGACGGCTTCGACAAGCTGATCGAGGCGCGCACGGGCATCCACACGATGGTCGCCGAGGACGCCATCAGCTGCGTCGCCGAGGGTACGGGCAAGAGCCTCGACTCCCTCAACGACATGCAGGACGGCACCGTCAACCTCTCGCGCAGAAAGCAGATGAACTGACCGAACCCCATGAGCCGGGCCGGATTGCGAGATCCGACCCGGTTTTTTTATAGAAATCGCGCCGCCCGGCACAGAATTTTCGATTGACATTTTTCAGGAATACGATAGTATATCTACCATAGAGAGAAAAGGCCAGGCCTTTAGCATCAAAACAGGAGGTAAGAAAACATGAAATTTTCCAGCAAGGTCCTCAAATGCGGACTGTCACCCATGCGCAAGTTCCATCCCTATGCGGTGGCGGCTGAGGCAAAGGGCAGAAAAATCTATCATCTGAACATCGGCCAGCCCGATATCGAGACGCCCAAGGCGTTCTTCGACGCGATCAAGAACTTTGACCTGCCCGTGCTGGAGTACGCACCCTCGCCCGGCATCCCCGAGCTGATCCACGCCATCCAGGGCTACTATGCCAAGCTCGACATGCACTTTGACGAGGGCGATATCCTCATCACCAACGGAGGCTCCGAGGCGCTGCAGATCACGATGAACTGCATCCTCGACAACGACGACGAGATTCTGATCCCCGAGCCGTTCTACCCCAACTACTATACGATGGTCTATACCTGCGGCGCGAAGATCCGCCCCATCCCGACCAGCCCCGAGGAGGGCTACCGCTACGCCGACCGCGCGCGCATCGAGCCGCTCATCAACGAGCACACCCGCGCCATCATGTGCACCAACCCCGGCAACCCCACCGGTACGGTGCTCACGCCCGAGGAGATGCGCCTGATGGTCGACATCGCCAAGGAGCATGACCTGTTCATCATCGGCGACGAGGCCTACCGCGAGTTCATCTACGCGGGCGAGCCGCTGCAGTCGCTCGGCGAGTTTGAGGACGCGGCCGAGAACGTCATCGTCATCGACACGGTGTCCAAGCGCTTCTCCGCCTGCGGCGCGCGCATTGGCTGCATGATCTCCCGCAACAAGGAACTCATGGCCGAGGCCATGAAGTACGCCCAGTGCCGCCTGTCCGTCCCCACGCTCGATCAGGTGGCCGCCGCCGCGATGTACAGTGTAGGCCCCGAGTATTTCGCCGCCGTGCGCGACGAGTACAAGCGCCGCCGCGACACCGTCGTGCGCAAGCTCAAGGAGATCCCCGGCGTCGTGTGCGAGTGCCCGAAGGGCGCGTTCTATCTGATGGCCGCCCTGCCCGTCGACGACGCGGACAAGTTCCAGCAGTGGCTGCTCGAGGAGTTCGAGGACAACGGCGACACCGTCATGTTCGCCCCCGGCGAGCCATTCTACGCCACGCACGGCAAGGGCAAAAACGAGGTGCGTATCGCCTACGTTCTCAAGCAGGCGGACCTCGAGCGCGCGATGGATCTGCTGGCGCTGGGCATCAAGGCGTACAACGCACGATAAACAACTGCACAAAAAAAGGGCTGCGCCTTTTTTATGCCAATAGATTTCGCTCCAACCCGCGCGTTTTGTCCGCTTACAGCGGGCAAAACACACTCTCTCCGCGCAAAGTGTTTTTGTGACGTACACGCCGCCGCAAAAAACGGATTGGATTTTATTCGCGGCTCTCGAGCCGCGGACTCTGTGAGACTTTTCAAATGGCCGACTGCCGGAGGGATTTTCCCTCCGGCAGTCTTTTCTATGTGATTGAAGAAACGGCGGCGGCGTGGTATACTATCGGCATGGTTCAATTACCCGAACGGAGGTATACGATATGGATACACAGAAAATTCTCCCGCGCAGCGAGGTGCCGGAGGAGCTGACCTGGGATCTGCGGGACATCTTCCCGAGCGACGAGGCGTGGCGCGCGGAGTATGACGCGCTCGCCGCCGTGCCCGAGGAGATCGCCGCCTTCCGCGGGACGCTCGGCCGCAGCGCGGAGGACCTGCTGGCGTGGATGCGCCTGCAGGACGCGCTGAGCATCCGTCTGACGAAGCTGCTCGGCTACGCGAGCTGCAAGGGCGACGAGGACACCGGCAACAGCTTCTATCAGGACATGCGCAGTAAGGCCACGAGCCGCTATGTTGCCATCGCGAGCGCTGCCGCGTTTGCCACGCCCGAGCTGATGGCCATCCCCGAGGATACACTGCAGCTCTTCTACGCCGCCCAGCCGGAGCTGGAGACGTACCGCCGCGTGCTCGAGCAGCTGCGCCGCCGCGCGGCGCACATCCTCTCCCCGGAGTGCGAAAAGCTGCTCGCCGCCGCCGGTGAGATGGCCGACGCGCCGGACAAGATCGGCAGTGTCTTCCGCGACGCGGATCTGACGTTCCCGGACGTGACGGACGCGGAGGGCACGGCGCACACGCTGACGGACGGGACGTTCGTGCCGCTGCTGATGAGCGGCGACCGCACGCTCCGCAAGAACACGTTTGAGACGTATTATCACCGCATGGGCGAGTTCAGGAACACCGTCGCCGCGACGCTCGACGCCCAGTTCAAGCAGCTGAAGTTCTTTGCCGACGCCCGCCGCTATGGCAGCACGCTCGAGGCCGCACTCGACGCGACCGAGGTGCCGCAGGCGGTCTATCTGAACCTGATCGACGCCGTCCACGCGAACCTCGACAAGATGTACCGCTACGTCGCCCTGCGCAAGAAGCTCCTCGGCGTGGAGGAACTGCATATGTACGACGTCTATACCCCCGTTGTGGCCGACGCCGACGAAAAAATCTCCTTTGAGCAGGCCAAACAGACCGTACTCAACGCGCTCGCCGTCCTCGGAGAGGACTACACGGCGCTGCTGCGCGAGGGCTTTGACCACCGCTGGATTGACGTCTATGAGAACGTCGGTAAGCGCGGCGGAGCCTACTCCTCCGGCAACAGCTATCCGCACCCGTACGTCCTGCTCAACCACAAGGACAACCTCGACAGCCAGTTCACCCTCGCCCACGAGATGGGCCACGCGCTGCACAGCTACCACAGCTGCAAGTACCAGCCCACCTGCACGAGCGACTACGTCATCTTTGTGGCGGAGGTCGCCTCCACCTGCAACGAGGTGCTGCTGATGCGCTACCTCCTCGCGCACACGGACGATAAGCGCGAGCGGGCGTACCTCATCAACCACTTCCTCGACCAGTTCAAGGGCACGGTCTACCGCCAGACGATGTTCGCGGAGTTCGAGCTGGAGATGGGGCGCATGGCCGAGCGCGGCGAGGCGCTGACGGCCGACGCGCTGTGCGAGAAGTATCTCGCGCTCAACAAGCTCTATTTCGGACCGGACATGGTCTCCGACCCGGAGATCGCCCTCGAGTGGGCGCGCATCCCGCACTTCTTCTATAACTACTATGTGTTCCAGTACGCCACGGGCTTTTCCGCGGCGGTGGCCATCGCAAACCGCATCCTCAAGGAGGGAGCACCCGCGGTGGCGGACTACAAGCGCTTCCTCTCCGGCGGCAGCAGCACCGACCCGATCAGCCTGCTGAAAATCGCTGGGGTCGATATGAGCACCCCCGCGCCCGTGAATGACGCCCTCGCCCTCTTCGGCGAGCTGGTCGACGAGATGGAAAAACTCCTCTAAGTCAGGAAAAGAACAGCGTTCTTTTCTTGATTGAGAAAGAGTTCGCTGCGCTGCGGCACCGCGAGCTCTGTGAGACTTGCAGGAAGGCCGCAAAGAGCATCGCTCTTTGCGGCCTTCCTGCATTATCGTTCGCTGATCTGCCACTCGTCCTGATAGATCAGGTCGTCGACGTCCAGCGGGTATTTCGGTTCCATGGTTCTTGCTCCCTCCTTTTGCATACCCAACAGTATATGCTGCAGCGGGGCAGAACATGCACGGATTCCGCCGGTCAGCCCTGCGCGCTGCGCGCGAAGGAGTTATCCACGAGCTTTTCAAAATCGACCCACTGCGCCCGCGTCAGCTCGCCCGCCGTCTCCATGACCGTCTCGAGCCGCTCAAGCGCCGCCTGCTCCATCACGGGCGTCTGGTTCCACGCGTCGATGGCGCGGTGGCGCGCCGTCACGCGCTCAAGTACGTCGAGCGAGGTATCCGGGAACTGCGCGGCGATGGCCTCGGCCACCTCACGGTCCGAGTGGGAGAGAATCCACTTCTGCGCCCGCGCGATGGCGTTTGTGAAGCCCTGCACCACGTCCGGATGCGCCGCCATGTAGCTCTGGCTCGCAAAATACGCCGTGTACGGAATCTCGCCGCTCTCCGCGCCGATGGAGCAGAGAATATAGCCCTTCCCGGCCAGCTCCATCTCCGTGGCCGTCGGCTCAAAGAGCGTGACATAGTCGCCGCTGCCGCCGCTGAAGGCTCCGGCCATCATGTTAAACTGCACGGACGTGTCGACCACGGTGTCCTCCTGCGGCACAAGGCCGTTCCGGCGCAGAACGTACTCGAGCGTCATCTCCGGCACGCCGCCGGCGCGCCCGCCGATCACGGTCTTGCCGCGCAGATTCTCCCACGAGAAGCTCTCGTCCGTCCGCCCCATGAGGAACGAACCGTCGCGCTTGGTCAGCTGGGCGAAGATGCGCGGATAGTCGTCCTTACCCTGATTATAGACGTAGATGCAGGCCTCCGGCCCCGCAAGGCCGATGTCCGACTGGCCGGAGATGACCGCCGACATGACCTTGTCGGCGCCGCCGCCGTTCGTCAGCTCGATCTCCAGCCCCTCGTCGGCGAAGAAGCCCTGACTCATCGCGACATACTGCGGTGCATAGAACACGGAATGGGTAACCTCGTTCAACCTCAAGATGGTCTTCTTATCCGACTCCCCGCCGCAGGCGCACAGCGCCGCGAGCATCCCCAGCGCCAGCACCAGCGCAGCCACTTTCTTCATTGGATAACCCCCCAATAGCGATTCAAGATTTTTTCCGCCCGCAGCACCAGCCGGTACATCACCACCGCCGCCAGCGCCAGAATCAGCACGCTGGTCATCACCAGATCCATGTTGAACACCTGAGAGCCATAGACGATGAGATAGCCCAGACCGGCCCGCGAGACAAGAAACTCCCCCATGATGACCCCAACCCACGACAGCCCAACGTTGACCTTCAGCGTGCTGAAGAGCGTTGGCAGGTTGGCCGGGAACACCAGCATCCAGAGAATCTGGCGGCGGCTGGCACCGAGGGTGCGCATGAGCCGCAGCTTCTCCTCATCCGTAGACAGAAACCCCTGATACATGCTCAGGATGGTGACGATCAGGGAGATGGCGAGCGTCATCACGACGATCGCGCCCATCCCCGCGCCCATCCAGACGATGAAAATCGGCCCGAGGGCCGTCTTGGGCAGCGCGTTGAGCACCACGAGATACGGGTCGAGAATCCGGGCGAGCTTTTCCGACCACCACATGCCGACGGCGACCGCCGTCCCCAGCAGCGTCCCGGCCAGAAAGCCCACCACCGTCTCCAGGCACGACGTCCCGATGTGGACGGCCAGTTCCCCGCCGCCGCAGAGCGCGGCGAACGTGCGCCCCATCCGCGATGGACTGCTCAGCAGAAAGCCGTCGGCGAGTCCGATGCGCGTGCTCAGCTCCCACCAGAGAAAAAGCGCCGCCACCAGCGCGACCTGCCACACCCGGACAGAGCGCTTCTCGCGCCGCAGCCGCGCCAGATACGCCGCCCGCCCGGCCGATGGCGCACCGTTATTCATGAAGCTCCAACTCCTTCCAGATTGCGTTGAACACCGCCCCGAAGGCCGGGTCATCCCGCCGCTGCAGCGGGTCAAGGCGGCGCAGCGCCGACAGGTCAAACGTCTTTTTCACGACCGCCGGCCGCCGGCTGAGCACAAAGACCCGGTCGGACATGCTGACGGCCTCGGAGATGTCGTGCGTCACGAGCAGGGCGGTCTTGCCCTCGCGGCGGATGATGCGGTAGATATCCGACGACACGGCGAGCCGCGTCTGATAGTCCAGCGCCGAAAATGGCTCGTCGAGCAGCAGTACCTTCGGGTCGGGCGCGAGCGTCCGGATCAGCGCGCAGCGCTGGCGCATACCGCCGGAGAGCTGCGCCGGGCGCTTCGCAGCGAACTCCGCGAGCCCGTAGCGCGCGAGCAGCGTATCCACACGCGCCAGCCGCTCCGGCGTCAGCTCATGGCGGATGGCAAGCCCCAGCGTCACATTGTCGCGGATCGTGCGCCACTCGAAAAGCTGGTCGCGCTGCGGCATGAAGCCCACCTTGCGCGACGGGCCGCTGACCGGCTCGCCGTCGAGCGTCAACACGCCGCCGCTGAGCGGTTCAAGCCCCGCAAGCGCGGACAGCAGCGTCGACTTGCCGCAGCCCGATGGCCCGACGATGGAGCAGAACTCCCCCTCCACCACGTCAAACGACACATCCCGCAGGGCTTCGACCTCCCCGTCCGGCGCCTGATAGACAAAGGCGGCGTGTTGGAGATGAATCATCCGATCTGCCTCCTTTCCGAGAGAAACATCTCTCCGAGGTCATTCTATGACCGCCCCATCGAAGAGGGAACTCAACATCAAAGTCTCAAAGAGTTCGCGGTGCCGCAGCGCCGCGAATAAGTTCTAATCGTATTTTGCGGCGGCGTGTACGTCACAAAATACACTTTGCGCGGAGCGAGCGCCGCAGTCTGGCTATGCCAGCCGAGGCGCAGAGCGGAGCGAAACCCCTTCGTAAAGAAGAGCGTCAAAACTCTGTGTATCGCTGCGGTTGATTTTTTCTCACCAAGTGTCGCGCGCGTCGCTTGTGCGGGGCGGCGGGGGCGGGTATAATGGGAGCAGAAATGGGGGAACACACGATGGAATTTCTGCACTTTTCGGAAAATATCACCCGTCTGCGGCAGGCGCAGGGGCTCACACAGGAGGTGCTCGCCGACCACATCGGCGTGACGAAGGCGTCCGTCTCGAAGTGGGAGCGCGGGCAGAGCCTGCCGGACGCGCCGGTGCTGGCGGAGCTGGCGTCGTTTTTCGGCGTGACGCTCGACGAGCTCGTCGGCTATGAGCCGCAGCTCGGGCGCGAGCAGATCCGCCGGATCTACCGCGAGCTCGCGGAGGACTTCGCGAAAAAGCCCTTTGCCGAGGTGATGGCCGTCTGCCGCCGCTATATCCGCCGCTACGGCAGCTGCTGGCCGTTCCTGCTGCAGATGGCGGGGCTGCTGCTCAACCACGCGCCGCTCGCCCCCACGCCGGAGGAACGGCGGGACGCACTCGATGAAGCGGAGTCGCTCTGCCGCCGGGTGCGGGAGCGCTGCAGCGACCCCGGCCTTGCGTCCGACGCATCGTATCAGGAGGCCGCGGCGGCGCTGATGCGCGGCGATGCCGAGCGGGCGGCGGCGCAGCTCGAGGAGATGCAGGATCCGCTGCGGCTCTCGTCGCAGGGGGAGCTTCTGCTGCTGCAGGCCTATCAGCAGGCGGGGCAGACCGAGCAGGCGCGTGGGCGCGTGCAGATCGGCGAATATCTGCTCCTGCTGAACCTCACGGCGAGCGCCGCGACGGATCTCGCACTCAGCGGCGCGGATGTCGCCCGCTGTGACCGGCTGCTGCACCGGACGGACGCGCTCATCGAGGACTGGCAGCTCGCGCAGCTGCACCCGAATATTTCCGCGCAGTATTTCTATCAGGCGGCGCTGACGTGTATGGAGCTGCAGCGTCCGGAGCGGGCGCTTCCGTATCTCCGCCGCTTCGCGGACACGGTGGCGGCGCTTTTGTGCGGCGCGCCGATTCTCCACGGGGACGCGTTTTTCGACCGGCTGGAGCCGTGGATCGCCCGGATGGAGCTGGGAGGAGACGCCCCGCGCCGCCTGCGTCTCGCCGCGCAGGACGCCGTCCGCGCCCTGCGGCACCCGGCGTTTGCCCCGCTGCGCGCGGACGCGGCCTTTGCCGCGCTGGAGAAAAATCTGCAGGAGGAAGCCAACCATGTTGAAAATTGACCACCTGACGAAGCGTTACGGCGAAAGGACCGCCGTGGACGACCTGAGCCTGCAGATCCGCCCCGGTGAAATCTGCGCCTTCATCGGGCACAACGGCGCGGGCAAGACGACGACGCTCAAGGCCTGCTGCGGGATTCTCCCGTTCGAGGAGGGCGAAATCACCGTCGGCGGTATCTCCGTCCGCCGCGACCCGCTCGCCTGCAAGCGCCAGCTCGCCTACATCCCCGATAACCCCGACCTCTATGACTACATGAGCGGCATCGGCTACCTCCGCTTCGTCGCGGACGTGTTCGGCGTGGGTGCAAACGACCGCGCCGGGCGCATCCGTCGCTACAGCGAGAGCTTCGGCCTCGCCGCCGACCTGAACCAGCCCATCAGTACCTACAGCCACGGCATGAAGCAGAAGCTCGCCGTCATCTCGGCGCTCCTGCACGAGCCGAAGCTGCTCGTCATGGACGAGCCGTTCGTGGGGCTCGATCCAGGCGCGGCGCACCTGCTCAAGGAGCGGATGCGCGAGCTGTGCGGCCGCGGCGGTGCGATTTTCTTCTCGACGCATGTGCTCGAGGTGGCGGAGAAGCTCTGCGACCGGGTCGCCATCATCCGGCAGGGGCGGCTCGTCCGCGCCGGGACGATGGCGCAGGTGCGCGGCGACCGGTCGCTCGAGTCGGTCTTTCTGGAGCTGGAGGGCGGGTATGCTTAAACTGCTTCTGAAAAAACAGGCGCAGGAGTGGGCGTCCTTCCTGTATCTCAGCGCCGCGGGGGGACGCCGCCGCTCCCGCGCGGCCATCATCGGGTACGCGGCGCTGCTTTTGTACGCGGCGGCCGCTTTCGGCGCGATGTTCTGGCTGCTGTCGGACACGCTGTGCGCGGCACTGGAGCCAGCGGGGCTTTCGTGGCTGTATTTTGCGCTGATGGGGACGCTTGCACTGCTGCTCGGGCTCATCGGGAGCGCGCTGATGACGTATCCGACGCTCTATGCCGCGCGGGACAACGAATTTCTCCTCTCGCTGCCCATCCCACCGGGGACGATCCTCCTCGCGCGGATGACGGGGCTGTATCTGCTGACGCTCTTTTTTCAGGTGCTCGTGCTCCTGCCCGCCGGAATCGTCTATGCGCGCTATGCGGGGCTGACGGCGGGCGGCGCGGCGAGCTGGCTCGTGGCGCTGGGGCTTCTCACGCTGCTGACGCTCGCGCTCGCGTGCGCCGTGGGGTGGCTGATCGCGCTCGCGGCGGGGCATGTGCGCCACCGCAGCCTTGTGACGGTGCTTCTCTCGACGGTGTTCATCGTCGCCTATTTCGCGCTGTGTATGCGGCTGAACCGGTCGCTTGCGCTGCTGATGGAGCATCTCGATCTGCTCGCGCGGTATTTTGCCGGCTGGCTCCGCCCGCTGGGGCTAATCGGCCGCGCGCTGAGCGGGGACGGGGCGGCGCTGTTTGTGTTCGCGGCGCTCTCGCTGGCGCTGTCTGCGCTGGTGTACGCCGCCCTTTCGCGCAGCTTTTTCGCCCTTGCCGCGGGCAGGCGCGCCGCGCCGCGCGCAAATGCGCGCATCCGGCAGACACGCGCCGCGACGGAGGACGCCGCGCTTTTGCGGCGTGAGCTGACGCACCTCGGGCGCAGCGCCGTGTACCTGCTCAACTGCACGATGGGCGGGATCCTGCTGCTCACCGGCTCGGTGTACGCGCTTTTGCGGCGCGATGTACTGGCGGCAATTCTGGCGCAGAACTCCGAGCTGCGCGCGGAGCTCCTGCCGCTTACGGCGGGGATCATTCTGCTGCTGTGCGCGATGGGGATCGTGACCGCCCCGTCCGTCTCGCTCGAGGGACGGAGATTGTGGATTGTCCAGTCGCTCCCCGTGGAGCCATGGCAGGTGCTGCGGGCGAAGCTGCGGCTGCACCTGCTGTGCGTGGGTGCGCCCGCGCTCGTGAGCGCGGTGCTGCTCGCGGCGGCGCTGCGTCTGGGTGCGGTGCAGGCGGTGCTGCTGATACTGCTCACGCTGGCGTTTGTGTTCTTCGGCGCGCAGACAGGGCTTCTCTGGGGGCTGCGCCTGCCGAACCTCACATGGACGAACGAGACGGCACCCATCAAGCAGGGCGCGGCCACGGCACTCGCGCTGCTCACGGGCTGGGCGGCGGTATTGCTGCTCGCAGGCGGGTATATTCTCCTGCACGGCAGACTTGCACCCGAGGGCATTCTCGCCCTCGCCGCCGCGCTGCTTACGATTGTGAACGTCCTGCTCCGCCGACGCCTGCAGACCGTCGGCACCGCCCGCTTTGCATCGCTCCAGCCCTGAAGCGCCGCGCGGAGAAGCGAAAACGACAAAAAAGCTCCCGGCTCACAGAGCCGGGAGCTTTTGCTGAAGAATGTTACCGGGTCAGGAAGAACATCAGCGTGAACAGGATGCTGATGATCCACGTGCCGGCGTTGATCTCCTTGATCTTGCCGGTGAAGATCTTCACGAACACATAGGAGATCAGACCGAAGGCGATACCGTAGGAGATGTTGTAGGTCAGGGGCATGAACGCGACCGTCACGAAGCCGGTCACGGCGGCGGCAGGATCGTCCCAGTCGATGTTGCGGACGTTGGACATCATCAGAACGCCGACGTAGATCAGCGCCGCGGCGCAGGCGTAGGTCGGGATGAGCTGCGCCACGGGGGAGAGGAACATTGCGATGAAGAACATCGCGGCCGTGGCCATAGAGGAAAGACCCGTGCGGCCGCCCTCGGCCACACCGGCGGAGGACTCGACGAACGTCGTGACGGTGGAGGTGCCGCAGGCAGCGCCGACGCAGGTGGCGCAGGCATCGGCCAGCATGGCGCGGTCCATGTTGGGGACGTTGCCATCCTTGTCGAGCAGGCCGCCTGCGGAGCAGGCGCCGTAGAGCGTGCCGAGGGTGTCGAACATGTCGACCATGCAGAAGGCGAGCATCGTCGTCAGCAGCATGATGACAAACGGGCCGACGCCGTTGGCATCGATATAGGCGGAGAAATCAAAGCCGGTCTTGAACACGGCGAGGAAGGACTGCGTGCCGAAGTCGCGGAACGCGCCGAAGAAGTCGCTCGTCAGGTTGGGGGCCACGGCGCTGGCATAGAAGCCGGGCACCGTCAGCAGACCCACGGCGTAGTAGACGACGGCCGCGCCGAGGATGCCCCACAGCACCGCGCCGCGCACCTTCTTCTTGCTCATGGCACCGATGGCGAACACGGCCAGAATCGTGATGAGCATGGGGAAGATCGTCGCCCACGTCTCCGTGCCGGTGAACACGTTGAAGGAGTGCAGCGTCACGCAGGTGGAGGAGCTGTTCACGACGATGCCCGCGTTCTGCAGACCGATGAACGCGATGAACAGGCCGATACCGGAGGAGATGGCCACCTTGACGGAGTGGGGGATGGCGTCGAAGATGAGCTTGCGCAGGCCGGTGACGGTCAGCAGGACGAAGATGACGCCGTCAAACAGCACCAGCACGAGGGCATTGGTGTAGCTCAGACCCATGCCGACGCAGACGGTATAGACAAAGTAGGCGTTGAGGCCCATGCCGGAGGCCTGCGCGAGGGGTAGGTTCGACAGAAAGCCGATGAGCAGCGTGCCGACCACGGCGGAGATCGCTGTCGCGACATACACCGCACCGTAGCTGACGCCGAGGACATTCGTGCCGTCGCCGAAGGGATCGGCAAACATACCGGCGTTGACCATCAGAATATAGGCCATCGCCATGAACGTGGTGATGCCCGCCATGATCTCGGTCTTGACGGTCGAACCATGTTCTTTTACCTGAAAGAAACGTTCCACTTGTGATTTTCTCCTTTTATCTTGCGATTTGTTTTCCCCGGGATTTCCGGACATAATATTATAACACCTAATATCTCACCTTGTAAAGCCTGCGTTTTGCTTTTAACAGACATAAAGTACAGTTTACAAGGGACTACACAGGGTAGGTATCTGACGGGAGGGGTTCCGCCCGTCAGATTTTCCATGTGATATTCAAACTATCGCTTGTGGCGGCTATGGTGGTAATCATCAAATCCACCACACGCCGCTTGTCGTCAAAGGATACATCCTCCCAAGTGTCGAGGTAGCCGGAAATCTGGCTGACCTGTTCCGGGCTGATGGCTTCCACCGTCAACTCCGCTATCCTCGCCAGAAGTTCCTGCTTGCGCCCGTCCAGTTCCGCTATCTTCACATTCACATAGGAGAGCAGCACATTGTTTGCGCCCGTCAGACTGTCCACCAGCTTTTCAATCTCGCTGTCCACATGGAGAAGTTCCACTTGCAGGGCGGCGATTTTCGGGTTTGCCTTTGCCGCTTTCTTCCTGCCCGTCAGCGTCTTGTGCTTTTCCAGCTTTTTCACCATCTGCTGGTAAACCACCGCTTCCAGCTCCGAAGTGATGATTTTCCCGCACCCGGCACAGCTTTTATTGTCCAGCCGCTTTGTGCAGCGGAGATATTGCTTTCCCACAGGATTGTTAATGCTCATAAGGGCATACCCGCAGTTCCCGCACTTGATTTTTCCCGCCAGCCATGTATGGGTGGCTTTTCGGGCAGACTGGATTTTCATGTTGTTCATCAGCTTCTTGCGGCAGGTCAGCCAGATGTCGGAGGGGACAATGCCCTCATGGGGAGCCAACACCAGCATTTGGTCTTTCAAGTCGTTCTTTTTGCTGGGCTTCACATCCCGCCCTTGATACAGATAGCAGCCATTCATGCCGGTAAAATCGGCAGCGTCATTGACAATGATTGTCCCTTGACTTTTGAAAAATTCGTACACATCAAGGTCTGCCTGCACATAGACAGGATTGCGTAACATCTGCGCCAGCGTGGGGCGTATCAGCTCTTTGCCATGGAACAAAATCCCCTGTTCGGCAAAGTACCGGGTAATGTCCCCGTAGGAGGTTGTGGGCTGGGCGTACATCTCAAACATCAGCCGGATATTGGCCGCTTCCTCCGGGTTTACCACCAGCTTCTTTGTGTTGATACCGTCCATCTTGATTGGCTCTGTATGGAAGCCATAAGGGGCTTTTCCACCCATCTTAAAGCCTCGCTGGCTGCGGGAATAATAAGCGTCCGTCACCCGCTTCTGTATCGTTTCCCGTTCAAGCTGGGCGAACACGATACAGATATTC
>ERZ507027.411-NODE-411-length-38472-cov-5.679933_pt1 | contig 38472 bp, 26 predicted proteins | sample MGYA00513163_ERZ507027 | MGnify/ENA metagenome assembly ERZ507027
GGTGTGGCGTATCCGCCAAATAAAATTTCAAAAACAGTTTTAAAAATGCAAGCATTTATGCCTGTTTTTGAAATTTTGCTTGGCTCTGAACAGTTACCCATTTTCTCTATATTCACTTGGAAGAATTCCGTATTTTTTCCGAAATGCCCTTGCCATCGCCTTGCTTCCGGAGAAACCGCTGCGAAGTGCTGTCTCAGTGATATTATATTTTCCGCCCTTCAGGTCTTTCATTGCATATTCTAGACGGATATTCTGCAGATAGCTCTTATATGTGATTCCCGCATACTTCTGAAACATCCTCGACAAGTACGTTGGTGAGTAGCCAAAAATTCTTGCCACTTCTTCCAGACTGAGCTCCTGTACATAATTCTCTTTCATATAAGATGTGATTGCTGAAAGCTTGTTCAGATTCTTATTCTTCCTTACAAAAGCATCCTCAACTTCCGTCAGACGGTATTCTTTCACAAGGAGATATAAAAGATGATAAAAAATACTGTCCATCTTCATGTCATATCCACACTGCTTTTCGCAATACGTCTTATACAGTTCTTCCAACAATTCCATAAAGCGCGCGTCCTTACGTCCCGGTTCATGCGTAAACCAGATAAATTGCTCTCCTGTATAATATTTTTCAAAAACTTTCAACGGAATCTGAAGAACAATCGTCTCGTTTGGCAACGGAGAATCTACTTCATGAACCTCATTCGAATTCACAATCATAAATTCTCCCGCTGTCAGATGCCAGGTCTTCTCATCGATCTTAAATTCCAGTTCTCCGTCGCACACTGCAAAAATCTCAATCGATCTGTGCCAATGTTTTTCTCTATGGTAATGTCCTTCTCTGCCTTCAAATAAGAATAGTTTAAAAGGAAATCCAACTTCCGGAACGATCAATTCATGCGCAAACTGCATCTCTTTTATTCACCACACTTTAGGCTTTCGTCCACTTATGTACCGTATCTGTTCCCGGGCTGCACAGCTCCACTGTATCCCCATTGTCTGACAGTGTATAAACATATTCCAGTGTTCCACCGGAGATCACCAGATTCAGTCTCAACGTACCGTCTGTATTCTCTGCCGCACAGTACGTTCCCTTTGTCTCACCGGAGGAACTCTTGATTACAAGTTTTCCGTCCTTCTTTAACTTATATTCATTTCCGCTGTTATCTGTCCACTTCCCGATCAGTCCCTTCACGCGGTCATCCGTCAGATCCAGAAGTTCTGTATCCGCCTGAAGGAATTTTATATCCTTACCACCATCCAGGGACTCCAACACTACGCCATAGCCTGTATCATCTGTCGTAACCGCATACAGTTTACCTTCATCTTCGCCGTCCATTGTGATCTTGATCGTGATGTTATTATCCTCATCAAATCCACACTCGAAAGTCAGGCCTGCATTGTCCTTCGTTCCTGTTCCATCTTCTTTCAGATCATAAACAGTATCTGTACCAACCACTTTCCACTGCTTTGCCATAACTCTCTTAACAGAATCACTTGGAAGAACCGCGTTGTCTCCCATCTGTTCTTTCATCGTACTGCTTGCTTTGTCCACCTCTTCTGTCGTAGATGCAGCCGGTTCTGTTTTCTTCGTATCGCCGCATCCTGTCATACACAATGTGCTTGCCAGAAGTAATGCTACTACTAATCTTTTCATATTCTCTCTCCAGTCTTGTTACTGTTCACTCCGTGTCAATCAGCAAAGTGATTGACACGGGAGTGAACAGTAACCCAGTCTTTTCTGTCTGATCAGAAAGATAGCATTCCGATCAGGACTTACAGTCTTTAGAGTATCACAAACGCACTGTAAATTCCAGTAAAGTTAATACAATTTCACGGTTATTTCATTTTTAGACACACTCGTTTTCGTTTGTTTTCAACAAACTTTAATGCTTTTGCACTGTTTCACTTTACCTCGACAGCTTGTTTATTTTCTTAACATATGATACACTATTCACAATGTAAAATTATAGGTAACTTGGGAGGAAATAGGTTATGATTATCTCTACAAGAGGGCGTTATGCTCTCCGAGTCATGATTGATCTGTCTCAGCAGGATCCGGACTCTTACACACCGTTGAAAGAGATCGCAGCACGTCAGGAGATTTCTGAAAAGTATTTGGAAAATATTTTAAAATCTCTTGTCACACAAGGATTTATCCTTGGACTTCGCGGAAAAGGTGGTGGCTACCGCCTGACAAAATCTCCGGAAGAATACACTCTCGCTTCCATTCTTCATGCGACAGAAGGAAGCCTTGCAGCTGTAGCGTGTCTGGAGGATCATGCACCGGAATGTGCACGTGCGGGTCAGTGTCCGACACGTCCGATTTGGGAAAAACTGGATAACCTTATCGAGGATTATCTTGGAAGTATCACACTTGCTGACTTTCATGAACCGGCCATTCCATGCAAGATTGAGAAATAGCATTATTTCAGGGGGAACGAAATAACAGTTGTTTCAATACAATGGAAAATCAGATCTACATAGAAAAAGATGGATAAGTAATGCTTTTATTGCTTATCCATCTTTTTCTGTTTCTATTTTATCTAATCATCCGTGAACGTTTTCTTTCACTGCTTTTTCAATCCGATCCAACGCTTCCACAAGCGTCGCTCTCTGGCAAGCCACGTTGATCCGCTCAAAACCACTTCCAGGCTCTCCGAAGATCGCTCCTCCATCCAGCCAAACCTCTGCCTTATCTTCTATCAGTTCTTTTAGTTCCTTGTCTGAAAGCCCTAATGCCCGGAAATCCATCCAGACGAGATAGGTTCCTTCTGTCTTTGTCACCTTGATCTGTGGTAAATGTTCTGCCATCCATGTATGAAGGAAATCAATATTCGACTTCACATACTGTTTCATCGCCTGATACCATTCTTCGCCCTGAGTATACGCAGCGATCAGCGCAAAGATTCCGGGTGCGCCGACCTGACTATACCCGGCTGCAGTTACCTGATGCTGAAATTCCTTGCGAAGGCTTGCATTTGGAATGATAATATTGGAAATCTGAAGTCCAGCAAGATTGAATGTCTTCCCCGGGGAAGTACATGTCACTGTAATGTCTTTATACTCGTCCTTAAGATCTACAAGCACCTGATGCTTCCCTTCAAATACGAAGTCTGCATGAATCTCATCACTTACAATGATCACCTGATGCTTTAGGCAAATGTCTCCCAGACGCTCCACTTCTTCCCTTGTCCATACCCGGCTGACCGGGTTGTGTGGGCTGCAGAATAAGAATAATTTCACACCCTTTTCCACGATCTGGCGTTCAAAATCTTCGAAATCAATCGCATAAGATCCATCTTCCTTACGGATAAGGATATTGGCGGCCACTTTACGGTCATTGCTTTCAATCACTTCCCGGAATGGATAATAGACCGGATCCTGGATCAGAATATAATCCCCAGGTTCTGTATAAGCCTTCACCGCCATTGCCAGTGCAAAGACAATTCCCGGAGTCTTTGTGATCCACTCCTTGTCGATCTTCCATCCGTGACGGCGTTCCATCCAGGAGCTGACCGCATCGTAATACTCCTGATCTGACTCTGTATATCCATAAATTCCATGCTCTGCCTGACGGATCAATGCTTCCTGGACGAAAGATGACGTCTTAAAATCCATATCAGCAACCCATAACGGAAGAATATCTTTCTTTCTCCCTCTTTCTTCTGCAAAATCATACTTCAGACTGTGGGTTCCTCTTCTCTCTACAGGCTGGTCAAAATTCAAATTCTTCTCACTCATTTTTACTCCTTTTATTGAAATGCCTGTTCCAGATCTTTGATCAGATCTTCAGCATTTTCAATTCCAACAGACATTCTAAGGAAATCTTCTGTGATTCCAAGATGTTCTCTTATCTCCACCGGTACATCACCGTGTGTCTGAAGCATTGGATATGTGATCAATGATTCTACACCGCCAAGGCTCTCCGCATAAGAAATCAATTTCACACTTTCAAGAATCTTTCTTGTACGTTCCACCGTATCTACACGGAAAGAAAGCATACTTCCTGCTCCTGTCGCCTGCTTCTGGTTTACCTCGTATCCCGGATGATCTTCCAGCCCCGGATAATAAACTTCTGTCACATCCGGTCTGTTTTTCAGCCAAAGTGCGATTTTCTTCGCATTCTCCTGCTGGCGCTCCAGACGCACTGATAAAGTTTTGATTCCGCGAAGTACAAGGAAACTGTCAAACGGAGACAGACTACAGCCAACTGTCTTATATGTATAACGCAATTTTTCCGACAGCTCTTTCCCTTTGACACAAACAAATCCTGCGAGAACATCATTGTGTCCTCCAAGAAATTTTGTTCCGCTATGTACTACAATATCAGCACCCAACTGTAGCGGTTTCTGGAAATAAGGAGAAAGGAATGTATTATCCGCAAGAATCAGTAACCCGAATTCGTCTGCGAGTTTTCTCATCTCTGCAAAATCTGTAATCCTCATCGTTGGATTGCTTGGTGTCTCAATATAAAGTGCCTTTGTCTCTTTTCTGATATTCTTTCTTACAAGATCAATATCTGAAGTATCTACATAAGAAAACTTTAATCCTCGCTTTTCGCCAATGCTTTCAAACATTCGCACAGTTCCGCCGTACAGATCTTCTGTACATAAAATATGACTGCCTTCTCCGAAAAGCTCCAGACAGATTCCAATTGCCGCCATTCCTGTCGAGCACGCAATACTGTCATCCGCTCCTTCTAAAGAGGACATTACGCTTTCTAATTCATACCGTGTCGGATTGCTCTCACGAGAATAATCATATCCTGTACTTTTCCCGATTCCCGGGTGTGCGAAGGTTGCTGTCTGAAAAATGGGAACGGAGACTGCTCCGTATGGATGTCCCTCTACAAATCCTCCGTCCCCGTGAATACATCGTGTTTCAAATTGATAATTTTCTGCCATGCTGTCTGTCTCTGCTCCTTACGTTCCACTCTATTAAATATAGTACATTCCCTCAACAGAATCCTGATACCCTTCGTATGCATCCACAAGATCCTTAAGCGTCACATCTTCCAGAATCTCCTGAACACAATCATTGATTCGATCAATGATCAGATGCTGAATTGCTTCCTGATCTCCACGTCCCACATTGTTTCGATCAACTTCATCTTCCAGATCATAAGTTCCTTCCAATGCCTCTACAATCTGCGCAACCGTGATCTCTTTCGGATCTCTCTCCAGAAAATATCCTCCCTGGGAACCTTTCATACTTTTTACAATATGAGCCTTGCGAAGGGCTGAAAATACATGCTCAAGGTACTGAGCGGAAATGTCATTTCTCTGTGCGATACTTCCTAATGAGACCAGCTCTGTCCGTGAATTCACCGCCAGATCAATAAGAGCACGCAGTCCATATCTACTTTTCTTTGATAATTTCAAACGCTTCTACTCCTTTCTTCTAAACACTATAGGAGCAGCTTTTACTGCTCCTACTTCTTACAGATTTTTCTGTTTTCTCTGATTCTTATTTACTGAATTGCTTTGAATGCCTCATCCAGATCCTGAATGATATCATCAATATTCTCTGTACCGATGGACAGGCGGATTGTATTTGGCTTGATTCCCTGATCGAGAAGCTCTTCCTCTGTGCACTGGCTGTGTGTTGTTGTTGCCGGGTGGATAACAAGTGATTTCACATCCGCTACATTTGCAAGCAGTGAGAACAGTTCCAGGTTATCAATGAAATCCTGAGCTTTCTTAGAATCACCTTTGATCTCAAATGTGAAGATAGAACCACCGCCGTTCGGGAAATATTTCTTATAAAGTTCCTGCTGCTTCGGATCTGGATCTACAGATGGATGATGTACTCTCTCAACCTGTGGATGATTGTTCAGATACTCAACAACCTTCAGTGCATTTTCCACATGACGCTCTACACGAAGGGAAAGTGTCTCAAGTCCCTGCAGGAAGATAAAGGAACTGATCGGAGAAATTGTTGCTCCTGTATCTCTCAAAAGGATTGCTCTGATCTTTGTAACAAATGCAGCCGGTCCGCAAGCCTTTGTAAAGCTGATGCCGTGGTAGCTTGGGTTCGGATCTGTCAGTGACGGGAATTTTCCTGAAGCCTCCCAGTCGAACTTACCGCCCTCGATGATAACTCCACCGATTGTTGTTCCATGTCCACCGATGAACTTTGTAGCAGAGTGAACAACAATGTCAGCACCGTACTCGATTGGTCTTACAAGATAAGGTGTTGCAAATGTATTATCTACAACAAGCGGGATTTTATGCTTATGTGCGATATTTGCGATTGCTTCAATATCAACTACATCTGAGTTCGGATTACCAAGTGTCTCGATGTAAACAGCTTTTGTATTCTCCTGGATTGCATTCTCAACTTCTTCCAGATTGAAAATGTCAACAAATGTTGTTGTAATTCCATAATTCGGAAGTGTATGCTCAAGAAGGTTGAAAGATCCTCCATAAATATTCTTTGCAGATACGATGTGATCTCCCTGCTGAGCCAAATTCTCAATTGTATATGTGATTGCTGCTGCTCCGGATGCTACTGCAAGTGCTGCTGTACCTCCTTCAAGCGCTGCGATTCTCTTCTCAAACACATCCTCTGTCGGGTTTGTCAGACGTCCGTAAATATTTCCTGCGTCTTTCAGTCCAAAACGGTCTGCTGCATGCTGGCTGTTGCGGAACACATAAGAAGAAGTCTGGTAGATTGGTACTGCTCTTGCATCTGTCACCGGATCCGGCTGCTCCTGGCCTACGTGAAGCTGTAATGTTTCAAATTTAAAATTTCTGTCTTTTCTCTCTAATTTTGCCATGGGTTTATTCTCCTTTTTCTAATTCCTGTTTTGTATTCTTATTCCGCAGCCAGAGCTGCTTGGAAGTTAAAATCTTACTTAATTAATGCCTTGCGGTTGTCTTGATATTCGTGCCTACTCTGTAAAGAGTGGTGTAGAGTAGTATCTGTCTCCGCTGTCCGGAAGAAGTGCTACGATTGTCTTGCCCTTGTTCTCCGGTTTCTTTGCATATGCAATTGCTCCGGAAAGTGCTGCTCCTGAAGAAATACCTACCAGGATTCCTTCTGTCTTTGCAAGAAGCTTCGCGGCTGCGAATCCTTCGTCATTGTCTGCTTTGTATATCTCATCATAGATCTTTGTATTAAGGACATCCGGTACGAATCCTGCTCCGATTCCCTGAATCTTGTGCGGTCCGCCCTTTCCTTCTGAAAGTACCGGGGATGCTGCAGGCTCAAGTGCTACAACCTTCACATCCGGTTTCTGAGACTTCAGATATTCACCAACACCTGTCAGTGTTCCACCTGTACCGACACCGGCGATAAAGATATCAACATTTCCATCTGTGTCTTTCCAGATCTCCGGGCCTGTTGTCTCTCTGTGTGCTTTTGAGTTCGCCGGATTAACGAACTGTCCCGGGATAAAGCTGTTCGGGATTTCCTTTGCAAGCTCTTCAGCTTTTGCAATTGCTCCTTTCATTCCCTTTGTACCTTCTGTAAGTACGATCTCTGCTCCATATGCTTTGAGGATATTTCTTCGCTCAACACTCATGGTCTCTGGCATGGTAAGAATTGCTCTGTACCCCTTCGCTGCTGCGATCGATGCAAGTCCGATTCCTGTGTTTCCGGAAGTAGGTTCGATGATAACAGAACCTTCTTTCAGGATTCCTTTCTCTTCTGCATCTTCGATCATTGCCTTCGCAACACGATCTTTCACACTTCCTGCCGGATTAAGATACTCAAGCTTTACAAGAATCGTTGCTTCAAGTCCAAGCTCTTTTTCCAGATTCACAGGTTCAACAAGTGGTGTGTTTCCAATCAGTCCAAGTGTGCCTTTATAAATTGCTGCCATAGTCTATATCCTCACTTTCTTTATTAACCTACTTAGTTGGTGTGTTTTTGATGGTTTGTATTATATACTTATAAAACCCATCTGTCAACTATGTTTTAATATTTTTCTACATTTTTTATTATACAATATCGATCGGAGATGTAAACAATCAAAAAATATTCCCATTTCGGAGTTTATTTTTTTATTCTCAAAAAAAGATTCCTATTTGGGAATCTTTTTCTATGTCGTCTCTCGCTCAATCAACTTCGTTCCAAACACCATATGCTGTACGCTTGGTTTCTCATCATCTGCCGCCTCAATATCTTCTAATATCATATCCGCTGCCCTCTGTCCCATCTCGCGACCCGGCAGCTCCATGGAAGTCATGGCTGTCTCAAGCATCCCTCCGATTGCATGACCGGTAAGGCTGATGACCTTGACCTCCTCCGGCACTTTCTTTCCGCTCTCTTTCAGTGCCCGGAGTACTCCGATTCCCTGCATATCCGCAGCGACCATGATTCCATCTACGTCATCAAATGCCTCTTTGAGCCGCTCTACGCCTTTATAACCATCTTTGAAATAATTTCCACGCGGCAGTCCGGACTCTACCTGATATTCCTTCAGGCCAAGTTCTTTCATTGCTTTATGATATCCTCTGTAACGTTCCGCATATGGTGTAAACTCTGTCGATCCGTTGATAAAACCAATCTTTGTACACCCTTTCTTATAAAGATATTTTGCCGCTTCATATCCACAGGAGAAGCAGTCAGCTTCTACTGAACTGAATTTTCTGTCCTGATTTCTGACAAGCTGGACAACTGCCACTCCATTTGCCTTGATATCACGGATCAATCTTGTGTTCTGTCCGGTCGATGCGATCAGGATTCCGTCTACCAGTCCATTGCGCAGACGGTTCAGACACTCTGCTTCAATATCCGGATCATCTTTTGTCATGCAGATCATCAGGCTGTACCCCCTGTTACCTGCCTGCATCTCTATTCCCTGGACAATCTCACCAAAAAGAGAAAGATTCACAGATGGTACAACTACTCCAAGCGTCCGTCTCTTCCCCTGTTTCAAACCTTTCGCCAGCAGATTTGGGCGATAGCTTAACTGCTCTACCGCTTTAAATATTTTCTTTTTCGTATCCGGATGAACATACGACGTATTGTTCAATGCTCTGGATACCGTACTCACATCTACGTTCGCAAGCTTTGCAACATCCTTTAATGTAGCCATAACATCTCTTCCTCCTGTGCATCTGTTCTGTCTCGTACAATTAGTTTTCGCTCTTTCTATTATAACATGCCACAAAAGCCTGGCAACCATCTCATTATGATAATCACCAGACTTTTCATTCTTATCTATAAGACCGTAGAAGCGGACACATACTTCCTGATCTTTATGAAAATGAAGCAATCAGCTTCGGAATATAATTTGCAAGTGCAGAGACTGTCATTGCTAATGTAAAGAGATAACTGACTGTCATAAGAACCTGCAGTACTCTTGGTGCCTTCAATCCAGCCTGAACTTCTTTCTTCCAGAACATCAATGTGATGAAAAGACCTGCAACCGGAGTTGCGATTGATGTTGCGATGTTAGCAATGAAGATCAGCTGTGTCGGAGAACCGTCGTAGATGAAGCAGACTACACATGCAAATGCAAGTGTGATCATACATCCCCAGCGGATCAGCTTAGATTCAAGTGATACATCTTTATCGAATCCTGCACTTAAAAGTACCATACCTCTCTGCGTATTACCGAGAAGTGAAGAGAATCCTGCTCCGAGAAGTGCAACTCCCATTACAATGTTAGAAGCTTTTCCAAGGAAAGGAACAAGAAGCGCTGCCAACTGTGCAGGTGCTTTAATCTGAATTCCCTGTGGATTCAGAACGATTGCTCCAACCAGCATGATTGCTCCGGAAATCAGGATGACTGATACAACATGTGCGATTGCATCCCATTTCATTGCGCCGTTAAATAAATCCTCTTTTTTCCACTTTTTCTCAGCACCGAGATATGTTCCATAGATTCCTGCTGTCACAGCTGCATTTGTACTGATATAAGCAAGTGCTGTTGTAAGACTTCCTTCCGGTACACTCCAGTGTGTTAATCCATGTCCCATTGCACCCCAGTCAGGTCCGCCGGTTGCAACCAGTGTTGCATAGAAAGCAAATATCATAGCAATGATACAAACTAAAATTCCTTTTTCTACTTTTGAATAAACACCTTTTGAAAAGTAAAGCACTGTAAGTACTGCCAACATGATCAGTGCTCCTAATTTCCAGTTAATTCCAAATACAAGGTTCATACCTGCACCTGTTCCGGAAATATTTCCAAGTGTAAAGAACAGGCAGGATAAGAATAATGCAACACCACAGAATCCAGATGCAACTTTTCCATAATAATGTCTGATCGCATGTAAGATTGGCATTCCTGTCAACATAGAAATACGGTAAGATGTCAGCATAAATGTAACACCCATGATCAGGATCGGTATAATCAGCCAGATCAGGCTGTATCCATAATTCGCACCAATCATTGCAGATGTTGTAATATTACCAGGTCCGATTACTACTCCGGTAAGGACAATTCCAGGACCTACACGTTTTAAAATTTCTTTTGCAGAAAGCTTGTTGACTTTTGATGGATCAAATCCATCTATCCCCAGATTTTTGTTATTTTCTGTCATGGCTCCTCCGTTCTAAGAGTGATGTCTGAAACATGATTTTTTCGTATATATTTCAGACACCACTTCTATAGTTATATCATAATTTTCGTCTTATTTATCTTCGAACTGAGTCATATCAACTTCCGGAAGCTGGCTTCTCTCAAGTCCAAGAGCTACCCAGTCTTTTTCTTCCTGATTCAGCGGAAGAACCGGTTTTCTCATAAGTGCTGAAGAGAAGATTCCTCTCTGTTTCAGAGCTTCTTTCAATCTTGCATGTGCTTCACCTGATGGCTGTCCGCCTCCGTAGATTGCCTGGGAAATGTGGTAGATACGATCTGACCAATCCTGAGCTTCTTTTAATGTATGTTTGTCTGGGTTAGCAAATACTTCTCTTGCCGGGCAGATGATCTCCGGTACGCATCCTGCGAATCCAATCAGAGCTCCGTCCATTCCCGGGAACCAGCTTACGCACAGTGTCTCGTCATGGCATGTGATAAGAGATATGTCTGGGCACTCCTGACGAAGAAGACGTACATCATGCTCGTAGATAGATGTAACTCGTGTTCCCATCTTGATACATTTAACATGATCGATCTCTTTGCACATCTTGATCAGTGTCTCTACCGGGTAGAAAGCTTTGCTTGTTGCCGGGTACAGGTGGATGATGATGTCGATGTCAGCTCCCTCTGCAACATCTTTTACATACTCGAACGGTGCATCCGGGTTCATACCGAATCTCAGCCACATATGTGGTGGCATAAGAAGGATTCCGTCAGCTCCTGCTTCTTTCGCTTCTTTTGCCATCTCGATAGACTCTGCTGTGTTCTCACAGTTAACACCGGAGATGATTGTCATAACGTCTCCACACTCTTCTGCACAGATCTCTACAACACGTTTTCTCTCTGCTCTTGTAAGTCCTGTGATCTCTCCTGTATGTCCGTTACATACAAGTCCGTCCATTCCTTTTCCGTAGAATGTTTTGATCCATCTTAAATATGCTCTGAATTCTGGCTCGTTGATTGAGTAGTCGTCGTTAAGTGGTACAGATACTGCTGGGAAGATTGTCTTGAATGTTTTTACTTTTGCCATTTTTATTGTCTCCTTTTTCTTCCGAATCTCATTATTATCAATTGCCAGAACTTTGCGCATTGTTCATTTTTCATATTACAAACGTTTGTTGTTTGCTATGTTTAGGTTATATCACACAATGCAACACCCGGTCAACGAATCAGACCTCTCCTGCAATTTGTTGCATAAATCCAATTCATCTGCCATTTTCATGCAATTTATTGTGTATTTGCACAACAAAACGCATAAAGACTGAAAAATTAGTTTAAAAAGATAATTTTAACGAAAAAGGCAAAAAGGAAGCTGCCGCTTCGCAATTTTATTGTTAAAGCGGCAGCCTCCTCTAAAAGGCATATTTTATCTTATAATAACATGGCAGAATTATTGCAGTATGTTTCTTAGTCTTCGAACTGTGTCATGTCTACTTCCGGAAGCTGGCTTCTCTCAAGGCCGAGAGCTACCCATGCTTTCTCTTCATCGTTCAGCGGAAGAACTGGTTTTCTCATAAGTGCTGACTTGAAGATTCCTCTCTGTTTCAGAGCTTCTTTCAGTCTTGCATGAGCTTCACCTGATGGCTGTCCGCCTCCATAAATTGCCTGGGAAATGTGGTAGATACGATTTGACCAGTCCTGAGCTTCTTTTAATGTATGTTTGTCTGGGTTAGCAAATACTTCTCTTGCCGGGCAGATGATCTCCGGTACGCATCCTGCGAATCCAATCAGAGCTCCGTCCATTCCCGGGAACCAGCTTACGCACAGTGTCTCGTCATGGCATGTGATAAGAGATATGTCTGGGCACTCCTGACGAAGAAGACGTACATCATGCTCGTAGATAGATGTAACTCGTGTTCCCATCTTGATACATTTAACATGATCGATCTCTTTGCACATCTTGATCAGTGTCTCTACCGGGTAGAAAGCTTTGCTTGTTGCCGGGTACAGGTGGATGATGATGTCGATGTCAGCTCCCTCTGCAACATCTTTTACATACTCGAACGGTGCATCCGGGTTCATACCGAATCTCAGCCACATATGTGGTGGCATAAGAAGGATTCCGTCAGCTCCTGCTTCTTTCGCTTCTTTTGCCATCTCGATAGACTCTGCTGTGTTCTCACAGTTAACACCGGAGATGATTGTCATAACGTCTCCACACTCTTCTGCACAGATCTCTACAACACGTTTTCTCTCTGCTCTTGTAAGTCCTGTGATCTCTCCTGTATGTCCGTTACATACAAGTCCGTCCATTCCTTTTCCGTAGAATGTTTTGATCCATCTTAAATATGCTCTGAATTCTGGCTCGTTGATTGAGTAGTCGTCGTTAAGTGGTACAGATACTGCTGGGAAGATTGTCTTGAATGTTTTTACTTTTGCCATTTTTATTGTCTCCTTTTTCTTGTATGAGATAACATGATTTTTAATGTTTCCTAACAATGCGCATTGTTCATTTCTTTCTATGCAAACGTTTGTTGTTTGCTATGATTAGGTTATATCACACAAAAAAGAGACGGTCAATAAAATAACCGTCTCCTGCAATTTGTTGCATAAATCAGATAAATAATGGCTTTTACTGCAATAAGTTTCCAACAAAATTCATTTTATCCGTGATACTCTCCATTATACTGGATCAATGTAATATCTTCCACATTCGTGATCTTCCGGATCTTCTCTGTGAAATCAAGCTCATTCTGCCGGCAGAACACCTCAACCGCCATCTCTGTCTTCTCTCCACGCATCGTCTTTGACTTTATGAAATATTTCATTTTTCCAAAGCTGCGGATAATTTCATCACCTGCATCATCTCCCTGATAATGAATCACGGCGATATAGATCCTGCCCTTCTGCTGCTTATAATAGAACAGAAAGATCATCGCGATCATCACAACTGCCGCAATCAGAGCCAGCACATACATTCCTGCTCCGGTTGTGATTCCTGTAGTGATCGCCCAGAAAAGATAGAGCAGATCCATCGGATCTTTCACCGCTGTACGGAAACGAACGATAGACAACGCTCCGACCATACCAAGTGAGATCACGATGTTCGTACTGATCGCCAGAGTAACCATACAGGTAAGAAGCGTCATTCCGACCAAAGTAACCGCAAAGCTTCTGGAAAAGATCACCCCTACATAAAATTTGCTGTAAACCATATAGATCACCGCTCCAAGAAGCAATGCAATGATCAGCGAAATTGCCATTTTCGGTGCATTAAAGCTGTCAAACACGCCGGATTCCAGCACCGACTTCTTAATTATATCTTGTACACTCATAATCGTTTTCTCTCCTGTGTTTCATTCCAATATTCAAACCCATGTAAGTACTGTGACTTTTCATAACAGAGTATATATTTCGATACTGCTGTGAATTCCTGTGCATTTGGCGGAAGCAGATCACGCACGATCTGTGGAAGCATCTCTGTGAATTTCACTTCCATGACCAGCTTCCCCGGTTCCAGCACAGACAGTGTCGGAAGAGACGGATCAAAGATGTCATAACTTCCGACCGCCGCACGCACATCACTGTCAAATGTAATCCTGACTGTCCCCTCGTCCATGATCCACGGTACACGGTCATAGTCAACGATTGTGCGCGGACGCATAAGATTGCTGACGCATTCCACATAAAATTCTCTGCACAATGGATAGGGACTCTTTAATAAAAATTGATAATCCCCATCAAGAATCCTGTAGAATTCTTCTTTTGTCAGCGGAGCGCTTTCTTTATAAATATAACTTCCGAATTTCTTCTTCCGCTCCAGTTTGATTGAACGGTCACTACAATCATAAATACGGATCCTATATTTTTTTCGCATCAGAACACCAGATTCCTTTTCCGCATAAGCGCTGTTGAAATAATCTTCAAAATAAAGACTGCGGATCATATAACCGTTTCCCTTTGCATTTGGATCTTTTTTCAACAAATGCTTCATCCTCAGCTCCAGCAGTTCTTTCTCACTGGTACTGATCAGATATTTCCACTCATTACGGAAGCGTTCTTTTGATAAATCATTCTTCATAAATATCTTCCTCAACATTTTGTCCGCCTGTAATGTAGAAGCATTTCATACCATAGTTTTTCCCATCATCGGTTACATAATAATCAAATGCATCCTGCGTCTTTCCAGATTCGTTTGTCGCACGGACACGGACGAAATACTGTCCGTCTGACGGAACTGTCGTCTCCGCTTCCGGAATCAGAAGACCGTCCTGACGGAATATAATCTCATTAAACTGATAGTCTTTCGCCACTTCAACCGTATACTTAATTGTCTCCGCATCAAAATCATAGGACGCATCCCAGTTCAGCTTCAAGGTATTCCCCTCGATCACCGGTACTCCAATATAAAATGGCATTGGTTTTTCCAGACTCTCCTTATAGAGCTCATAATTTTGTTCCACCTCGGAAGGGATCGCCGATGCAACTGTATCATATTTTGCTTCGGTCAGCGGTGCATTCATCCGGTCCGGCATCTGATACAAATACTTCTGCGTCACTGTACGATATTTCTCTATCATACTGCTGATACGCTCTACGCTGAGATAGGATCTCAGATCCTGAATTGCCGCATCAAGTTCCTCACGAAACTCCTCGGACTGCAGACATCTCTGAAAAAGAACATTTCCCCAGTAATTACTGATTCCACATTCCCAGCTTCCCTGATCGGAACGATTTTGAATACTATATTCCGTTCTCATAAATGATCCATCATTGTCCCACGCAATCAAATACCAAGTATTTGAATTCTGTGGACTATATAAATATGTATTACGGTTCTGCGTATCTACATTCCCGGTCAGGATCTGATATGCCATCCAATACGTCAGATTTTCTCTGTCAAAATATTGATCCAGGATATTACCAATCGATTTTGAATTATCATTCAGATCCGTAAGCATCTGGATCAGTTTTGTATGATCAGAGTCTCCCTTGATCTCCAGAAGCTTTTCAAATGCTGCCTGATCATAGGTTGGGTCGTCTTCTTTTTTTATCACATCTTCCTGACGATAAAATTCAAATGCATTGATCTTATATAACTGGCCTTTTGAATCCATTCCGTGATTCTTCATTCCAGTCTTATTAAGCTGCTCCACCTGTGTGTATAATCCATAATCCTGAAACTCTGCGCTGTTTCCTTCCGTAAGATCTCTCACGTATAAATGCACAAACTGAGTCCTGAGAGACATCAACTGTGGAATCCCTTTCAAAAGATCATAGGAGAGCTTATTACGGAAACGCATTCCTTCTGTCTGGTGTTTATTCAGGTTGATCGTACGCTGTCCTCGCCAGGTTCCTTTATTCTTTTTCAGTTCTATCTTATAATTTTTCTGTGCATTACTGCTTGAAGTCTGTCCTCTGATCTGCACCGTCGCATTCGGCACATTTTCACCGTAACCAACCTCTCCACTCTGTGGACCAGACTCATCTCCAACCTGGAGGAGCGCCGCTGTCTGGTAACGGTCTACTCCCATTTTGTCATAATCATAAGCCGAATAACTGTTGATTTCCTTCCAGGTATGATTTGTACCCTCCGAAGAATTCCCTTGAGAAACCGTAAGATACATTGTCACAACACTCGTCTCGTCATCATTTTCATAGAGGCTGTCCTTATCTCGAAGATGAACGTCATTGATATCCTGTGTCTCGGCCTTTTCTATTGTTTCTTGTTGCTCTGTCTTTGTTTCTGAAGCATTCCCTGTTTTCCCCGAAGCTGTACATCCCGTCAGGCAACAGGACATTCCTAATAAAAGGGCACATCCCAGTGCAATTGATTTATAATTTTTCAAGCTCGTCTCCCCTTTCTATTTTCTCTTCCAGAAAACATCCTAACCGTGTGAAAAATCCTGTTTTATCTTCCGCCACGATTGGTTGTACACTCAAAATATAATACGGAAGTTTTTTAATAAAATATCCAAGCCGCAACGTACAGATCAGAAAGAATACTGCACTTCCAAGTAAAAATCCAAAGCCATAGTATACTTGCGGGAAAAATAGAGATATACAGGTAAATCCTGTCGTACACGCCGCAAACATTCCTGTTGCATATAATGCTCCTTTATAATCTGTAAAATACAGCAGGATCAGCATCATTGTATTAGCAACCGCATAAAGTCCATAACCGACACACAGTGTCCTGAAATAGCCTTCCATAAGATCATTAAATCCAAGCGGAAGATAGGTCAGGAGAAGCTGTCCTACAGAAAGCGCCAATGCCGTTGTAAGAAGCTGCTTCAGTGCCGTATACTTCAACTCCATATTCAAAACTTCTTTCATCTCGTTTCCTGCCTGTAAAATATCTTTAATTTCTCCTCTGTCATTAAACAGACTGTAATAATTCCTGTATTTCGGATAGAAATTCACTTCCACCGACACAACGAAATTAACTGTCGTTATAAGAATCGTCAGATATGCGATCATTGCAGGGACATCGTGATACGGAGCACCATAGAATAACCCCTGTACATGTACATGGATCGGACTACACCACATAATAACCAAATGTGCAAAAAGTCCGATATTCGTAAACAAGCCTATAAAAGCAAGCGGAAGGAATTGATCCACCCAGCGCAGAAAGAAAAATGCACTGCTCTCACTCTGTGGAAAATAACGGTATAGCAGTGTCACGTCCCACAGAAGCATGATCCCATATCCGATCGTTACAGCAATCATCATTGCCTCTACATGTGGAATTCCGATCAAAACCAGTAGAACTCCAATCAAAAGCGACACTGTCACTGCCGACACAAACGATAGAAGTATCCCTTTATAATCCTTTATCGCGGTCAGATAACTCATCGCATTCCATGTGACGATCAGTTCTCCGAAAAACTCCAGACACAAAAACTGGTCGATCAGATTGATTCCGGAAAACAAAAGAAAGATTCCGTACATGATCCCACCGACAACAAGCAGAATCGTTGTCGATCCCCAGAAGGAAGGAAGCACTGTTTCATGTCGTTCTTCATACAACATATCCGCAATATATCTCGTCACAACCATAGAAAAGAAGCTTGTCACAGTCAGCGAAGCGAGAAGTGTATAAGTAATCATACAGTTTAAAAGCTCCCGGTTATGCCTTGTCGCGCCGGTATGATCACAGATAAAGGTAATCCCAACCAGCAATACAATACCAAGCAACATCGGACCTGTACAGATAATTCCGGCATATCCATAGGCTTTCGCAGTCGATGCAATTCCACTTTTCTGGAATAATTTCTTTAACTCAAATCCGATTCCGGCCATCTGCCTCTTCCACCTCCCGATACATCTTCCGATACTTTTCAATCATTTCTTCTTTTCGATAATACGCCTTTACCCGTTTCTGTGCATTTGCGCCCATACGAAGTCTTCGCGTTCTGGAAGCACACATCTGATCCATTGCCTGCGCAAGTCCCTCACGATACATTGGCGGAACACAATATCCTACGGATCCATAACAGTCCTCCTCGTTCCCGTCCAGAAGTTCCCTGCAACAGCCCACATCCGTAGTCACACAAGGACGCCTTGCGGCAAATGATTCCAGGACAGACAACGGCTGTCCTTCTGATATACTCGTCAAAATTGTAAAATCCAGCTTTTCCATATAGGAGATAATATCCACGCGGCCTGTAAAGATCACATTTTCCAAATGTAACTGATCGACCAGCGCATAGCATTCCTGCGCATACTCCTCATCATCAACGCCTCCCATAATATGGAGGCGCACATGATCTCTTTTCGTACACAGCTCATAAAACGCATAAATCATTGTCTTGATATCCTTGATCGGTGCCAGACGCACAACTGCACCAATATCAACCCATCCGTCTTCTTCTTTTAACGGAATAGAAGAGAGTCGTTCGTAATTGATTCCGTTCTCAACTACACGACATTTTTCCTTGTCACATCCCATCTGAATCTGTGCAAGCATAGCATTGGTAAACAACGCTGAGACAGAAAAGGCTCTCGTATAAATAATATCCGACAACATATAAAAGAAAGCGATCCACTGCTTTTTAAATGCCGGCTGTACCCATTTTGCACGGATGATCTCTTCTTCACGCTCTCTTGTATAAATTCCATGCTCCGTCAAAAGCACTTTCTTCTTATAGACATATCCGCCGAGACACGCAAGAAGTCCTCCGTACCCCGTACAGATCGCGTGATAAACATCTGCCTTAGGCACTTCACTTCCCATCAGATAAAGAACCGGAAGCAGCATAGAGCGCATCGTGTGAAATGCATCCGCAAACGGAGTATATGGATAATCTTTTATACAGCACTCTGTCAATATATTCAAAAACTCTTCACTTTTCAAAAAGGACATCGGATTCAGTTTCTGGTCATAATAGAGGTGAAACAAAACCTCCCAGTCCGGACGTTTGCACAGCATCAGCTCCTTTAAGCTGTTCTTTTCTTCCTCCGTAAAAGCATGAAGCATTTTCCCTGAATCCTTCAGCCTCAGGGCATCATCCAGGAAAACCTCATGGACCTCGACGACATTTTCAGGAAGTTCGTAGACAAATTTCCCTCGATCCTTCGCATTTGCTCCGATCACCCACAGAACAAACTCATGCTCTTTCATTTCATTGATATACTGATGCATCCATGTGGATACACCGCCAAACACATAGGGATAACATCCCTCTAATATAAGACAGATTCTCACAACTAACTCCTTATCTGCCGCATTTTACTGCTTCGTATTTTATTCTGTTTTCTCGATGGTTACAGTCGGCTCCTTTGCCTTGAGCAAATAGAGATTTCCGGTCAAATGCGTAAGTTTTCCTCCCGAAACATCTCCCGGTGTTCCTTCGTTGATCCGCACCATAAAATACACTTCATCATAAAAATTGTCGAGTTCCAGTCTGATCTCCTGATCTGTCACTGTCTTTGTAAATGTGACCGCTCCATAGCGTTGGATCGCGCCGGACAGTTCCGAACCTGTAAGCTGTCTCAAGGACGGTGCTGAATCATCCAGCCAGTCCATATAATCACTTAAGTTCCCTTTCAATTTTTTCCAGCCAAGTGCCGCACCACGATCTTCGTCCAGAAGATCATCCGGATGTATAAAATGGCTGTTCACAAAATGCATGTTCAATTCAGACAATGCTGCCATCTTCATATAGCTATCAATGATCGCACCTGAAATGATACGAGGCTGTTCCACAATACCGTCCTCCGCCACTTCAAATTCCTGCACATAAGCAAACTCACCGGTGAAATAGTTACTGGCGATCGTCCTGATCTGCGGAAAATCCTCTGCAAGCATTCTCCTACCTTCTGCCGACAATACATTGGACGGTGGTACATAAACCGACATCGATGTGCTTGGAAATATTTTATCGCCAAATCGTACCAGTTCCTTTACAGCTTTTTTCATCGCCGACTGATTTTTCCAGGTGTCATATGGAAGCACATCGCCATAGTCCGTATTTGGGAGGCTTAACGGCTGATGATTGTATCCATGATATCCGAGCTCCCCGCCCTGATGGAGCAACATATTTCCAAAATATTCGAAGCGTTTGGTATCTTTCTGCTTCTCGATCGTCCCGTCTGTCGCATCCCCATAGTTCTCAATCATCACACCTGTATAACGGATACCATGATCAGAGGCAAGTTCCAGCATGTCCGGCCACCATACGTTCATATAAAAATTGCTGATGCTCATCTCATAATCACGTTTCACATAAGTACCGTCTCCATTTGGAACCGGTGACGGGAAGTCATCCAGATAAAATGCTGATCCATTGATCACCGGATAGATACCGACATCCGTAAGAAGACTATAAGACGCTGCATAAAATCCACGGACTGCCTTCTCATACAATCCAAAATTATCTACTACAAACTTTCCTTTTCCATATTGATTTTCCCAGATAACCGGCTGACCGTTTTCATCCTCTACCTGCGCATGAACCTTCGCCTGCTCACTCAGCTGTACTGACCAGGCAGAATCATATGGATCTGTGATTTCATAAGCCTGCCCGCCGCCAAGCATAAACCCCGGTTCAAAATAAATACTGTCTACAACCGTATTTTCATAACCTGAAGAAATAATTCCAAGCTTCTGCTCTATTATCGACGTATATGCCGTTTTCTGAAGAGTCATCGCAAAGAGTGCATTTCCACCTTCCGAAACCCAGTCACACAGTTCCAAAAGTTTCTCTTTCAATGGACTGATATCACTTAATAATACAACCACTGTTTCATACTCATCATAGTCAGGGATCACAGAATCACTCTTCAAATCGACTACGTCCGTCCCAACCTTCATATCTTTAAATATTTGCTGAAACTGTGTCCAGGCCTGTTCACTTGCTTCATCCGCACTGTTACGAAGGACCAGACAGGTCTTCGGCAATGACTTCACAGCCGTCTGTTCGGTGACTACCTCTTCTCGATCGAGATACGCAACTCTTCTATTCTTTTCTGTATATTGAATGCCACTTCGTTCAGCAAAAAGAACAACTGCCATCATCATAAAGACGCACAGGATTACTAACATGCTTTTAAACGGAAATGTTTTCAATGATTTTAATCTAACCAAAAATCCAATGCCTCCTTACTCTTGGAAGACAGATAAATGTGTTCCTCCTGCATCTGTCTTAAACACTTCTGTAACTCAGATGCCATTTTACGTTCCGCCAGATACTGTATCTTCAGAGTCCAGAATTCTTCTCTGTGATGCCATTTCTGATCCATAAGTTCCAGAATTTCTCCCGCCTGAACATAATCTCCGTTTTTCATCAGATTTTTAAACAGGCACACACATGTATGGAGCGTTGCTTTTATCTTCAGCTTTTGATTCAAGAGCCGGATATAACGAACCCGCTGCTCTTTCTCCATCTGTGCTTCCAGAATCCCCTGATTCAGATATTCTTCCATAAAATTACAATACTGATCCAGAACTTCGGGATCATTCGGAGATGCCGCATACAGTTTTTCCAGTTTCTGCAACCGGAAGTCATACTCCTTGGAGAGCTCAACCATAGCTGTGATCGCATAATGAACTACCTCTACATCTTCGTTCATACGAGCCTGTTTCAAAATGTCCATGTATTCTTCCGGATCGTCGTTTAGCACATCCATGATCAGCTCACGTCGTACCCCCGGCTTATTGATTAGAAGAGCTTCCTCCAGCGGAACAATCTTCTCATCCATATCAGAAGCTGCCTGAAAAATATTTTTATAAATCTCTTCATTCACACGAAGCTTTTCCACTCCCGGCTCTATTCTATTATCTCTTTTCGTCAGCCTCTGCAAATGCAAAAGCAGCACACATATCGTCCCCCAGAAAGGAACAAAGACTACAAGTCCGATCAGATATTTTTTCACTTTCAGAAAATGTGTCTTTATTCCCATCCAGACCAACACACAACAAACAATATGTAATAGGATCAGAAGTATCCCAAGCACTGTTTGAATCATAATATCTCTCCCACAAATATGCCGGTCACAATCTGTTGCGACCGGCAATAATTCTTCGCTTCTCTTTCTTTTCTCACTTAATCCGCACTCTCGACAGCATCGATTTCATGACATATAAATCCACTCTTCTCCAGTCTTGCAAGAATGATCGGCAATACTTTCCTGTCCGTCTGCGAAAGAATGAGAAACAGCTCTTCTTTTTCAGAAATTCCCCAGACATCATTTTCACGGACAGACTTCTGCAGCACTGCATCCGCCTCTGCAAGTGACATCTGCGGATAATCCAGCTTTAGAAGCGTATAGGATGCCAGCTGTTCTTCTCTCATAGCGTGAAATGAATACAATCTCTCTTCAAAATACTCTGGTTTCAATGTACTTGTACCTGCCACATACTGCCTGCTCTTAACCGCTTCCTGGTATTCCAGCGCACGCAAAAGAGCGGTCTCCACCAGACCACTGAGAACCTGGAACAAATTCAGATAATAAAGAGAAAGCTGCTCGCCCTTTACATCCTGAATAAAAATCAGCATCACGAGCTCTCCGTCTTTTTGAATTCCTTTCATACACATCGGATATCCTTCCAGGAACTCCCGGTTTACCCATACATTTCCGGCTTCTACTGCCTCATTTGCCTCCAGATAATCCTTCATACAAATAGAATTAGCAAACACATCTTTCATTCCTTGTGATGCAATCGTAAGTCGTCCGAATTGCTTTTTCTTTCCCACTGAATAGATTGCAATCGTATGATTCTCAAGAACAGATTCCATCACATGAAGCGTTTCGATAAAAAGATCCTGCGGAAGAAAGACATCAAGTTTTTTCGTAATGTCAAAAATCTTACCAAAACTGTCTCGACTTCCCAGAATCTGCTTCTTGTACTGACGCTTATCCCGAAGCGTCTCCTGATACATTTCCCGCGCAAATAAAAATTTATCCAAAATAAGCTTATTTTCCGCTTTCATAAACCGAACATTCTCAGTATTCTTCAATCGTACATATCCACAGATTGCGCTGACAGCGAAATAAAAGATAAATGGAATCCAGTTCGACGGTTCATAAAAAAGTGTTGTCCATCCGATTCCAGTCTTTGCATATGCCACCAACAGCGAAAGGGATTCCAGTCCTGCTGATGCAAGTCCATAATTAATACCGTATAAACTGCTGAACAGCACGATATATACCAGCCGCAGATCGATCATCTCAAACTGCACCTGATTCCCTGCCACTCGGTTCAGTACCTCGAACACAAAAAATGTGAGCAACAGCTCGATGATTCTTACAACTGTCGCATGACTGTTGAAAAAGCTCTTCAAAGCATCTATCTTTCGGATCTTATAATTTGTCTTCTGACAATACTGTGCATATATTTCCGAGAGATCTTCCAAAAGAGAAATCTTCGGAAACCAGCCATATTCATTCCTCAATATCTTGTCAGTGACTGTTCTCTCCTGAATCATCGCATCTGCAAGATATGTAATGTGTGCGAATGGAAATATCTGCTTAAGCTTCTCTCCGAGCTGTTCAAAGGTAAAATGAAACACTTGCGGAATCTGAAGATAAGTACTCTCCTCATTCCAGTTATCAAAAATCTTATATAACAGGTCCGCAAGATCACTCAGAGCAAGAAAATACATTTCCTGAGATGGTGCTTCTTCAAAGAGGATCGACTTTTGATTGAGTGCTTTCGAAAATAATTGAAAGAAATAATCCTCCTCGTAAGTGCCGGAATAAAGATACGGCGCACGCAGAATCTTAACAGAAATCTGATGCAGTTCGCAATACTGTCTGCAGAACTCCTCTACGGTACGAACCATCAATGTCTTTCCGGTCGTTTCTTCATACAAACCCTCCGGACCGGTAATATACAGCAATCGTGAATTCGTATTTCCTTTATAATAATGTAATACTTTACGTAAAGTCTCAAGCTCACCGTCTTTCTTCCCATGAAAGGTGAGATAATTAGAAAAATAAATCACACCCTCAAATTCATAAGTCTTAAAGATATCTTCAAATTCCTTCTCTGCGTGTGGCATTGGATGTACCGATATCCCCTTGCGACGATCTGACTTTAATGCAGTCTCTCCAAGCAGGAGAATCTGACACTCCGGGAAGGCCTCCTTAATAAATTCAGTTGTGATATATCCGATGTTTCCAGTTACTAATAATTTCATAAGATGATAGCCTCATATTACTCATTTCCTTTAGTATAACATTTTTCCTTTCAGATTAGAATAGACTAATCTTATACAAATTATAGTTGATTAAGCGCCATTCTATAACAAAATTCACTATGGTAAAACAGTGAAGTCACACCGCACCGTCACCCTGTTCTTTCCATCCAGCGTACAGGTAAACAAGCTCAACGCCCACTCTCCGCTTGTCATATCTTCCACACTTTGTGGAGTCAATGCTTCTACCACCGCCACTTTGTATTCGAAGCGATTCCCGGCTGCATCTGTGAAGATCATCTCGTCACCTGTCTCAAGTTCCTTCAGCTTCCCGAAATGTGTTCTGTAATTATGTGCTGCGATCACGAGATTATCCAGATATGCACTGCCCGAATAGCGGCAAGGTGCTTTCTTCAGAAGCGGGTAGCTCCATTTGCTCAATACCGGAAGCTTCAGATCAATCTCTGGTATCTCAAGCACTCCGATGCATGCCGCGCCGTCCAGATCTTCTAATGCGATCTCCGGCATCTCCATCTCCGGATTCAGCTGATAATCCGGTATCTGTCCGTCAGATTCATCTGCCTGCTTTCCCTCATCAGAAATATTCTGGTTTTTGTCTCTATATTCTTCCAACAGCTTCTCTTTGCTTTGCTCTGCCCGATAATCATCCCAGAGATTGTATACAGAAAGAGCAAGGGCTGCTGCGAAAAGCAGCAACCCTGTGATTGTAAATATCTTTCCTATCCAATTCTTTTTCTTCTTGCTCATCTATTCTTCTCTTCTTTTCTATCCCGTAAAACTCTTCCCACCAGCAGACAGATCGCACCTGCAAACAAAAGTACAAGTACCGGCCACCAAAGCTGTCCTGTCTGTGGGAGCTTGTCTGATGTCTTGTCTGTCGTTTTATTTGTTGTCTTATCTGTCGGCTTCTTCGATGGTGGATTCACTTCTCCATCCGACTTTCCCGGTTTCTTTGCTGTATTTGTCAAGACAACTGTATTCCCTTCACGCGTAACAGCAACGGTATACCCCTTCGGCACCTCTGCCTCTGACACACTCCAGCGCATCAGTGTAGAAAGATTCTTCCATGTATAGGACCACTGGTTTTCTTTCGTAAGTGTCTGGCGGTCAGCGACTGTTGTATTCCCTTCCGCATCTGTCTGCAGCAGCTCTACCACGATAGAATCCGGGCGTTCTTTCTCCTGATCCTGCTTCCACACTTTCAATACATGAATCTTCGTCTCTTCTTCCTCTTCTGGTTCTTCCGGCTCCTCTGGCTTTCCCGGTTTATCGTTCTTCTCGAACTTCAGAACCGCTGTCACCTGATACGGATCCATTCCCTCGGAAGTTCCCTGTGAATCCTCCGGCAATGCGATCAATGCTGTCTGAGGCTCATAGATCTGTGTCTTGCCATCTTCCTGCAGCTCTGTTGTCTGTCCCAGCACAAGATAAAGTCCCCGGTTAAGCTCTGTAAAACATACTTTCCTGTCCGAACCTGATACAAGCACTGCATCTGCTGTGATTCCATCACGTCTGATATAGTCCGCCAGTGCATCCGCTGCACCCTGCCAGCCCTCCTGGCTCTTCTGCTCCAGTGAGACCGGATACTTCTGGAATCGTTCCGTCAATGTAAAACTGCCCGACTCCTCATACTCTGCCACACGGTACAGAGACAACTCCATCCCCTCAACCGGGCAGACAATCGAGATGCTTCCCTTCTGTGTACTCTCTTCTTCCGCTGCCAGAACCGGATTGCCCTTTGAGATTCCGAGCATCCCGGTCAGCGCAATGAGAAATGTCAACACATATATCATATAATTCCTGTCTCTGTGGCGGATTCTTTTCTTTGGACTTCGCATGTTCTCCCTCCCACTGATTGATTTATTTCTTATTCTTTTTCTTCGAACGACTAGCGGACCGATCCGCTACAAGGAAACTGATGATTAAAAGAGGAATGGCAATACATACTGCAACCAGTACACTACTCACCTTCGCCGCATCTGATGTAACTCTCACATCACTTCCTGCACGATTCTCGATCCTGTGTCCACGTACCAACAAACGATGCGTATTAATACCATAAGGCGTACAAGTAAATAAAGTACACAGATCCTGTCCTTCCTCAATCTGAAGAAGTCCATAATCCTCCGGCTCTACAATCGCGATCTGATCTACTTCATATGTCAGTACCTGATCATATACATGAAGCGTGAAAATGTCTCCCTTCTTTAATCGATCCAGCTTCGTAAAAAGCTGTGCACTCGGAAGTCCTCTGTGCCCGGATAAAACACAATGCGTTCCACTTCCACCCACCGGTAAACTTGAGCCTTCCAAATGTCCTATCCCGACCTGTAAAACGGATTCATCCACTGTATGGTAAATAGCAAGCTCACATCGAATCTCAGGAATCTCAATGTACCCCATCATTCCCGTACTATCCGCATTCAATAAACTTTTGTAAGTATCCAGTTCTTCTTCCGTCGGTGTAAAACGCCCGGCATTCGATAAAAGAGCTTCATTATATGCCTTCGCCGCATCAATCGCATCCTGCTTCTTCTGCTTATCCATCTTCTCCATCGCATCCGAATAATTCGCAACTGCTTTCGTCTGATGTAATGAATTCCAATAATTACTTACTGTTGGATACAACAGTAAGGACAGGCCTGTAACAAAAACAATCACGGTAATAATCGTTGATATCTGTTTTTTCATCTTGCTCTTACAACCCTCTCCTTACTGTTGTAAAGGGAATGCTTCCCATTCCCCTTACAACAAATTTAACCCTGTTACTATTCACACTACGTGCGATTAGCAACTGTTCCTTCTTTATTTAGAGTCTGTTCTCTTCTTTGCAATCAGTACAACACCGGAAATGAGTACTAATAAAGCTCCTGCGATGTAGAATACAGTTGTACCCATACCACCTGTGGATGGGAGGATTGTGCCGGATTGGTTTAATACTTTAACGTCACCTATGTTATAACTATCTTGATTATCAATTTTAACGCTACCACCCTCACCTATTTCAATCTTCTTTGCTTCAGTTAATTTATTATATCCCTTTGGAGCTTTTATTTCTTTTAATTCATATGTTCCAAAAAGCCCTTCAATCTTAAATTTACCTGTTGAAGATGTAATTATTTTATCAAGTTTATCAGTATCTTCTGCTGTAGCCACTCTATATACGTCATAATCGCCATCTGTAGCTTTTTTAACAAATAAAACTTTCTGATTATCTTTAGTTAATTCAAATTCCGCACTCGCAAGACCGTTTTCAGTTTCACCGTCTTTTGTATATTTAAAAACTGGAAGTGAATATGTTGATGTCCAAGTCTCATCTTTGACTGTTGACTTGTTATCACCGTATGTCAACTTTGCTTTATTTTGATTGCCTTGTCCATGTCCAATTACCGCATCTTTATTTAATGTAGCTTCATATTCAACAATAATTTGATCATTCTCTTGTAAATTTGTATCAGTAAAAGAAATGTGGAAAGAACAGTTGGAACAGTCTGCTGACAGTTTGTCATTATATGTTATATCATAATTGTCCGTAGCTAACGCTGTTCCATTTTTTTAAACTTTAATAGTTTCTTTAGTAAGAGTTAATCCTTTGTCCATCTCATCATGCAAAACATAATTTTCTGCACCTTTTTTTGCTGTAATTGTAATTTTGAAATTAACAGTATCTCCAATAGCTGCATTCGTCGATGCACCATAAGTACCATTGTGATACTTAACTTCCTTCGTTACTGTAGGTTCCTCATTCTTTTCATCGATAGTGACTGTGCTATCAGCTGTTGTAAGACCACAAAGTGCACCAACTGATGAGTCTACAGCATAAAAACCAAGTTTCATACCCGTAATTGTAACAGGTTCAGTTGATGTGTTAAGGGACGTGTAATCAGCTTCAATGTTATTAGTTTTTGCATATTGAATAGCTAACTTAGCAAACTCGGCATAATCTGCATCTGTAGAATTTGCTCCTTTTTGAACAAAACCATTCTCAACTTTAACGTAACCGTTAGGAACAGCTGTTTCATTAATAAATTTAGTCCACGGCCCCTCTCTTAACTGATAAGAATAATTTCCATTTTCTTTATTATCATCCTCATAACTATAACTAGCCAGTTCCAGAATTCGATATAATTTATAGTCATGACCATTTATAGGATTCCTAATAGTTATACTTCCAACATTATTATCTTCTTGACTCCCTGAATTAGTTACCGCGCTCACATTAGCGCCCATTGAGATTACCATTACAAGAGCAAACATAATAGCTGCAATCTTCTTAATAACCTTCATTTTTCTTCCTCCTTGTTTTTCTGTTACCCCCCCCCCCGATTTTTTCAGGTCAGGGAAACACACTCTCTTTTGTTATTTTTTTGTATATCTTAACAGCATACGCAGGCTTGCTAAGAGCATTAATATTATTCCTGCTAATCTGTAAAGAAGAGTTCCACAACTGCCGGTTGTCGGCAGCATTTTTGTATGGCTTTGATTTGTCACCGTTACTGTATCACCACACTTAGCAGCATTATTAGAATATGTTACTATATACTGCTGTTTGTTTATTGTTGCTCCTTGTGAAGCTTTAATCGGTTGGTTTTTGTCATCCAACTCGAATACATAATATGTTGTATTTAGCTCTTGGTTCTTAAACTTTGCTGTCTTCACTCCCTTGTCACCCGGATTATATTCAATAGTAACTATTTCCAGTGGATTACTAGTTCCATCAGCATTGTTATAAAGACCAAACCTATAGGTTCCACTTACTGGATTGTGAGAATTTCCGGCTGCGTCATTGATAAAGTCTTTTTTAACAATAATTCCTTGTTGAGCATTATAAACATCCAGATTAAATGACTGTAAATCATATGCGACCTTATATTGATTTGGTTTATTCTTCTTTTCACAATAAGCTATATACTGTTTTACTACCTCTGAATAATCTCTGGAATCTTCTTTTTTAACACACATAATGTAATGTGATGCTTCATCAAGTATGTATCCAGCTACCGTTTCCATCTCTTTCACTTCATAGATCGTATTGTAATTCAGCTTCGTAGCTTCTACGGTATAAACTCCAGCTTCATTTGTCGTTCCGCCTGTAACTTCGCTGTCTGATTTGCGTTGAATCTCATCTCCCAATAATGCACATTCATAAATGCTAAATCTAACACCTTGCAATTTATTACTCATATCATCCTGATCAATCTTATTAATTGTTAAAGGAGGATGTGTTGTACTTTCGGTGCTGCCACCTGCATTCAACGTATAAGAATAATTGTTAATTGTATTGATTGCTCCTCCGCCAGCAGAATATGATTTCCAATAAACTTCATTCGTAACATTTACTTTCTTACCAGTATCCGGTGCAACATCTATTGTTGCTGAATAAGTAATTTCAACTGGTGTTTTATCTGGGATTTCAATTTCAATGATCTTAGTCTCCAGATTATATTTTGGATTAATTGGTACAATAGTGTTATTTTTCAGATTTCTGGCGTGAAAAGAATCACCAACCAAGCTTAAATTGTCACCCAGCTTATCAACTATAGTTAATTTTTCTCCATCGCCTGTTAATAATTGCTGACCACGTGCATTTGCAGTAATCGTATAAGTCAGACGCTGGCTTGTACTTGGTGCTGACATTGTATAATTACTTTCATCCGTCAGGTTATTCTTTTTCGTCAGATTGTTGTCACTGAGCGTTGCATTCGCCGTGGCTGTGGATATATTCTTTGTTCCGTCTGCATTTTGTAGCGTAACTTTATTGGTAAATGTTTTTTGTTCTCCACCAAGTAAAACATTTTTATCCGTTACTCTGCAGACAACCTGTACATCGACGGAGTAATCATCTACAATTTTTCCGGCGGTGAATTCTCCAAGTTCAATCAATGCCTGTTTTCCGTTTTTATTTACATAATAAATGGTTTCCTGGTTTTTTTCACCGCGGTCAGTGGTAGTAGAATTGCTTTTTCTTTCCCACTCTCCATCGAGTCCTGTAATTTCTTTTGATGCAATACCCTGTGCTTCATTTCCAGGCCATTTGATACGGATATATGCAAGCTCCATACCATCCGGAATTTCTTCCAGAACACGATAAGTTCCTTGCAGTTCACCGGTATAATTCACTTTAAATGCCCATGCTGCATATACACCGCTTGTCAGCAGATTTTTGCAAATTCTGCTTGTGTTACCTTCATCTTTTCCAGGCTCAATAACTTCAACAGTACCATCAGTACTATCATATTTAAAGGTCTGACCTAGCTCTTTTAGAATATCCCCACCGTAATAAAGTTTTTGTTCCGCAGAGCCCATTTCTCTTTGTTCATTTTCAGTTTTTCCTGAATCAATTATAAAGACTCTATTTCTATATGTCCTTGGCACACGATATGTATCTGGTAACCTCATAGGTTCTGTTCTGACAATAATATACAGATTTTGATTTTCTCCAAGTTCAATATCTTGTTTCGCCTTAATGAACATATCATTACACTGGTTCTCATTCCATCCCGGCTTTGTAGTGTTGTATGTAAGTGTAAACTCCTGCGCTATATCTTGTACATTACCATTTTGATAGTTCGATTCAAATTCAGTAAAATTTTTATAAGAATTTTCTATTTTTCCTAAATTACCTTTGTAAATACCAGCTATCGAAGTTCCATCCGGATGCATAAAAGAATCTGTCACGTTAGAATCTCCATATATCGCGTCCTTGATTTGAGTCCCTTCTTTTATTACGGATCCTTTCACTTCAATAATCCAATACAGCTGACCATTCAGCCATGTTGTTGCATTCTCTTCCGGCTTTTCATAATACCATGCCTTTTTATGTGCAGTTAAATTATAACCACCAATAAGTGTCACTGTCTGTGAAGATTTTACAGCATCTCCAAAAGTAAACTCTTGTCCTTTTCTTCTTGCTTTATCTAATTTAAATGTGTTGGTTACATTCTCTTTAGTGATTGTACTCAAATCTTTTGGTTTTGCATAATACTCGAATTTATACCAATATGATTTATCTGTCCAACCAATCTGAAATGGTTTTAAAGCAAACGATGATTTTCCATCAATATCAAGCCACTTTGTTCCAACAGGTTCTTCTTTTCCTTCTTCATATGCCGTAATCTTCACATAACCAACATATTGCATATATTCCGGACTTAAAGTATCTGTCATAGTGGTATCCGTCAGATCCCATTGCCCAAGTGTCTTATTGACATTAACTGTATATTTCCAGCTTCCTGCTGGAACAGTAACAGAATCTATAGTTCCAGAAGAATCCTGTGTCATTTTAGAAATACCTGTACCTGTATATTCGTACTTTTCTTGATCAGGAGGTATCGAAATTACCACGTTTTCACCTGTAGGTTCGTTCTCCTTCGTCTTCTGCACCCATTGATAATCGTTTAAAGTGACTGTACGCTCTGTATTTCCTATGTAACCATCTGATTTACATGCATTGCTACAAGATGCAAGATATTTATTCTTTATCTCTACACTGTTTGCTTTCATTGCTGCATATACTTCGGGTTGCACTTTTAATTGATAAGTCACTGAATATGTTTCTCCGGGATTAATATTAACAGGTTTTCCCTCTTTCCCCATTATCTTAAAACGCACCGGATTTCCATCTGTCTTAAAATCCCATTCTTTTTTGTAATCTTTATCCTCTCCTTTGGCCCAATATATATCCATATTCTCAGTAATCTTTTCATTTTGGGAATTAATTACTTGAAAAGATTCTGGAATATAAGAAATATATGGATGCATATTACTATCAGTTGAATACCCTGAATAATTCAGATAATCCCAAAAGACAAAATTCTTAAGCGGATAATTACTTGCCTTATTTAAACTGAATCTTAATGTATAATCAATGATATAATTTCCTTCCGCATCTTTTGTCGGTGTTGCAGCATCTTTTTGCATTGTATAATCAATCTGCGGTTGAAAGCTCTTTTCCGAACCACCTTTTGTATAGATTTTATCATTTGCACCTTTTGTATATAATTGTGCTTTGTTTTTAATGTTTTGATTATTCTCTATCTTTATGATTCCAGAATCATCCTTTAACTTAACAAAATAAGTCAGTGTCCGGATTTCTCCTGCCTTCATCTCAGCTATTTTCCATACAAAGCTTCCCGGTTCTGTGACAGTTGTAGTACCTGTAATCAATTCCGGAATCTTTTGTCCGGTAGTTGCATCTGCTTCATTTGTTAAATAAATCTTTCCTGCTGCCGGACTACCCTCACTGTTTGTAATCGTTTCATAAGGGTTTTGTTGTTCCTCTTTAGATTTAAGGGTTTGTTCAGTCGTTTCAATACCAACATAATTTACCAGATTTTTATTTTCTGTAAACTGATCAACTACATATAGATTCTTGATTCCATCTTCACCTGCAGTAACAGTAACTGTATATTTAATATAATCACCGCTTTTATCTCCTTTACTGCACTGCTTGGTTACTGCAACCGTTCCATAGTGTTCATTATAATCCATGCCTAAATTGATTTTGATATCACCGTTTGGTGTCTTGACGGTTGTCTGTCCATTTTCCTCTGTTACTGAGTTTAATTTGAGTTCAGCAGATGCGAAGAAATTTCCACTAATTGTTGAACTCGCACCCAATTTTTTTAAATATTCATCGTTATATGCAACAACTACTTTTCCATTTGTATCCACAGTGATTGTTCCGATCACATCACTACCTTGTGTCATATTTTTTGTAGTTGTCTCTTTAATTTGAAATTCTTTAGGAAGATTATAAACAAATTTTCCATTATGATCTTTTAAAGTTGCTACCGGAATAGATGTAAATACAACTTTGATATTCATGCTCAAATCATCTGGAGTATCGATTGTTTGTCCTTTATCAACTTCTACTTCTTTGCCGTCCTTTTTATATGTGAATGTAACTGATGTGATTTGTTCAGTATGGTCATTCAGCACATACTCCCCTGTCTCACCAGGTGTTTCTGTTGTTCCCGTTCCACTTGACGTCTCTGGTTCCGCCGGTACTACGGATTCCTCTGGTATTACAGATTCTTCTGGAGTATTTTTCCCCTCTTCGTTTCCATTCGCATCATTCCCAGAAGTGTCTGGCACAGTTCCTGCATCTTCCCCCGAATTGGACGAGTCATTATTACTTATCGACGTACACTCCGCCGTATGGACATGTTCTTCTTTCCCACAGATCAGTTCCTGACTCTCTGAATAACACTCCGCGCTATGCGTATGCTCTTCAATATTACATTTCTTACTTTCCAGTGTGATAGCCGGTAGAATCAGTGCATAAACTGTCCAAAAAACTACAACACAAGAAAGACAGAGCAATACCTTTCTCCATCTTTTTGTTCTGGTCTTATCTTTTATTAAGTTTTTGAAATACTCTGTTCTCCAATTTCTCTGCATTACTCAGCCTTCTTCCGGTTTCGTATCTGCTGTCTTATTCCTTTTCCGTCCTTCCCTTCGATACCATCTTTTATTTTTGTTTCCAAGTTTTTTATTGCATACTTCCAAATTCTTTCAATGGCCAGATTCGAAATACAATCTTTCCTTCAATCTGATCTTTTGAAACATCACCAATCGCAGCACTTCTTGAATCTACGGATACGTCTCGGTTATCTCCCATAAGAAACCAACGTGATTCCTCTACCTGATGTGGAAGCTCTACATCACAATTTCCCAGTGCTTTCACATCTAAATAGTCTTCTGTCAGTTCTTTTCCGTCAACCGTCACATTTCCATCCATATCAATATCAACCCACTGTCCCGGACCTGCGATCACACGCTTCACAAGAAGCTTATTTCCTTGCCAGAATGCAACCACCTCTCCGGTTTTTAACTGATTGGTCTTCACCGATACTACAATCTGCCCGGCTTCCAATGTCGGTGACATGGAAGAACCGTAGATCTGCAAAACCGGCATCCACAGGGTTGCCACAAGAACAGAAATTGCCGCAACTACAAGCAGCACTGCGATCGTACCGCGGAGTGTTCTTTGATATACCGCCCGGTGTCTCAGCCTCTTCTGTTCGTTCTCAATTTCTTCTATTGTAGGGATATCAACTGAAAGTTTTTCCTTCTTCTTCACTACTCTAATCTCGCATGTTCTTCTTGGCCTGCTTTGTCAGGTGTGCCAATTCTTTTTCCTTTGCTTTTATCGATTTAAGATAGGTATCCGCAGCTTCCTGTGCCGCCTGGAATACGCCACTTAGCTCCACTGCCGCATCAGCGATCGATCCTGCTTTCTCCATCGTGATCTCTCTGGCCTGAAGCTTTGCCTCTGCCTCATCCAGCCTGGTCTGAAGCTCTATCTCCCGCTTCTTCATCTCATAGATCAGATCGATCAATTCGCTTCTTCTTAGATGCTTCAAATCGTTCTTCATATTTACATCCTCGACTCCTTTGTCCTGATTTACGATTCTTATAGTAAAACGGTTCGTTCAAAACCAAGACATATGTCATTTTATACTAAATAAATTATAGTATGCACACCTGATCTTGTCAATTAATTTTGTTCATTTTTTATACATTCTTTTTACATAATTTGTTCTTTTTTTTCACAAAATATACCTTTTCTTTTTTTATTTCAAAAGCAGCTTATATCCTTTGTGTTATTTCACTTTTTTCTTTTCCTTATTTTCTATTTTTTGTCATTTTTCAACAATATACCGAATAGCTCTGTTTGCTTGCACTTTTTGTCACTTGATTAGTGCGAAACGTTTCGCTTTCAAGCCAAGAAAAAGCCGCCGGAGACAGTTTTTAAGATTTCTCTCAAAGTTCTGTCTCCGGCGGCTTATCATCAACCGTAATTAATCATTAAAATTCAGCGATCACTGTCTCGCCCTGTACTGCGTCCATACCTGTGTGCAGCTTCATATCCGGATAATCTTCTCCGTTTGTAACAACGAGAATACATGTTTTCTCATATCCGTGTTCTTTGATCTTCTCCGGATCAAATGAAAGCAACTTGTCTCCTGCGTTTACCTTATCTCCTTCTTTTACGAAGTACTCGAATCCGTCACCTTCCATGTTCACAGTGTCGATTCCTTCATGGATCAAAATCTCTACTCCGTTCGCAAGTGTAAGTCCAACTGCATGTCTGGAACCTTCCATCAGCACAGATACTGTTGCATCACATGGTGCCACGATCACATTCTCTTCCGGCTCGATTGCAAGTCCATCACCTAATGCTTTAGATGAGAACACCTCGTCTTTTACTTCCTCGATTGGTACTACTTTTCCTGACAGATAAGCCTTTACAACGAATGGCTTATTCTCTTCTGCAGGAGCCTGTTTTTTCTTGAAAAATGAAAACATACCTACTTCTCGCCTCTTTCTTTTAAACATTGTCCATTGGTTTCAATTACGTTCTTATACCAGTCAAATGATTTCTTCTTTGTACGTCTCAGCGTGCCTTTTCCATTATCATCTTTGTCAACATAGATAAAGCCATAACGCTTTTTCATTTCACCGGTTGAAGCACTAACTAAATCAATGCATCCCCATGAAGTATAACCCATAATTTCCACACCGTCAATCTCTACGGCGTCCATCATAGCTAAAATGTGTGCTTTCAAATATTCTATACGATAATCATCTTCTACATAGCCGTTCTCATCCGGCTGATCTACCGCTCCGAGTCCATTTTCTACGATGAAGAGCGGCTTCTGATATCTGTCATACAGTGCATTCATTGTAATACGAAGTCCAAGCGGATCAATCTGCCATCCCCATTCACTTGCTTTCAGATGTGGATTCTTTACTGTAGCAAATACATTTCCTTCTGTTGTATCAACGCTTGCATCTGCACTTGCGCATCTGGAAGAGTAGTAAGAAAATGAAACAAAATCAACTGTATTTTCTTTCAGGAGCTTTTCATCTTCTTCTGTGATATCGAGCTGGATTCCTTCTCTTTCGAAAAATTTCTTTGCATAAGCCGGATACTCACCTCTTGCCTGTACATCGATGAAGAAGTAGTTTTCGCGATCTTTTCCCATCGCTTTCCATACATCTTCCGGCGCACAGGAGTATGGATAAGTCTGACCAGCTGCCAGCATACATCCGACCTTATTCTCCGGATCAATCTCATGAGCGATTCTTGTTGCTTCTGCAGACGCTACCAGCTCATGATGTGCCGCAAGGTATTTCGCCTGTGTCTCATTTTCTCCTTCTTTAAAGACAAGTCCTGCCCCCATAAATGGGATGTGAAGAATCATGTTGATTTCATTAAATGTCAGCCAGTATTTTACAAGTCCTTTATAGCGTGTAAAAAGTACGGTTACGAGTTTCTTATAGAACTCGATCAGTTTTCGGTTCTTCCAGCCTCCGTACTCTTTCGTCAGATGAATCGGGCAATCAAAGTGTGTGATCGTAACAAGCGGCTCAATTCCGTATTTGTGGCATTCTTTAAATACATTTTCATAGAATTGAAGTCCTGCTTCGTTTGGTTCTGCGTCATCACCGTTTGGAAAGATTCTTGACCAGGCAATCGACAAACGGAAGGTCTTGAATCCCATTTCACCAAGAAGTGCGATATCTTCTTTGTAATGATGATAGAAGTCGATTCCTTCCATTGCCGGATAGATATGTTCTGTATCCGGCTCTAGTGTCTCTCCATGTCCAAGCATTACCTTGAAGCGATCTTTTCCTGCCGGACATATATCGACATTTGCCAGTCCTCTTCCATCCACATTATATGCACCTTCGCACTGGTTCGCTGCTGTTGCGCCGCCCCACAAAAAATTTTCCGGTAAACTCATCTTACTGCCTCCTGCTGAATTTTTCTGATTTTCAAATTTATTTTCCCATGTAAAGATGCACCATTCCTTCAACACCAAACGGTTCAATTGGAAGATAATGGCTAATTGCATCTCTCATCTGTGTACCAAGTGTATTCGTCACTTCGACTGCCAGCTGATTCTCTCCTTCTCTGAGAAGTCCTGTCAGATGGAATCGATATGGCTTGCAGATACGAACTCCTTCGGAATGTCCATTTACAAACACTTCTGCTGTCTCATAAGTATTTCCAAGCTCAAGCTGAATACTTCTTTCTGTATCTATCTTTTCCAGCTGCATTGTTCCTTCATAACGCACGGTTCCGGATTTATTTTCAAATCCTGTAATGCTGCTGATCAGATCCAGCTTTTCTGTCGGAACTGTTTCTATGAATTCTGGATAGGAGCAACTGTCTGCAAATGTTACTTTCCATTTTTTCGGAAGCAGATCTGTTCTGTCTTCCATTCTATCATCTGTACCAAATGATTTCTTGCCACTTCCTCTATCAAATCCTTCAGTGAAAGTGGCCTCCAACTCTTCCGCGATCACCTTCACTTGATTTTCTTCTCCCTGAAGAAATACCACTGATTCATATGGCTGCAGAATGAGCTGTGATTTCTGTGATACTTCTGTCAAAGTATTGGCAAATGCATCGTAACGGTAGACTGCATTTCCGTCTGAAATTGTCATTTCTGTGTCGATTGTATTTCCAATATTTTCATTAAATAACATAAGACAATACACATTATTTTTCATATATTCTCCGACTACAAGCTCCGGATACGCATTAGTAAATTTTACTGCCTGATATTGTCCCAATTCTTTCTGCATATCAAAGTTATAAATCTCTTTTTCAAGATAGATCACACGAACTCCCGACTGCTCTAATCTTCCAAGAAGTTCTTTGCCCTGCTGTGGCAGGAAGGTGCTGTAAGGAACAAGCATTACCTCGAAGTTCTGTCCATTGATGACATATTGTTGTTCTTTTACCTCTGCTCCTGCAAGATAATCCAGCGAAATGATATCAAAGCTGATCTGATGTTCCGTCAGTGCTCTTGCCGGTTTTTCGATTGGCATATACTCTCCGCCCCATTCCTGCTCAGCCGGATAGAGTACTCCGACCTTCGCCGGGTGTGTTCCGTCTCTGAACAATTCCATCAGACGATTCACATAATTACTGAATGTTGAGAAATACCGAAACTGCGGATTCATTCCATGCGCATAGAAATGCGGCGGACAGTCGAAATCCGGGAATTTCTTCGGGTCAAACGCATGTGGAACGATATGATTGATTCCACGGACGATCAGATGATCTGCAATCCACTTCATCATCTTCAGTCCTTCGTTCCATCCGTAAGCTCCGAAGGCTTCACACATGGAATTACCGTTCTTGAGCGGGTCTAAATGTGCTGCGGATGAAGCCAGTTTTGCGAGTGCATAGTGATAAAATTCTCCATTACTTCCACCTGTATTGAATGCGTCATGATGATAATTCATCCCTGGAACAATCTGACCTCCGATCACATCGATCCCTGCGTAGTCCATCGTCTCATGGCCGCG
>ERZ507027.412-NODE-412-length-38407-cov-7.011316_pt1 | contig 38407 bp, 38 predicted proteins | sample MGYA00513163_ERZ507027 | MGnify/ENA metagenome assembly ERZ507027
AAAGCTAGCGCTGCGCCAGTCGGCGCTATCGCTTTAACGCTTTTTTCGCTTCTCCATTTATAGCCCCTCAGTCGCTGCGCGACAGATTCCCCCTTTTGTCACCTGCGGTGACATCTTCCCCCGGCCGGGGGAAGTCGGCCCTCTCGGGGGAGCGGGCACGCCCGCAAACTTTGCGCTTGAGCCGGAAACTGTGCCACCATGCCAAAGGCTCCCTCCCAGAGGGAGCTGGCAAAGCCGCAGGCTTTGACTGAGGGAGTTCACACCCCCTTTATGACAGAATTATGAATCTTTATAAACATTTTTGCAAAGGGCTTGACAGCAGGGCAAAAACGGTTATAATGGTCTTAGCACTCAGGAACAAGGAGTGCTAAACAAACAAAAGCAATACAAAAAGGAGGCAGGCGCTATGACGATGGATGCACGCAAGCAACGGGTCTTGCAGGCAATCGTGGCGCTGTATGGCCTTGAGGGCGAGCCGGTGGGCAGCAGCGTGCTGGCAAACTACTTTGATATGGCAGTGTCCAGCGCAACGCTGCGCAACGAGATGGCGGCGCTGACAAAGCTGGGTCTGCTGGAGCAGCCCCACACCAGCGCAGGCCGTGTGCCCAGCGCCAAGGGCTACCGGTATTATCTGGACAACCTGCTGACCGATGATCAGCCGCTGGACCGCGTTACCCGCGCCCGGGTGGATGCGGTGTTCGCCAGCCTAGACCATGAGCCGGAAAAGCTGGCACAGGGCGCTGCCAAGGCGCTGGCCGCCATCAGCGGCTGCACCGCCGCCGTCAGCACCCCCTGCGCCGAGGATCTGTGCATTGCCCATTACGAGGTGGTGCAGGTGGGCCGCAGCGCAGCCGCTGTGCTGGCTGTGACCACTGCCGGTTACGTCCGCACCCGGGTGGCGCGGGTACGCACCGGGCTTTCCCGGGAAAATGCAGCTGCCCTTGCGGCGCTGCTCAACCGCAACCTTACCTTTGTGGCACCGGTGGATCTTTCCACCCGGATGCTCAGCGAGCTGTGTGGCCAGATCGCACCGGAGCTTGTGCCGGTGGTCAGCGCCGCAGCCGCAATTTTGCAGGACAGCGTAAAGCCCCATGTATTTCTGGGCGGCGAGCAGTACCTGCTGGACTGGCCGCAGCTGGACGGCCGGGTGGGTGATATCCTTACCCTGCTGAACGACGAGGAACAGGCCGCAAGCCTGATCGCACCCCCGGAAAACCGCAGCGAAAGCGTGCTGCTGGGCGAGGATCTGGAACCGCAGATCCCCGGGCTGTGCATCGTGAGCGACCGGTATCTGGTAGGCGGCGGGCTGTGGGGCTCCATTGCCCTGATCGGCCCCACCCGGATGCCCTTCCAGAAGCTGATGCCCCTGCTGCACGAGTTTGCAGACCAGCTTGGCGAGGGCATGAGCGGCAAACGAAAAGACACCCCGCAGACTGCCGTACCACGGCGGACTGTGATCTATAAGGAGGATCTGGAATGAGCGAAGAAGCAAAGAACACGGTGCCCGGGACCGAGCAGCCGGAAACTGCCCCCGAGGAAAAGACCGCTGCCGCAGCGCCCGAACAGGCTGCTGCCGAAGCTGCCACCGAAGAGGACAAGAAGAAGGACGGCGGCTGGTTCAACAAGAAGGCCCGGGAGATGGAAGCCGTTAAGGCAAAGCTGGATGCAGCGGAAAAGAACGCTGCACAGGCCAAGGATCAGCTGCTGCGCATGGCTGCCGAGTACGACAACTACCGCAAGCGCTCCACCCGCGAGGCCGATCAGAAGTTTGGCGACGGTGTTTCCCATGCAGTGGAAAAGATCATCCCCATTCTGGATACGCTGGATATGGCTGCCAACGCCCCCACCACTGACGAGAACTACAAAAAGGGCGTGGTCATGACGCTGGATAAGGCGGCAAAGGCACTGGAAGCCCTCCATGTGGAGGAGATCGAGGTGCTGGGCAAGCCCTTTGACCCCAACTTTATGAATGCTGTGCAGCAGATCCCCGCCCCGGACGGGCAGGAGAGCGGCACGGTGGTCACCGTTTTCCAGAAGGGTTACAAGCTGGGTGACAAGATCATCCGCCATGCAACCGTTGTGGTGGCCGAATAAACAAGCCGAACCTCCCGCAAGGGAGTTTGCAATAACATCCGCTTGACATCATCATAAGCATCATATAAACAAGATTTGTTCTTTCGAGAGGAGACATCATTATGAGTAAGATTATTGGTATCGACCTTGGTACTACCAACAGCTGCGTAGCTGTTATGGAGGGCGGCGAGCCCGTTGTCATCGCCAACTCTGAGGGCGCCCGCACCACCCCGTCCGTTGTCGGCTTCACCAAGACCGGCGACCGTCTGGTAGGTCAGGTTGCAAAGCGTCAGGCTATCACCAACCCCGACAACACCGTTTCTTCCATCAAGCGTCAGATGGGCACCGACCACAAGGTGACCCTGAACGGCAAGGAGTACACTCCCCAGCAGGTCAGCGCTATGATCCTGCAGAAGCTGAAGGCTGACGCCGAGGCTTATCTGGGCGAGACCGTCACCGAGGCCGTCATCACTGTGCCTGCCTACTTCAACGACAGCCAGCGTCAGGCCACCAAGGACGCAGGCACCATTGCAGGTCTGAACGTCCGCCGTATCATCAACGAGCCCACCGCAGCTGCTCTGGCTTACGGTGTGGATAAAGAGGACGACCAGAAGATCATGGTCTACGATCTGGGCGGCGGCACCTTCGATGTGTCCATCATCGAGATGGGCGATGGCGTTACCGAAGTTCTGGCCACCAACGGCGATACCCATCTGGGCGGCGATGACTTCGACCAGCGCATCATCGACTGGATGGCAGACGCTTTCCAGACCGAGAACGGCATCGACCTGCGCAAGGACAAGATGGCTGCACAGCGCTTGAAGGAAGCTGCCGAGAAGGCTAAGATCGAGCTGTCCAGCGCAATGAGCAGCCAGATCAACCTGCCCTTCATCACCGCTGATGCTACCGGCCCCAAGCACTTGGATATGACCCTGACCCGCGCAAAGTTCAACGAGCTGACCGCTGATCTGGTCGATCGCACCATGACCCCCGTGCGCAAGGCTCTGCAGGATGCAGGTCTGCGCGCTTCCGACCTGAAGAAGGTCCTGATGGTCGGTGGTTCTACTCGTATCCCCGCTGTCTACGATGCCGTGAAGAAGGAACTGAACTGCGAGCCCTTCAAGGGCATCAACCCCGATGAGTGCGTGGCTGTCGGTGCTGCTATTCAGGGCGGCGTTCTGAACGGCGAGAAGAAGGGTCTGCTGCTGCTGGATGTCACCCCGCTGAGCCTCGGCATTGAGACTCTGGGCGGCGTGTGCACCAAGATCATCGACCGCAACACCACCATCCCCACCCACAAGAGCCAGGTGTTCTCCACCGCAGCCGATAACCAGCCCTCTGTTGAGGTCAACGTGCTGCAGGGCGAGCGTGAGTTTGCCCGCGACAACAAGAGTCTGGGTGTGTTCCATCTGGACGGTATTGCTCCGGCTCCCCGTGGCGTGCCTCAGATCGAAGTTACCTTCGATATCGATGCCAACGGCATCGTGAAGGTCAGCGCTAAGGATCTGGGCACCGGCAAGGAGCAGAACATCACCATCACCGCTTCCACCAATATGTCCAAGGAGGACATCGACAAGGCTGTGAAGGAAGCTGAGCAGTTTGCTGCCGACGATAAGAAGAAGCGTGAAGAGGTCGATATCCGCAACGGTGCCGACCAGATGGTGTTCCAGACCGAGAAGATGCTGAAGGAGAACGGCGACAAGCTGCCCGCAGACGTGAAGAGCGATGCCGAGGCAAAGCTTGCTGACCTGAAGACCGCTGTCCAGTCCGGCAACGTGGACGATATCAAGGCAAAGCAGGAAGCCCTGAGCCAGGTGTTCGAGAAGATGTATCAGGCAGCCGCTGCCGCACAGCAGGCCGCCGGTGCACAGCCCGGTGCTGACGCAGGCGCAACTAACGAAAAGCCCAACGATGACGGCGTTGTGGATGCCGACTTCAAGGAAGTCTAAGTCTGACACAAAGCGCTGTGTCCGGCCAAACCGGCGGGCACACGCGCAATAGAGCAAAAGCCGCTCCGGTTTAGGCCGGAGCGGCTCTTGCTGGTTTATAGAATGTAAACCCTCTCAGTCATTGCTTCGCAATGCCAGCTCTCCCGATGGGCGAGCTTTTGGCGGTGAGGACAAGTTTCCCTTCTCGGTCTAAGCTCCCCCCTCGGGGGAGCTGGCGCGTCAGCGCCTGAGAGGGTTTCGGCGGAGACAGACCGTGACGGGAGAGGTTGGAGAGGTGAGTGGATATGGCACAGGAAAAGCGTGATTATTACGAAGTGCTGGGGGTATCCAAGGGCGCAAGCGATGCCGAGATCAAAAAGGCATACCGCAAGCTTGCCATGAAGTACCACCCGGACTATAACCCCGGCGATAAGGACGCCGAGGCAAAGTTCAAGGAGATCAACGAAGCAAACGAGGTGCTTTCGGACCCGAAAAAGCGCCAGCTGTACGACCAGTACGGCTTTGCCGGTGTTGACCCCACTTATGCAGCACAGAACGGCGGCGGCCCCGGCGGCTTTGGCGGTTTTGGCGGCGACGGCGTGGATCTGGGCGACATTTTTGGCGATATCTTCGGCGGTGGCTTTGGCGGCTTCGGCGGCTCGTCCCGTCAGGCAAACCCCAACGCCCCCCGCAAGGGGCAGGACATCCGGGTGCGCATCACCCTGAGTTTTGACGAGGCCGTGCACGGCTGCAAGAAGAACATTACCATCACCCGCCAGCAGGAGTGTACTGAGTGCCACGGCTCCGGCTGTGCCGCCGGTACCAGCCCCGAGACCTGCCCGGACTGCGGCGGACGCGGCTTTGTCATCCGCCAGCAGCGCACCCCCTTTGGCGTGATGCAGACCCAGCAGCCCTGCTCCCGCTGCGGCGGCAAGGGCAAGCTGGTAAAGAACCCCTGCAAGGTCTGCCACGGCAGCGGCAAGGTGGCTACCAAAAAGACGCTGGAGGTGTCCATCCCCATGGGCATCGACGACGACCAGAGCTTTGCACTGCGCGGCATGGGCGATGCCGGTACCAACGGCGGCCCCGCCGGTGACGTCATCGTCATGGTCACCGTGCGCCCCAGCGAGGTGTTCCAGCGCGACGGCTACGATGTGTGGGTCACCGTGCCCATCACTTACAGTCAGGCTGTGCTGGGCGACAGCGTCACCGTGCCCTCCATTGACGGCAAGGTGGAGTACACCGTGCCCGAGGGCACCCAGAGCGGCACCACCTTCCGCCTGCGCGGCAAGGGCATCCAGTACCTGAACGGCCGTGGCCGCGGCGATATGTACGTCAAGTGCGAGGTGGAGATCCCCAAAAAGCTGAACAAGGCGCAGCGCGATGCCCTGAAGAAGTTTGAGGGCACTTTGAAAGAAGAAAACTACGAAAAGCGTAAGGGCTTCTTCAAAAAGCTGAAGGATATGTTCAACGCATAAAAACCAAACGGCGGCGCGTTCCATCGGAGCGTGCCGCCGTTTTTTGCGTGTGAACCCTACAAAAACAGCGGAGGCGCTGCCCTTTCGGGCAGCGCCTCCGCCTGCTTTGTTCTTTGGTGTACTCCGAGCCGGTCTTATGAGATAAGATGGATCAGAGCAGGATGACTGCTGCGTTGATGACCAGACCGACACCAGAAGCGGTTGAAGTGACGAACCATGCAGCGCAGGCGAGGTCGCGGATGGTGTTGGCAGTGCTCTTCTCCATATCAGTAGCCAGAGCATCCAGACCCTTCTCCATCCAAGTGTTGGGGTTCTTACGGCGGTAGTCGCGGACAGCGGTCACGCCTTTGAACCAGCCGTACGGAGGAATCAGCCAGCACAGCAGAGCCTCAGACATGGTAGCATTGGCGCCGCCTTCGGTGTAGGTCATTTCCTCAGTGGACAGTACATTGTAGTACGCGGGCATCATCATTTTTTCCATAATAACACTCCTTTTGAAACAAAGCTATCCAAAACGGTGCATCCCAAAACGCACCGTTTTATCTGATTAAAAAGGTCAGCGCACAATCAGCAGAATGGCGCTCAGGGGAGCCAGCGCCACCACCATGGTGGTGGAAACGGCATCCCGCACAAAGTTGCCGGCGGATTTGCCCATATCGGCGGCAAGGGCATCGGTGGCGCGGCCCATCACGGTAAAGAAGTTGCCGTCCTTGTTGCCGTCCTGCTGCAACCATGTGCGTGCCTGCTTGATGCCCCAGATGTAGCTGGAGGCCAGCACCACAGCACCTACGACCGTTGCGGCAGTAGTGGCGAGACTGGCAGCATCATCCACTGCGCCGCCGCCGGTGGTATAGGTCATTTCTTCGTTGGAAAGTACCGCATAATCTGCGGGATAATTCATCTTTTTCATCATCAATACTCCTTTGTCAAAGGGAAATGCCGCATTGCATCCCGATCCCCCGGCGTCTATACCCAAAGGCTGATAGAGCATTGTTCTCTATATGGCCATTCTACAACAGTGGTCGGATTTTATCAAGGGGTTTTGGCACATCTGTGCAAAAACTGGCGGGACGCATGAAATTGCGGCTATAAATTTGTGAAAATAGACTGCAATAATTTAGGCTTTTGGCTGTTTAGCCCTGTACCCCGGCGCGGTAGAGGTAGGGGTCGCTCTTGAAGCTGTCAAAGTTGTACAGCACAAGGATCTGGTCGTAGCCGTTGTCGGCAATCAGCTTGTCCAAGCCGTAGTTGTAGTTGCGGAAGTCCACCACATCGATGTCGGCGTAGTTGGCGGTCAGGTAGGGTACAAAGCAGTTGGCGTAGCTGTCCTTGATGACAAGGATGCGCCCGCTGCCGTTGCCCTGCACCCGGCTTAAACCGTTGTTGCCGTGCAGGAACATGGCGTATTTATCATAAACGGAGAGCTTATCTGTGTCGTACAGGCCGGTGGTCTGCCCCTCGGTGGGCTGGCCTGCCGCCGTTACGTTCCATACCGTCAGGGTGTTGGCAAGGTCGTAGTAGGTGATCACGTCCGGCACGGCGTTCCATGTGCGCGCCTTGGCGTAGTGGGTGCCGTAAAAGCCGTCGGCAGTCAGCGCAGTGTGGGCGGCGGTATCAAAGGGGGTAAGGCCAAGGGTCTGGCACAGCTGGCTGTAAGCGTAGTAGGCGCCAAGGCTCGTCCAGTGGTGGTCGGTGCGGTAATAAATATACTCGCTCTTGTGGGCGGTAAGGGTGGGACGCACGTCCACAAAGCTGCCGCCGGCCGCCTGCACCGCAGCGGAAAGCTGGTCAAGGTAGCCGTCCTCGTCCAGCAGAGGGGCGTTTGCGGGCACGTTCTCTTTATAGATATCGCTGGCAGCGGGTGCCACCAGTACATTCACCTTGCCCGGGTAGCGCTGGCACAGGCTGGTGAGCGCTGCGGTGTTTTTGGGCAGGGTGCGCTCCTCGCTGGAAAGCAGCCCGTAGGTGCGGGGGAACATCATGTGCTCCTTGCCCAGCAGGATGCCGCCGTTCTGCTGCTTTTGCAGCAGGGTGGTCTCCACCACGCTCTGCAGGCTGATCCACTGGTCGCGCCCCGCCACCTGATCCTTGACGTATTTGGTGTAGGCGGTAAAGTAGCTGTTCAGCCCCTTGGCGGTGAACTGGGTCAGCGCCGGGCGCTGGCTCAGGGTAGTGTTCTCCAGCTCGCTGTAACTGCGGTCCGGGGTGACCATATCCAGCGCGAACAGCCCGATGAAGAACAGGCTGAACACCACCAGCACCGGGTAGTGCAAAAGGGAGGAGGTCTTTTTCTCGTGTTTGGACATCTTCCCGCCTCCTTAAAAGTTAAAATACAGGAACGGGCTGTTGGTGCTGCCCACCACATAGGCGGTGGAGACCACCAGCAGCGTCAGGATGGCGGCGCAGCGGGTGACTGCGTTCTTGCGCAGCACATCCCACAACTTTTCGATCAGCGGGGTGCAGCACACCACGCTTACCGCCAGCAGCACGCCGTAATTCCGCAGGAAATACAGCGGCGACACCCCGCCGGAGGGGATAAAGAGCTTCTGGAACAGCAGCCCGAAGGACACGCCGGTGTCGTTGCCCACGAACATCGCCCAGCCTACCACCACGAGGAACAGGGTGTAGAAATGCGGCCACACCTTGCCCTTTTTCAGGTAGGGCAGCAAAAACAGCTTTTCGGCCGCCAGCAGCACAAAGTAGTAAAGACCCCAGCAGATAAAGTTCCAGTTCGCGCCGTGCCAGATGCCGGTGAGCAGCTCCACGATGAACAGGTTCAGGATCTGCCGCTTGAGCCCCTTGCGGTTGCCGCCCAGCGGGATATACACATACTCCCGGAACCAGCCGGACAGGGTCATGTGCCAGCGCCGCCAGAACTCAGTGATGGAAGCGGAGATATAGGGGTAGTTGAAGTTTGCAGGGAAGTCGAAGCCCAGCATCTTGCCCATGCCGATGCCCATGAGGGAGTAGCCGGAGAAATCGAAGTACAGCTGTAAGCTGTATGCGATGATGCCCAGCCACACCAGCGGGGTGGAGGCGTTTGCCAGACCCACAAAGGTGGTGGAGGGGCTGTCGGCTACCCCGATAATGTCCGTCCACAGCGCGCCCACGGCGTCCGCCAGCAGCACCTTTTTGGCAAGACCGAAGGTGAACAGGGTCATGCCCTCTTCAATCTGCTTTAAATTATAGCGGTGCTTGTAGACGTGCAGCTGGTCGGAGACGTCCCGGTACTTGACGATGGGCCCCGCGATGAGCTGCGGGAACATGACCACATAAGCGCCGAAATCGACGATGTTGCGCTCGGCTTTTACATCCCGGCGGTAGACGTCGATGGAGTAGGAAAGGGTCTGGAAGGTGTAGAAGCTGATGCCCAGCGGCAGCGTGCCGATGCCCTGAATTTCGGCAAAGGCGGTGCCCAGCAGGGCATTGGCGCTGCGCAGCACAAAGTTTGCGTACTTGAAGTAGAACAGCATCCCTAAGCTGCCAATGAGCGCCACCAGCAGAAAAAAGCGGCGCAGCGCGGGCTTTGCATCAAAATGTTCGATGGCAAGGCCGCTGAGATAGTTGATGAGGATAAGCGCCACCATGACCGGGAAAAAGCGCACCTCGCCCCAGCAGTAGAACACCAGACTGCACAAAAACAGCACGGTGTTTTTCAGTTTTGCGGGGGCAAGATAGTACAGCGCCAGCGTGATGGGCAGAAAACGAAACAGGAAGATGATGGTGCTGAAAACCAAGGGGTCAGCCTCCTTTTTTACACGGAATTACAGACTCAGCCTTCCCCCGGCCGGGGGAAGGTGGCATGACGGATGCGGGCGCAGCTTCAGCAGAAATCCCCCTCATCAGGGGCTTTCTACTGAAAAAAGCCGATGCCGCAGATGGCACCGGCTCAGAAGATCAGATTCAGCTGTTCAGGGCGCTGTCCACAGCACTGTTCAGGTCTGCGGTGCACTCGTTGGAGGCGATCACCATGACCACTCGGTCGCCCTTGGAGGAGATGATGGCGTTTTCCACGTTGCTCTGTGCCTGTGCAAACTCGGCGTAGTTGCCGTAGAAGGCCACCTGATCCTGCTTGTAGCTCTCCAGCGCAGTCACCACGTCCTGTGCCTTGCCGGAAGCGGCTTCCACCACCAGCACAAGGCCGGCATCGCCGTTGTCGTTGCTCTTCACGCCCTTGTAGGCGGCTACGTCCTCGGCCTTCAGGCCGAAGTCGTACTCGATGTTCATGGCAGCGATCTCGAACTGGTTGGAGATGGGGTCAGCAGCCAGCAGGGTCTCCACAGCGCTGTCCAGATCGGCAGTGCCGTTTTCAGCGGTATCCGCCGCCGGAGAAGCTGCATCGGAGACCGGTGCAGAGGCGGAGGCGCTGGACACGGAGGACGGCGCGGAAGAAGCGCTGCCGCCGCAGCCGGTCAGGGCAACAGCCAGCACGGCGCTGACGGCGATCACAGAGAGTTTTGTGCGGTTTATCATAAAATATTCCTTCTTTTGTTGAATTCATCTGTCACAGCCCGGGGCGGTATCGCGCGCCGGGGCAGACTGTATTTATCTTACCATAATAGCAGGTAAATTGCAACGTACCCCACAGGGTTTTCCGGCAGTTTTCATCGGATTTTAACCGGTCACGGTCTCCCCGGCGGCAATGCGCTGCAAAACGGCTACTGCGTCCTCCAGACACAGGCCGCTCCGGTTGAGCAGGGCGGCGTTTTCCGGGCCCACATAGCGCCAGTGCCACGGCTCGTAGGTGATGCCGGTCACGCTTTCGGCCTCCTTGGGGTAGCGCAGGATAAAGCCGTACTGCTCTGCGTTCTCGCACAGCCAGCGGAAGGCGGCGGTGTCGGCAAAGCCGGTGTCAAGGGTGGTGTGCTCCGGGCTGTTCAGGTCGGCGGCAAGGCCGCAGTTGTGCTCCGAGCAGCCCGGCGGGTTCACGATGGCAGCGGCCTTTTCCCGGGCGGCGGCTTCGCTCAGGCCCTTATTGCGGTAGTACTGGGTCTTGTTGTCGTACAGCTTTTTCTGGTAGCTGACGCTGCGGTAGCCGCTTTGCATCCGCACATCCACGCCGTCCTTGGCGGCAGCGGCCTGCATGGCAAGAAAGGCATCGGCGGCTTCGGTCTGCAAAGTCTTGTTGATGGCGGTAGCCGAGCCGCATTCCTTGGTCTCGACGGGGTAGTCCTCCGTTATCGGGTGGGTGCGGCTCACAAGGATCATACGGGGGTCATCCAGGATGGCCTGTGCCTGTGCGGCGGTAAGGGTGCTCTGCTGCACGCCGTATTCGGCGGGCTGCTCAAGGCTCTCGGCAGGCAGCTCCGGCAGCTGCGGCACCGCAGCCTTGCGGGTGCAGGCGTAGGCAGTGCCGCCTGCCACAAAGCAGGCCAGCGCCGTCAGGCAGAGCAGACGGCGGGCGTGATGTTTACGGTGATGGGAAGAACGCATAGGATCTACCTTCTTTCACAAAAAAAGGATAAGCACCCGCCGCCCCGGGCAGACTATCCGCAAAAGGGGGCGCGGGAAGATGAAGATGACAGCGCAGGAATATGCACGGCGGGTACAGAAGGCCGGGCCGCACTCGCCGCTTCTGGCAGACTGCCTTTGGGCGTTCTGCGTGGGCGGCGGCATCTGCCTGCTGGGCGAAGGGCTGCGGCAGTTGTTTCTGCGGCAGGGCGCGGACGCCGAGGCGGCGGGCACCCTGACCAGCTGCACTTTGATCTTGCTCTCGGCGGTGCTGACCACGCTGGGCTGGTACCAGAAGCTGGCAGCAAAGGCCGGGGCGGGGTCGCTGGTGCCCATCACCGGCTTTGCCAACGCGGTGGTCAGTGCGGCCATCGAGTTCAAAGCCGAGGGACGGGTGACGGGCACGGGCGCCAAGATGTTCCTCATCGCCGGGCCGGTCATCGTGTACGGCACGCTGGCGGCGGTGGTGTACGGTGTGGTGCTCTGGCTGCTGGGGGCTTCTGCTTTATAATACGGAACAGCCCCGCCGGATATTGCAGCGCCGCAGCACCAGTATAGCACGTTCCGGGGCATTTTTTGCAGAAAGGGAGAAATTTTTTATGACAGAGCGCCGGGGCGATACCCTGTTGTTCCACACCCCGCCGGTCATCGCCGCACAGGCGGCGGTGGGCGGCAAAAAAGAGAGCGATGGCCCGCTGGCGGCGGGCTTTGACGAATTGACCACCGACAACCGGCTGGGACAGTGCAGCTGGGAGGCCGCCGAAAAGCAATTGCAGCTGCGGGCGGCGCGGCTCTGCCTGCAAAAGGCGGCTCTGCCCGCCGAGCGGGTGGACCTTGCGCTGGCAGGGGACTTGCAGGCGCAGTGCACCGCTTCCGGCTATGCGCTGCGGGAGCTGGGCGTGCCCTTTGCGGGGCTGTTCGGGGCGTGCAGTACTATGGCCGAGGCGCTGGCGCTGGGCGCGGCGCTGTGCAGCAGCGGGGCGGCGCAGAACCTGCTGGCCATGACCTCCAGCCATTTCTGCGCGGCAGAGCGTCAGTTCCGCACCCCGCTGAGCTATGGCGCGGTGCGCACGCCTACCGCGCAGTGGACGGCCACCGCCGCCGGGTGCTGCCTGCTGCGCCCGGCAGGGCAGGGGGTGGGCATTGCCGCCGCAACCCTTGGGCGGGTGCAGGACTATAACATCAAGGATATCAACAACATGGGTGCAGCCATGGCACCGGCAGCAGCAGCCACGCTATTGCAGTATCTTGCTGATACCCATGCAGAACTGCGGGATTTCGACTGCATCTATACCGGCGACCTTGGGCTGGTGGGCAGTCAGATGCTGCGGGAGCTGTTGGCGGCAGAGGGTCTGCTGCTGAAAAACCACGCGGACTGCGGCTGTCTGCTTTACGATGCCGGGGAGCAGCGGGTGAAAAGCGGTGGTTCGGGCGCGGGCTGCTGTGCCGCCGTGCTCTGCGCGCATATCCTGCCAAAGCTGCTGCGCCGTGGCAGCCGCCGGGTGCTGTTCATCGCCACTGGGGCACTGATGAGCCAGACTACCTTTTTGCAGAAGGAGAGCATCCCGGCGGTGGCGCACTTGGTAGAGCTGACCGCGCCGGAAAAGGAGAGCTGAAATGAACTATCTGTGGGCATTTTTAATGGGCGGTGTCCTCTGCGCGGTGGGGCAGCTGTTCATCGACCTGACAAAGCTGACCCCGGCACGCATCCTCACCGGCTATGTGGTGGCGGGAGTGGTACTCTCAGCGGTGGGGCTGTATGCGCCGCTGGCAGAGTTTGCCGGTGCGGGGGCGAGCGTGCCCCTGCTGGGTTTTGGACATCTGCTGGCAAAGGGGGTGCGCACCGCCGTGGCGGAAAAGGGTGCCATCGGCATCCTGACCGGCGGGCTGACCGCTGCCTCTGCGGGCATCACCGCAAGCCTTGTCTGCGGCGTGGTGTGCAGCCTTGTGGGCAAAAGCCACGACCAGAACTGATGTTTTGTCCGCGCTGCTTCGCCACATTTTGCGCCCGGCGGCTGGTAAACTGGGGGCAAAACGGAGGTGAGGCGCATGAAACGCAGCGGACAGACCGTATTGTGGGAGCTGTGGGCGGCGCTGTGCCTGTGCACGGCGCTGGTGCTGCCGCCGGGCAGTCCGTGGCTGCACGAACCGGCACTTTTGTACCCGGGGCTTTCGCTGGCGGCAGTCGTGCCTGCAGCGTGGGCGGTGTGGTGGGTGGTGGTGCCGCCGCAGCCGTTGCCGCCGGAGCAGCTGCTGGAACCGGTACAGCGGCAAAGCCTTGCCGCGCTGTGCGGGACATAACAGCGGAAAAAACAAAAACCCCTGTGCCGGTTACCCGGTACAGAGGTTTTGTTCGTCAATCAAACTGCGCGATCAAGCGTTCTTGTTAGCACGCTTTGCCATACGGCTGATCTTGCGGCTGGCGGTGTTCTTCTTGATGACACCCTTAGCGCGAGCCTTGTCGATCGCGGAAACAGCAGCCAGGACGGTTGCGTCCTTGTCAGCGGCATTCGCATCGATGGCAGCGTCTGCCTTCTTGACGACTGTTTTCAGGTTGGTCTTAATGGCCTTGTTGTGAGCCTGCTCTGCAGCAGCCTGCACGACGCGGTCCTTCTGAGATTTGATGTTAGGCATTCGTTCCACCTCCTTGGCTACCTATAACAGCGCACCCTATGATACCATATTTCGCGTACCAGCGCAAGCGTTTTTTTGATTTTTGTTTGGAAAAGTTTTATTTTTCCCATACTTTCCGGCAAGAAAGCGGGCTTTTGCCCCAAAAAGGAACGGAGAGTGTGGAAAATGCGTACTACGGATATGGCTGACGAGCTGTTTTCAGCAGCGGCGCAGCCGCTGCCCGCAGGGGTGCGGCTGGCCACCGCCCGCCACGGCGGGGTCACGGTGACCCGGGTAGAAATTGCCCGCGAAGGGCTCAGCCGCCCTCGGGGCAGGTATGTCACGCTGGAAATGCCCAGCGTCAGCGTGCTGGACGAGCGGGACGCCGCCGTCATCGAGGTGTGCGCCCGGGAGCTGCGGGCCCTTTTGCCGCCGGAAGGGCCGGTGCTGGTGCTGGGGGTGGGCAACCGCCGCATCACCGCCGATGCCCTTGGCCCGCGCACGGTGCAGCGCATCCTTGTCACCATGGGCGCGGGCGCTGCCCCGCCGGTGCGGGGGCTGCGCCCGGTGGCAGCCGTTGCGCCCGGGGTGGCGGCAGCCACCGGGCTTTCCCTGCAGCAGCTGGCGGCGGCGCTGGTGGGGCAGCTGCGCCCGGCGGCGGTGGTCTGCGTGGACAGTCTCTGCTCCGCCGAGGGGCAGCGGCTGGGGCGCACGGTGCAGTTTTCGGACTCAGGGCTTTACCCGGCACAGGCCGACCACACCCGCCACCTGACCCGGGACACCTTAGGCGTGCCGGTGGTGGCGGCGGGCATCCCCACCCTGATGCAGGCGCAGGAGGGCGCAGACCTTGTGGTCACGCCCCGGGCGCTGGACAGCGTCATCGCCCACGGCGCGGCGCTGCTGGCGGGCAGCGTCAACCGCGCTTTGCAGCCCCGCCTTACCGTGCAGCAGCTCTGCTGGCTGACGGGGTGAAGAAAGGAGGTCTTGCCATGCGCAGCAGAGAGCCTTGGCGTCTGCCTGCGGGGCAGAGCAGGGCAGTGCCCTTTTTGCAGGCTGCGGTGCTGTTTGCAGCGCTGTGCATCTTTGCCCGCAGCGCCGCGCTGGTGCTGGCGGCCTTTCTGGCAGCGCCGGTGCCCGCCGCGCAGACTTTGCTGCATCTGGGGCAGCAGGCCGTGGAGAGCCGGGCAGCAGAACCGTCTGCGGAAAGCGTGGCGGAGGCTGCATCCGCACCTTCTCCGGCGCAGGAGGCCGCCGCCCCGGTACAGACCGGGGTGGAGCAGTATTTTGTGGCCTTGCAGCCGGACGAAGCCCGCCCTGCCGATGCGGGCGCGGTGACAGAGCAGCAGTTCGGGCAGGGCAGCGGCGAAAAGTACATTCCCTGCGGTGCGGGCAGCATCAAGAATAACACCCGGCAGACGGCGGCAGACATCGCCGCCGAGGCGGCGCAGCCCCTGCCCTTTGCCATTGAAAAGGACAGCGCCGCGCCGCAGGTGCTCATCATGCACACCCACGCTACCGAGGACTACCGCCTTTCTGCCGGGCTGTGGTTCACCCCCGGGGACGGTGCCCGCAGCACCGACCGCAGCATCAATATGTGCGCGGTGGGGCGGGTGATGGCCGATACCCTCAATGCGGCGGGCATCTGCACCCTGCACGACGAGACCCTGAACGACTACCCCAGCTACACCGGCAGCTACGCCAACAGCCGGGCGGTGGTGCAGCAGTATCTGGCGCAGTACCCCAGCATCAAGGTGGTGCTGGACGTCCACCGGGACGCCATCGAGCGGGAAAACGGCACCCGCTGCGCCCCGGTGTGCACCATAGACGGACGGCAGGCGGCGCAGGTGATGATCATCTGCGGGTGCGACAACGGCACCAGCGTGCAGCTGCCCGCATGGCGGCAGAACCTGCGTTTTGCCGCTGCGTGGGAGCGCAGCATGGAGGCAAAATACCCCGGCCTTACCCGCCCGGTGCTGTTCAGCTACCGGTTCTATAATCAGGACCTGACCACCGGCAGTCTGCTGATCGAGATCGGCGGGCACGGCAACAACTTAAATGAGGCCCTGTACGCCGGATATCTGGCAGCACAGGGCCTCGTGGAAACATTATTAGGCTGAGGCAACACCGCACAATTCCCGCCTTACGGCTTAAGCACCACTCCGGCGGCTGCGGCACGGCATCTGCGTTGCCAAAATGCTCGATAATACACAAAGTATTATCTGTGCTTTTGGCTTAGCATCTGCCGCACCTCACTCGCCGTATCGGCACTTAGAATTATGCGGTATTGCCCTGAATCAGCCGCCAAGGCTGGAGATCATGCTGCTCTTGGCAGACTGATAGTAGCTCCAGGCCTGATCGGCTATGGTCTCGGGCTGGTTATACTCCCGCAGCACACTGCGCATCTCGCTGACCACCGAGGAGACGGCACTGTCGTAGGTGCTCTCCACCGAGGAAAGATGCTTGTAGGCGATGCTGACTTTATTGGCAAAGGTCCGCTGAGAGGCGGGCAGAGCGTGGTATTCATCCTTTGCGCTCTGGATGGCACTGCTGACATCCGACCGTGCAGAGGACTCCAGCGAGTACAGCTCGCTCATCAGCGACGAGATCTTGGCGTCGCACTCGGGGTTGGGCTCGGCGTAGACGTGACCGGAGTCCCCCGATGCGGAACCTTCCGCAGCGGTGGTCTCCCCGGCGCTTGGGGGAGAGGGGAACCAGTCGCCGAACATAAATTCGTTGTAACCGGCAATGAATTCCTCCTTGGTGCAGCCGCTCAGCAGGGCTGCCAGTGCGCAGCTGACCACGGCAAGGGTCAGCAGACGGATGATGTGGTGTATGTGCTTCATGATTTCCTCCAGAATCTGTTTTTGCGGAATACCGCTTTTTCCCAGTTTACCAGAGAAAAGGCGGCCTGACAAGAAAAAATGCAGAATTTTACCGGATGCCGCATGGTAAGGTTGACAAAATGCCGCCAACGTGCTATCTTAAAACAACAAATGCAAGGAACGGGAAAAGTAGCGCGGGCCGTCCGGCCCAGAGAGTGCGGCACAGCTGAGAGCCGCGCCCGTGCGCCGCGTGAACGAACACCCGGGAGCAGCAAACTGAACACGGCAGCGCGTCTGCCGCTCAGTAGGTGCGCCGCAGGTCCAGCGTTATAGGGACAGCGCTTAAACAAAGAGCGCGTGAGCGACCGGGCACTTCCGGTAATTCAGGTGGCACCGCGGACATTACAAGACAGCTTGTTCGCCCTGAACTTTCAGGGCAAAAGCTGTCTTTTTTCTTTGTAAAGGAGAACTATTATGGAACGTACCGAGATCCTTTCGCTGTTCAAGAACACCCCGGCAGACGGCACCGAGATCACTGTCTGCGGCTGGGCAAAGAACATCCGCGACTCCAAGAACATCGGCTTCATCGCCCTGTCGGACGGCGGCTGCTTCAAGACCCTGCAGGTGGTGCTGGAAGCCGGCAAGCTGGCAAACTACGACGAAGTCATCCACACCGGTCTGTACAGCAGCCTGCGCATCAAGGGCAAGCTGGTGCTCACCCCGCAGGCAAAGCAGCCCTTTGAGCTGAACGCCGAGAGCGTGGAGATCTTGGGCGACTGCCCCGCCGACGAGTACCCCCTGCAGAAAAAGAAGATGAGCATGGAGTATCTGCGCACCATGCCCACCCTGCGCCCCCGCACCAACACCTTCAACGCCGCTTTCCGCGTGCGCAGCGTGGCTGCCTACGCCATCCACAAGTTTTTCCAGGAGAACGGCTTTGTCTACGCCCACTCTCCGCTGATCACCGCCTCCGACTGCGAGGGTGCAGGCGAGATGTTCCGCGTGACCACGCTGGACATGGACAATGTGCCCAAGACCGAGGACGGCGCTGTGGATTACAGCCAGGACTTCTTTGAAAAGCCGGTCAACCTGACCGTTTCCGGTCAGCTGGAAGCCGAGGCCATGGCGATGGCATTCGGCAAGGTTTACACCTTTGGCCCCACCTTCCGCGCCGAGAAGAGCTTTACCACCCGCCACGCTGCGGAGTTCTGGATGATCGAGCCGGAGATGGCCTTCTGCGACCTGAACGGCTATATGGACAACGCCGAGGCTATGATCAAGTACGTCATCCGCTATGTGCTGGACAACTGCCCGGACGAGATGGCCTTCTTTAACCAGTTCATCGACAAGGGTCTTGTCGAGCGTCTGGAGCTGGTGGCAAACAGCGAGTTCGGCCGCATCAGCTACACCGAAGCCATTGAGATCTTGGAAAAGAACAACAAGAAGTTCCAGTACCCCGTGGAGTGGGGCGTGGATATCCAGACCGAGCACGAGCGCTACCTGACCGAGGTGGTGTTCAAGAAGCCGGTCTTTGTCACCGACTACCCCAAGGAGATCAAGAGCTTCTACATGAAGCAGAACGCCGACGGCAAGACCGTGGCCGCAGCAGATATGCTGGTGCCCGGCATCGGCGAGCTGATCGGCGGCAGCCAGCGTGAAGAGGACTACGGCAAGCTGGTGGCCCGCATGGACGAGCTGGGCATGGACAAGACCAACTACGAGTGGTACCTGAACCTGCGCAAGTTCGGCGGCGTGGAGCACGCAGGCTACGGCTTGGGCTTTGAGCGCATGATCATGTACCTCACCGGCATCCAGAACATCCGTGACGTGCTGCCCTTCCCCCGCACCGCATACGGCTTCTGAGAAGCGCGCATACTGTAATCAAAGAAAGCCGCCGCCTCTGCGGCGGCTTTCTTGTTCTTCATTTTTCAACAAGGAGCACAAAACAAGTGGAAAATATTTCGCCTGCCCTCTTGGACTGGTTTTACAAGAACCGCCGCAGTCTGCCCTTCCGGGAGGACCCCACCCCTTACCATGTGTGGCTCAGCGAGGTGATGCTGCAGCAGACCCGGGTGTCGGCGGTGCTGCCGTATTACTACCGCTTTCTGGAAGCGCTGCCGGATATCCCCGCGCTTGCCGCCTGCGAGGAGGAAAGGCTGCATAAGCTGTGGGAAGGGCTGGGCTATTACAGCCGGGTGCGCAACCTGCAAAAGGCTGCAAAGCTCGTCTGTGCACAGTACGGCGGGCAGCTGCCCGCCGACTACGCCGCCCTGCGTGCACTGCCCGGCATCGGGGAGTACACCGCCGGAGCCATCGCGTCCATCAGCTTCGGCCTTCCTGTGCCCGCCGTGGACGGCAATGTGCTGCGGGTGTTTTCCCGCCTGTATAATGACCCCGGAGTTATTACAGAACCGACGGTAAAAAAGGCCTTTACCGCCCGGGTCATGGAACATCAGCCGCCGGAAAAGGCCGGGGACTACAATCAGGCGCTGATGGAGCTGGGCGCGCTGGTCTGCGTGCCCAATGGCGCACCTTTGTGCGGGCAGTGCCCGCTGGCAGAAGTCTGCCGCGCCCGGGCGGCGGGCACCACCGCCCAGCTGCCCCAAAAGGCAAAGCCAAAGCCCCGCAAGATTGTGCCGGTAACGCTGGCGCTTGTGGAAAGCCCGGCGGGCTTTCTGGTGCAGCAGCGGCCGCAAAAAGGGCTGCTGGCCGGGCTGTGGCAGCCGGTCTTGTGGGAGGGCGAGCATCTTTTGCAGGTCGAGGTGCTGGCGCGGCTGGCGGCACTGGGGCTGGACACTGGCGCGGCGCAGCCCGCCGCCCTGCCCGCCGCAAAGCACATCTTTACCCACATCGAGTGGCTCATGTCCGGCGTGCAGCTGCGTGTTCCGGCGCAGAGTGCCCCGGCGGGCTATGTCTGGGCAAGCCGGGAGGCCCTGCGCACCACCTACACTCTGCCAGGGGCGTTCCGGGCGTACAAGCCGCTGCTGCTGTGATATTGGCATTCTGCCGAAAAGCACTGCGCCAAAACCGGCACACTGCCCAAACTGTGCCACGCAGCACCTTCGGGGCGTGAAAATTGGGGTGCAACGGTTGTAATTTTGGGCGGGAACGGGTATAATAAAAGCTACAAAGCGGCGCTGATCGCCGCTTGCATCAAGATCCTTTTGCGGGACGCCCGCTGGAAAAATCAAGCTGAAACAACGTTTCAACTGCAAAAAGGAGTGTACTGAATCTATGAAAAAATCTTGCTTGGTCGCTGTGATCGCCGTTTTGGCTGCTGTGGCTGGTGCGCTGGCTGCTGTGGCACTTTACCTGAACCGCCGCGAGAAGGAACTGGACGAATACGAGCGCCTGCTGTTCGGCGAGGATGACGCAGAAACCGTAGAGCCGGAGGAAGCCGCTGCCGAGGACGAGACCGAGGCAGAATGATCCTGAAATACCGGAAACTACCGGGAAGATGAGCACATCGGGGCGCACGGAGCAGTCTGTCTGAACGGACTGCACCGGTGCGCCCTTTTTGTACATAAGGAGAAGGAACATGAAGCGTTTTTTGCTTTGGCTCATCAGTGTGGCGCTGGGCGTGGTGGTGCTGCTGGCGGCTGTGATGGGGGTAAGCTATGCCTTTACCACCGAGGGCGGCTGCCCGGACGGTGCGGCGCAGTTCGGCGGGCAGGCGCTGGAAGCCAACGGCTCCTGCTGGCAAGTGCCGCTGCTGGGCGGTCAGCTGGATAAGGTGTTCGCCAGCCCCGCCACCCTGACCGTGCAGAAGCTGGGGGTGCTGTACACTGCCCACCCGGAACTTTCTTTGCCGGAGTGGACCGGCTACACCGCCCTGACCATCCAGAATGCGGCGGGGGATGTGCTGTTTGCGGGCAGCGCGGGGGAGTACCAGAACTTCCTCTTCCCTGCGAACGGCGAGTATAAGGCCGAGCTGACCGCGTGGCGCGTGCCCAAGGGCGGGGTCATCACCCAGTTCGAGGGCGGCAGCACCGGACAGCTGCGCAAAAATCTGGGGCTGGAGCGCCCCGCAAAGCCCACCGGCTGGTACCGGTACAGCTTCCGATTCACCCTGCAGGCCAGTGCGGAGGTGGAGCTTTCCGCCGAGCGGGTGGAGCAGGGCGGCACGGTGGGCGTGCGCATCTCCGGCATGACCGGGGACGCCGTGCCTGCCATCGAGACCGACCTTGGCAGCGTGCAGTGTGTGCGCGCCGCCGAGGGCTGGCGTGCCTATATCCCGGCAGCCTATAACGCCTCCTCCGGCGGGCACGAGATACACATCACGGTGAACGGCGAGACCATCACCCGCACCCTGACCGTGCTGCCGAAGGACTTCGGCACGGTGGAGGCAGAGGCCGAGGAGCCCGCTGCGGACAGCGCCAACGCCCAGTTCCGCAGTGCCATCTGGCCGCTGTACGAGGCTGCCGCCACCGCCAAACAGTGGCAGGGCGGCTTTGTGCCCCCCGCCGAGGACTCCATGACCTTGGTGGACTACGGGCAAATTAAAGTAACGAATGGTCAGCAGGGCAGTCGCTCCAACTCCACAAAGCTGTACACCATCCCCGGTGCGCCCTGCCGCGCCGCAGCCAACGGCACGGTGGTGTTTGCGGGCAATCTGGCGCTTACCGGCAACACGGTGGTCATCGACCACGGCTGCGGGCTGCGCAGCTATCTGTACGGCTTGCAGGAGATTTCGGTCAGCAAGGGACAGACCGTGGAAAAGGGGCAGGCTGTGGGCGCACTGGGCGAGGAGCTGACCATGGACTTCAAGCTGGGCAGCAGAAGTGTGAACCCCCGGCTGCTGTTCCAGACCTCCGGCGGCTTGTTCTGGAAGGAAAACGGCTGAGCCGTAACATATAGGAGGAATTGCATTGAAAAAGAGGATCATTGCATGGGTGGTGCTGCTTTCGGTATGCGCAGCAGCCCTTGGGCTGTGGTGCAGCGCCGCCGCCGGCAAAACGGCCCGCACCCTGCCCTGTGAAGAGGAGGGGCTTATCCTTTCCATCACCACCTTTGACGGCAAGAGCGAATCCAAGCCCTTCCTCAAGTGTTTCGGGCATACATGGATCGGGCTGGACAACCGCACCGGGCACACGGTCTACCTGAAGGATCGCGCCATTCCGGACGGCGAGATGGTCACCTTCTCGGTCTGGGCGGTGTCGGGACTTTCGGGGCTGCTGTTCAATCTGGAACCGTGCTATATCGCCAATTACGGCCGCTACACCGGCAGATTGTCCCTGAGCACCAATATCGGGGAGGAGCAGCTGAAGGTCATCGAGGACTACATGGAACAGCACGATAAATGGACGGTGGACAAAAATTGCAGCTACTGGTCGATCCATCTGTGGAACGAGGTGGTGGGCGAGGATGCTGCGTTGAAGATCCGGGGCTTTGTCTGCACGCCCGAAAAAATTGAACAGGCCTTCAGCGCCTTCGACTGCGTTGAGGTAAATAAGGACTTCTCTCGCGCAGGGGGCATCTACTGCTACAAGGACGGAGAGAGAACGGAGCTGCAATTATGTTCGTAAAATTCATCACAAGCAAGCTGCTGCGGGTCATTGTGTGCGCAGCGGCAGGGCTGTACGGGCCTGTACAACGCCATCTCCTGCTTTGTCACCCTGTACAAAGCGGGGCATCAGCCCTACCTGATGGCCGGGACGGTGCGGTTTGATTTTCAGGGCTACTATATGATGGCAGCCATGCACGTTGGCATCTGCCTGCTTTTGGGGGTGCTGGTATGGCTCTTCCTCAAAGGAACGAAAAAACTGCGGAAAAAGACCGCAGTCCTGTGCGTTATTGGGGTGAAAGGGCACACGAAAGCCCGCAAAGGAGGAAATGACCATGAAGCTGGAATGTGACGTGATCCGCGACTTACTGCCCCTGTACGCCGAAAAGCTTGCCAGCCCCGCCAGCAGTGCGCTGGTGGAACAGCACCTTTCAGAGTGCCCCGCCTGCCGTGCAGAGCTGGAACAGATGGAAAAGCCGGTGCCGGTGCAGCCGGAACCCCAGCCGGATGCACCGCTGAAAAACATCCGCAGCAGCCTGAACCGCCGCCGACTGCGCACCATGCTGTGCAGCTTTGCGGCAGCGCTGGCGGCGGTGTGCGGCTTTGGTTGGTACGGCTACACCGCCTGTGACCGGGTATCCTTTTTTGATGCACGATTGCAGGCTTCCTACCGGCAGGCAGAAAACGGTGCAAACGGCTGGGTGCTGGAGACCCGCGCCGAGGACGTATACCTGAAGCCGACCCATGCCGACGGGCACTACGAGGTCATCCGCTACCGCATTCCGTGGGTGCACGATGCCCTTGACAAGCTGCTGCAAAAGGACACAGACCTGCTCCGCAGCACCGGATGGATGCGCACTGACCACTCGGCGGTGGTGGATGCAGCGGACATGACGGTGGCGTTCAACGGTCAGGACGGCACATGGTATGCGGTGGGCAGCGCCCCTGCGGCATGGGACGAGGTCGAATGGCCGGAGTGATGCCTATGGACATTGAAACCATCTACCGGCTCTACTTCCGGGACGTCTGCCTGTTTTTGCAGGGGCTTACCCGCAGCGAAGCGCTGGCCGAGGAGCTGACGCAGGAGACCTTTTTCCGGGCACTGGACGGCCTGAAAGACTATGACGGCAAGCAGGATGTGCGGGCGTGGCTGTTTACGGTGGCGCGCAACGCCTACTACGATTACTGCCGCCGCGCAAAGCACGCCGCCCCGCTGGAAGATGCCGAAACAAAAGCCGCCGACAGCCCGGACATCGCGCAGCTGCTGGTGGACAAGGACGCCGCCTTTACGGTGCACCAGTGTCTGCACGCGCTGGAAGAACCCTACAAGGAGGTTTTCAGCCTGCGGGTGTTCGGCGAGCTGCCCTTTGACCGCATCGGGGCTATTTTTGGCCACAATGCCGCATGGGCGCGGGTGACCTATTACCGCGCCAAGACCCGCATCCAGACCATGCTGGAACAGCGAAAATGATTGGGAATGCGCACCGCGCGAACCCTCTCAGTCACGCCTTACGGCGTGCCAGCTCCCCCGAAAGGGGGAGCTTTTTTGTGTGGCGGCAAGGTTTGCCTGTCCGGGAGTTACCCCTTCTGTGAAAAAAGTGGCTCAGAAACGCCCGCAGGCGTTTCTGAGCCACAAATTATAATAATATTTTTTCCGCGGTTCAGGCTTTCTCAGAGGGCTTGCTCAGGTCTACACTGCGGATGATCTTGCGTACCGGCAGGATGCTCTTGGCGTTCATGGACAGCTCGTCCACGCCCATGCGCAGGAAGGTCTCGGTCAGGGCGGTGTCGGCACCCAGCTCACCGCAGATGCCCACCCAGATGCCGTGGCGGTGACCGGCTTCAATGGTCATCTTGATGGCGCGCAGCACGGCGGGGTGATGGGGGTTGAAGAAGGGCTCCAGCTTTGCGTTCTGGCGGTCCAGTGCACAGGTGTACTGGGTCAGGTCGTTGGTGCCGATGGAGAAGAAGTCGCACTCGGCGGCCAGCTCGTCCGCGATGAACACGGCGGCGGGGGTCTCGATCATGGTGCCCACTTCAATGTTCTGCCCCATCTTGACGCCCTCGGCGGTCAGCTCGGCACGACACTCTTCCAGAACAGCCTTGGCGTCCTGCAGCTCCCGCAGGCTGGTGATCATGGGGAACATGATGCTCATGTTGCCGTAGGCGGAAGCACGCAGCAGAGCACGCAGCTGGGTCTTGAAAAAGTCCTTGCGGGTCAGGCAGATGCGGATGGCACGGTAGCCCAGCGCGGGGTTATCCTCGTGATCCAGCTTCATATAATCCACGGTCTTGTCTGCGCCGATATCACAGGTGCGCACCACCACCTTGCGGGGTGCAAGGCTTTCCAACACCTGCTTGTAAGCCTCGAACTGGTAGTCCTCGGTGGGGAAGTCCTTGCAGTTCAGGTAAACGAACTCGGTGCGGAACAGACCCACGCCGCCGGCGTCGTTCTGCTGCACAGCGCCCACGTCGCCCATGCCGCCGATGTTGGCAAACACGTTGATGGTCTTGCCGTCCAGCGTGGTGTTGGGCTTGCCCTTCAGCTCCTGCAGCAGGGCCTGCTTTTTCTGGTCCTCCTGCTGGCGCTTTTTCAGGCTCTTGAGCAGGTCGGGGGTGGGGTCCACATACACACAGGCGTTGTAGCCGTCCACCACAGCCATCTTGCCGTCCCAGTCGTCCTGAATGTCCTTGCACTGGATCAGGGCGGGGATGTTCATGCTGCGTGCCAGAATGGCGGTGTGGCTGTTGGAGCTGCCCTCGCGGGTGATGAAGCCCAGCAGCAGGCTTTTATCCATGCGCACGGTCTCGGAGGGAGCCAGATCCTCGGCTACCAGAATGCTGGGCTCGGTGCCCTGCAGGGAAGCGTTGTCCACCCCCTGCAGAATGTCCAGCATGGCCTGCGCAATGTCCAGCACATCGGCGCTGCGGGCCTGCAGATACGGGTCGTCCATCGCAGAGAACACCGCAGCCTGATTGTTGCCGGCGGTCTTGACGGCGTACTCGGCGCACATCTTCTGTCCGTTGATGATCTCCTTGATGGCGTCCACAAAGTCGTCATCATCCAGCATCATGGCGTGGATGTTGAACACCTCGGCGATGTCCTCGCCGGCTTCTGCCAGTGCCTTTTCGTACAGGGCGGTCTGCTGCTCAATGGCCTTCTGGCGGGCAGCTTCAAAACGCTCCAGCTCTGCGGCGGTATCTGCCACAGGGGCGGTGGAAATCGCGGTATCTTTTTTCTTGTAGATCTTCAGCTTGCCAATGGCGATGCCATTGAGCACGCTTTTGCCGGTGCCTACCTGCATAGCACGTTCTCCTTCCACTTACAGCCGGGCGTGCAGCGCCCGGCGTTTTGTCAAAAAAGCCCCCGCAGTTTTCCCGCGAGGGCTCGGCTTTCAAGTCGCGGCTCAGACGTTCTCGCTCAGGAACTTCTGGATTGCCTCTGCGGCTGCTTCTTCATCATCGCCTTCGACCTTGATGGTCACGGTCTCGCCCTGCTTGACGCCCATGCCCATCAGAGCCATCAGCTTGCGCATATCGCAGCTCTTGCCGTCCTTCTCGAGGGTGGCAGTGCTTGCAAAGCCCTTCACGGTCTTGACCAGCAGGCCGGCGGGACGGGCATGGATGCCGCAGGCATCCTTAATAGTGTACTGAAATTCCTTCATAATCATTTTCTCCTTATTACTTGATCCCTCTGCCCGGGCTGCACATTCAGCCCCGGAACATGGCTTTGCCAACGGGAATCGGTATACTATTATTATAAACCCGTACCGTTTTTTTTGCACCGTTTCATATTGCCGATTTTTACAAGAATTTTTTGTTATATTTGAACATACGGATGCTACAAAAATCCGTGTTTTGTCTAATTTTTGTCGAATCGTTTGTAAAAACTAGGCAGTTTGTGCAACTGCCGGACAAGAGCTTAAAAAAGGTCGTTTTTTAAGCAATGCCGTCCCTATTCCACGGGATACCCTTCTGCGTCCAGTGGCAGCTCGGTGTAGGGGGCTGCCTGCGGGGCGGCTTCGGGCTCTGCCTCCGGCTCGCCGGAGGTCTGCTGTGCGGTGCTATCGGTCAGCTGCTCATCGTGCCGCTCGCCCCAGTCGCCGCTGTAATCCTCGCCGGAGGTCTGCTTTGCCAGCTCGTTCTGGGCGTCCTGCAGTCCCAGCACCGTGCCGGAGGGCTTTTCCAGCAGATACGCGCCCACGGCCTTCTTTTTGTACACCAGCAGCACCCCGTAGCGGCTGGTCTCGCCGTTGCTTGCCGCCGGGAGCAGCGCCGACCATTTTTCCACCGTTTTGCCCTTGTAGCGGGCAAGATCCATGCCGCTTTGCTGCACCACTCCGTTGAAGGCGGAAAAGCTGTCGTCCCACCTGCGGGGGATCTTGACCTTATCCGCCGTAATGGACGCGCCGTCCACCTCCAGCCCGTAGCCGGTGAACCATGTCTGGATGTCCTGCGCGCTCTCGATACGGTTCACCGGGGCAGCCACCGCCACCGTCCGGGTACTGATGAACCGCCCCAGCATGGCGCTGAACACCACCAGCGCGCAGCACGCCGCCCCTGCTCCCAGTTTTTTCAGGCTCGTCTTGCTCAGTGTTACCACAAACATATCCCCATGCCTCCCCGCCATTTGCGCTTGCATACTCTGCCACCAGCTTATGCACAAAAACAGGGGAGTATGATAAAAACACCCCCGGTCAGCGGCGCAAGCCCTGACCGGGGGTGTTTAGTCTCTTTTACCCGATATAGCTGATATTGGCGTCCAGCTCGCCGCTGTAGCCGTTGATGTGGGCTGTTCTGGTGCCCTGCCACATATCGCAGCCGATGGGGCTGGAGGAGACGCCGTAGTGGGCGTTCCAGATGGTGTAGCGGCTGCGCAGGGTGTTGTAATCCACCCGCTTGCGGTACCATGTGGTGGAGGCGTACACACCGGGCTTGTAGCCCAGCTCCTTCACCCGCTCGCAGAAGGCAATGGCGCACTTGGTACGGTCCTCAGCGCCCAGACCGTCGGCGCGGCCGGTGCCGCCCGGGGCGGTGGAAGCCTCGGTGTCATAGAAGATGGGGTAGTCCAGCATCCGGCCGTTCAGTGCCCAGTTGCAGGCCTCGGCCTCCTCCTGTGCCTCGGCCTCGTTCACGGCCTGCGTAAAGAAATACACGCCCACCTTCAACCCCGCGTTGCGGGCGTTGGTAAAGTGCTCCTCGAACATGGGATCCTTGACCAGATTTCCCGCAGCGCCGTAGCCCCGGTAGCCGATGCGGATGATGACGAAGCTCACGCCGGACTTTTTGATCTTGTTCCAGTCCAGCCCGGACTGATACTTGGACACGTCGATGCCAAAGGTCACGTTGTCCTGTTTAACGCCGTTGGCATCGAAATAATACAGCTTGCCGTCAATGGAGCGCAGACCGGTGACCTTTTTGTTGGTGTCCTGCGCATAGTAGTAGGTCTTGCCGTTCTCGGTGCGCCAGCCGGAGTAGGCCGGAGCCGGTTCCTCTTCCTTATCCTTGCTGCCGAACAGCCAGTTGAACAGCCACCGGAAAAAGCCGTTTTCGTCAGTCAGGTCGATGCACTGCGCCTCGGCATCTTCCAGCGCGCCGGAATCCAGCGCCTGCTGGATCTGTTCCGGGGTCAGCAGTACGCTGCCCTCCGGGGTGTGCTGGCTGGTGGTGTCGTTCTGGGCGGTGCCGTCCGCTGCGGGAGCCTGCGGGTCCTGCGCGGCCAGCTCCGGGGTCTCCTCCAGCAGCATGGCAGGGGAGTTCTCCTCCTCCAGCGCGGCGTCCCCGGCGGGCTGTGCCGGTGTTTCCGGCGTTTCCGGTGCTGCAGCAGCTTCTTCCGGCTCAGCCGGTTCCGCTTCGGCGGTTTCCGGTTTTTCTGCTTGTTCCGGGACAGACTCGGCCTGCTGCGGCTGCGCGGTGCTTTCCGCTGTCTGCTCCGGGGCAGTCGCCGTGCTCTCCGCTGCCGGGGCAGGGTCAGCCGGAGCAGTCTGCTGCGGTGCTTCGGCGGTGATGTGGGGCACGACCGCGCCCACGGTCAAAGTTTCCGGCCGTGCAGACAGCAGGGTCGCTGCCCCTGCGCCGCCCACAGCCAGAACCAGCGCCATGGTCAGCGCTGCAATGGCTGTCACCGCCTTGCGGCGGGCTGTGCCGGATCGGTCAAATCGCTTTTTCATCTGTCGTCTCTGCCTCCGAATCTCCCGGTGATGCAGCGCTGTGCTGCACCGGGTCTTTGCCCCTTGCCCGGGGCGGGCCCGCTTTTATTCCACGCCGCCCATGGGTTCAGGATAAAAAGGACGGCGGATGATAACTTTACGCTTCCTCTAGTATACACCCGCACGCGGGGAGCCGTCAACGGCACAGCGGGCTTCTACACAAATTCTCCACCGGGGCAGTGTGTCGGAAAAAGTTCCAAATAGAATACGTTCCGGCAGGGCAGAACATTGCACAAAGCCGAAATTTCACAATTTTTCCAGCAACCTCTTGCTGTCTTGACAGGTGTATGGTATGATACAGAACATACGTTCGTAACCTTAACGATCTGTTTTGGATAGAAAGGCAAGTTTTATGTCGAAGCTGAAAGAATTTTTGGCGCGGAAGGATATCGTCATCTCTCCGCAGCGTTACCTCATTGACGCACTGGGCGCAATGGCACAGGGGCTGTTCGCCAGTCTGCTCATCGGTACCATCATCAAGACGGTGGGTCAGCAGACCGGTCTTGCACTGCTGGTGGATCTGGGCGGCTACGCAACGGCCATGAGCGGCCCCGCCATGGCCTGTGCCATCGGCTGGGCACTGCATTGCCCGCCGCTGGTGCTGTTCAGCCTGATCACCGTGGGCTACTCGGCCAATGCGCTGGGCGGTGCAGGCGGCCCGCTGGCCGTGCTCATCATTGCCATCGTGGCGGCAGAGCTGGGCAAGGCCGTGAGCAAGGAGACCAAGGTGGACATCCTTGTCACCCCGCTGGTGACCATTTTTGCGGGCGTCGGGCTTTCCATGCTCATCGCCGCCCCCATCGGCGCAGCCGCAAGTCAAGTGGGCACTCTTATTATGTGGGCCACCGAGCAGGCTCCGCTGGTCATGGGCATTCTGGTGTCGGTCATCGTGGGCGTGGCACTGACCCTGCCCATCTCCTCTGCCGCCATCTGCGCCGCACTGGGTTTGACCGGCCTTGCAGGCGGCGCTGCCGTGGCGGGCTGCTGCGCCCAGATGGTGGGCTTTGCCGTGATGAGCTACAGGGAGAACGGTGTAGGCGGCCTTGTCAGTCAGGGTCTGGGCACCAGTATGCTGCAGATGGGCAACATCATCAAGAACCCCCGCATCTGGATCGCCCCCACGCTGGCCAGTGCCATCACCGGCCCGCTGGCTACCTGTCTGTTCCACTTTGAGATGAACGGCGCGGCGGTGTCCTCCGGCATGGGCACCTGCGGTCTGGTGGGTCAGATCGGCGTTTACACCGGCTGGGTCAGCGACATTGCCGCCGGTACCAAGGCCGCTATCACCCCCATGGACTGGGCTGCTATGGTGCTGCTGTGCTTTGTGCTGCCCGCCGTGCTCAGCGTGGTGTTCTGCGCGGTGGAGCGCAAGCTGGGCTGGATCAAGGACGGCGATTTGAAGCTGAACTAAATAGTTATAGTAAAACCACCGGAGCATCTGCGGATGCTCCGGTGGTTTGTTTTGCGGGGGACGAACCCTCTCAGTCTCGCATACGCTCGACAGCTCCCCCGAGGGGGGTGCTTTGACTGGTGGAGTCCCCAAAACCCCATGAAAAAATACACTCAAATTGCATAAAATACGCATATATTTAAAAATATTTGCATAAAGATACAGATTAAACCAAAAGAAAAGCGAAACGGGTGCTATGTTTGGCAGTTTTTAGCATTGACGGAAAACCCGCGCTGCGTATAATAAAAGCATCAACCGCAAACGAAAGACAGAGGATGCGAAGGGAAATGCGCATCAGAGAACAAAAGTGTATTTTTATTAAAGGAGCGCGTTTATCATGAAAAAGGAAAACATCAAAAAAGTCGTGCTGGCTTACTCCGGCGGTCTGGATACCTCCATCATCATTCCCTGGCTGAAGGAAAATTACAACAACTGCGAGGTCGTTGCTGTTTCCGGTGACGTGGGTCAGGGCACCGAGCTGGACGGTCTGGAAGAAAAGGCCAAGGCTACCGGCGCATCCAAGCTGTATGTGCTGGACCTGAAGAAGGACTTTGTGGAGAACTACATCTTCCCCACCCTGAAGTTCGGCGCTAAGTACGAAGACTACCTGCTGGGCACCAGCTTTGCACGTCCGTGCATCGCCAAGGCACTGGCTGATATCGCCATCAAGGAGGGTGCAGATGCCATCTGCCACGGCTGCACCGGCAAGGGCAACGATCAGGTGCGTTTTGAGCTGACCCTCAAGGCACTGTGCCCGGATATGGCCATCATCGCTCCGTGGCGTGAGTGGGACATCAAGAGCCGCGACGAGGAGATCGACTACGCCGAGGCGCACCACATCCCCCTGAAGATCAACCGTGAGACCAACTACTCCAAGGACAAGAACCTGTGGCATCTGAGCCACGAGGGTCTGGATCTGGAGAACCCCGCCAACGAGCCCCAGTACAACAAGCCCGGCTTTCTGGAGCTGGGTGTCAGCCCCGAGCAGGCACCCGATGTTCCCACCTATGTGACCATCCACTTTGAAAAGGGCATCCCCACCGCCGTGGACGGCAAGGAGATGGGCGCTGTGGAGCTGGTGGAGTACCTGAACCAGCTGGGCGGCGCAAACGGCATTGGTCTGCTGGACATCGTGGAGAACCGTCTGGTGGGCATGAAGAGCCGCGGCGTGTACGAGACCCCCGGCGGCGCCATCCTGTACAAGGCCATCGACGTGCTGGAGACCATCACGCTGGATAAGGAGAGCGCTCACTTCAAGGCACAGCTGGCACAGAAGTACGCCGACATCGTCTACAACGGCCAGTGGTTCACCCCGCTGCGCGAGGCACTGGATGCCTTTGCCGACAGCCTTGAGAAGACTGTGACCGGCGATGTGAAGCTGAAGCTCTACAAGGGCAACATGATCAACGCCGGTGTGACCTCTCCGTTCACCCTGTACGATGAGCAGACCGCTTCCTTCGGCGTCGATAAGGATTACGACCAGTCCGATGCCACCGGCTTCATCAACCTGTTCGGCCTGTCCATCAAGGAGCGTGCAAAGCTGTCCAAGAACTGGCCGGAGGTCAAGTAATCGCAACATTTTCGACTGCGTGTGTTTTCACACTTTCACACGCGGGTTCTCACACCGGCATCGTAGCCGGCGGCACCGCCGCAGGAGCGTTTTCCCCTGCGGCGGCTTTGCCGTTTTTATAAGGAGTTTATATTATGGCAGAACAACTCTGGAAGGGTCGGTTTTCCAAGGCGGTGGACAGCCGCGTCAACGACTTCAACTCCTCCATCCGCTTCGACCAGCGGATGATCGCGCAGGATATGCGCGGCAGCGGCGTCCATGCCGCCATGCTGGCACGGCAGGGCATCATCTCGGAGCAGGACTGTGCGGATATCCTCAGCGGTCTGGCTTCCATCGCGGACGATTTGTCCAGCGGTGCGCTGACCATTGACCCCGCCGCCGAGGACGTGCACACCTTTGTGGAGCAGACCCTGACCGCCCGCATCGGGGATGCGGGCAAGCGGCTGCACACCGGCCGCAGCCGCAACGATCAGGTGGCGCTGGATATCCGCCTGACTTTGCGGGATTACAGCAAGACTTTGCAGGCCTACATCGTGGAGCTGGTGCGGGTGCTGTGCAAAAAGGCAGCGGAGAACACCGCCTCCGTCATGCCCGGCTACACCCATTTGCAGCGTGCCCAGCCCATCACCTTTGGCCACGCGCTGATGGCCTACGCCTCCATGCTGCTGCGCGACCTTGACCGCTTTGCGGACGCCACCGCCCGCATGGACAGCCAGTGTCCGCTGGGCTCGGGTGCACTGGCAGGCACCACCTACCCGCTGGACCGGGATTTCACCGCTGAAAAGCTGGGCTTCGCCGCCCCCTGCGCCAACAGTCTGGACGGCGTGTCCGACCGTGATTTCTGCATCGAGCTGGCCAGCGCCATCTCCATCTGCATGATGCACCTGTCCCGCCTTTCGGAGGAGATCATCCTGTGGTGCAGCTGGGAGTTCAAGTTCATTGAGCTGGACGATGCCTTTACCACCGGTTCGTCCATCATGCCCCAGAAGAAGAACCCCGACGTTACCGAACTCATCCGCGGCAAGACCGGCCGGGTGTACGGCGACCTGAACACCCTGCTGGTGATGATGAAGGGCTTGCCGCTGGCCTACAACAAGGATATGCAGGAGGACAAGGAAGCCATCTTTGACGCGGTGGATACCTTGGAACTCTGCCTCAAGACCATCACCCCCATGCTGGACACCATGAAGACTCTGCCCGCCAATATGCGCCGCGCCGCCGCAAAGGGCTTTATCAACGCCACCGACTGCGCCGACTACCTGACCAAGAAGGGGATGCCCTTCCGGGATGCCTACAAGCTGACCGGCTGCATGGTGTCGGACTGCATTGCCGCCGACAAAACGCTGGAGGAGCTGACCCTGACCCAGTTCCAGAGTTACAGCCCGCTGTTTGAGGCCGATATCTATGATGCCATCGACCTTGTGCACTGCTGCGAGGGACGCACCAGCTATGGCGGCCCCAGCGCCGCCAGCGTAGAAAAGCAGATCGCACTGGCAACGGCACGGCTGGACGCATGGGAGGAGGAAAACGCATGAAGGTAAAGGTATTTATTGATGGCTCTTCCGGCACCACCGGCCTGCGCATCGCCGACCGTCTGGCAGCCCGCCCGGAGATCGAGTTGCTGTCCATCTCTGCCGAAGGGCGCAAGGACGTACACGAGCGGGCAAAGGTCATCAATTCTGCCGACCTTGCCTTCCTCTGCCTGCCGGATGCAGCTTCTAAAGAAGTCATGCCCCTGCTGCGCCCGGACGTGAAGGTGCTGGACACCTCCACCGCCTTCCGCACCGATGACGCATGGGACTACGGCTTCCCGGAGCTGAAGGGACAGAAGGCGAAAATTCAGAGCTCTTACCGCGTGGCAGTGCCCGGCTGCTATGCCAGCGGCTTTATCAGCATTGCCCGCCCGCTGGTGGAGCTGGGGCTGGTGCCGCAAAGCTACCCCTTCAGCTGCACCGGCATCTCCGGCTACTCCGGCGGCGGTAAAAAGATGATCGCGGACTACGAAAGCCCCGACCGCCCGGCGCACAGCAAGCTGGATGCGCCCAAGAGCTACGGCCTGAGCCTTGGCCACAAGCATCTGCCGGAGATGCAGAAGATCAGCGGCCTTGCGCATACGCCGATGTTCGTGCCGGTGGTGTGCGACTACTATTGCGGGATGCAGGTGCTGGTGCCGCTGGATCTTACCCTTGCGGGCACTACCGCCGAGGCCGTGGCTGCCGCCTTTGCGGACTACTACAAGGACGCCGCCACCGTCAAGGTGCACGGGCTGAACGAGCCGCTGCCGGAAAACGGCCTGTACTCCAATGCCATGGCGGGTACCGACCGCATGGAACTGTACCTGACCGTGAACGCCGCGGGAGACCAGATGATGCTGGTCTCGCTGTTTGATAATCTGGGCAAAGGCTCCTCCGGTGCCGCCGTCCAGTGCATGAACCTGATGCTGGGTCTGGAAGAGACCAAGGGCTTGGAATAAACTTGTTTTTCTTTGTGGGAAAGGAAAATCGTTATGCAGTATAAGGAAGTTGCGGGCGGCATCTGCGCGCCCAAGGGCTTTGCCGCCGCCGGTGTCCATTGCGGCATCCGGGCAAATCACAGCGAAAAATACGATCTGGCGCTCATCAAGGCCGAGGTGCGCTGCGCTGCTGCGGGCGTGTACACCACCAACAAGGTCTGCGGTGCGCCCATCAAGGTGGACCGCGCCCATCTGGCCGATGGCTATGCACAGGCCATTGTGGTAAACAGCGGCAACGCCAACACCTGCGCCGCCAACGGCGTGGCGCTGGCAGAGGAGTGCTGTGCACTGGTAGGCAAGGCACTGAACATTGACGAAAAGGACGTTCTGCCCGCCTCCACCGGCGTCATCGGTCAGCCTATGGTCATCGACCCCTTTGCCCGGGGCATCCCGGCGGCAGCGGAAAAGCTGGCTGCCACCGCGCAGGGCAGCACGGACGCTGCCACCGCCATCATGACCACCGACACCCATAAAAAAGAATACGCCATCCAGTTCGAGCTGGGCGGCAAGGTGTGCACCGTGGGTGCCATCGGCAAGGGCAGCGGCATGATTGCCCCCAACATGGCCACCATGCTGGCGTTCTACACCACCGATGCCGCCGTCTCGCCCGCGCTGCTGGAAAAGGCACTCAAGACCGTTGTGCCCGGCACCTATAACCAGATGAGCGTGGATCTGGATACCTCCACCAACGATACCCTCATCATCATGGCGTCCGGTCTGGCGGGCAACCCGGAGATCTGCGAGGAGAACGCGGATTACGCCGCCTTTGTGGCAGCGCTGACCGCCATTGCAGAGCACATGTGCGCCGAGCACGCCGGAGACGGCGAGGGCGCCACCCACCTGATCACCTGCGAGGTGACCCACGCACCCGACCTGAAAACCGCCCGCGCCGTCAGCCGCAGCGTGGTCTGCTCCAACCTGTTCAAGGCGGCGGTCTTTGGCCGCGATGCCAACTGGGGACGCATCCTGTGCGCCATCGGCTACACCCCCGGAGATTTCTCCATTGACAAGGTCTGCGTCTGGCTCTCCAGCAAGGCGGGCGAGGTGTATGTGTGCGAGAACGCAGCCTACCATCCGTACAGCGAGGACGAAGCCGCCAAGGTGCTGGCAGAGCACGATATTCTGGTCAAGGTGGATATGGGCACCGGTGAGGCAAGCGCCAAGGCATGGGGCTGTGACCTGACCTACGACTATGTGAAGATCAACGGCGATTACAGAACCTGACAGGAGCGCGGAACAGATGAAAAACGAAGAAATGGCGCGGCTTTTTTCGGAGGCCACTCCTTATATCCAGAAGTACCATGGCAGAACCATGGTCATCAAGTACGGCGGCAACGCCATGATCAACGAGACGCTGAAAAACGCCGTGATGAACGACCTTGTCACCCTGACGCTGCTGGGCGTGCGGGTGGTGCTGGTGCACGGCGGCGGGCCTGCCATCAACGAGATGCTCAAGAAGGTGGGCGTGGAGAGCCACTTTGCCAACGGTCTGCGGGTGACGGACGATGCTACCATGGAGATCGTGCAGCAGGTGCTGGCCGGTAAGGTAAACAAGGACCTTGTAGCAAAGCTGCGCGGGCGCGGCGTGGGTCTGTGCGGCATGGACGGACAGATGCTCCGCTGCACCGAGCTGGACCCCCAGCTGGGTCATGTGGGCGAGATCGTCCATGTGGACGCCACCCTGATCGAAAGCCTGCTGGACGGCGGCTTTATCCCGGTGATCGCCACCGTGGGTATGGACGACCTCGGGCAGGCGTACAACATCAATGCAGACACCGCCGCGGCCCAGATCGCCATTGCCCTGAAGGCCGAAAAGCTGGTGTCCATGACCGATATCGCAGGTCTGCTGCGGGATAAGGAGGATGAGACCACCCTCATCCCCGAGGTGGAGGTGACCGAGATCGAGGGCTACAAGTCCGCCGGTATCATTGCGGGCGGCATGATCCCCAAGATCGGCGGCATGGCGGATGCCATCTATCAGGGCGTGCACGAGGCGGTCATCATTGATGGCCGCGTGCCGCACTCCATCCTGCTGGAACTGTTCTCCGACCGCGGCTCCGGTACCCGCTTCTACCGCCGCAGCCACCGCGAATAAAAAGATTGCGCAAGCGAAAAAGCAGTATTATAATAGAAAAAACGCTCCCTCCGGGGGAGCAGCGCATGCGCGGAACTTCTATTCACAGGAGGTACACCTATGGATTCTGAAAAAGTCATCAAGCGGGACAACGAGTACGTCCTGCACACCTATAACCGCAGCCCCATCGTGCTGGAAAAAGGCCACGGGCTGTACGCCGAGGGCCCTGAGGGACAGAAGTATCTGGACTTCACCAGCGGCATCGGGGTGAACAGCCTTGGCTACTGCGACCTTGTATGGGCAGAAGCTGTGTCCCAGCAGGCACACAAATTGCAGCACACCTCTAACCTGTACTACACTGCGCCCTGCGGCAAGCTGGCGAAAAAGCTGTGCAAGCGCACCGGCATGAGTAAGGTTTTCTTCGGCAATTCCGGTGCCGAAGCCAACGAGGGTGCCATCAAGGCCGCCCGCAAGTACAGCGTAGACCATTACGGCAAGGACCGCTACAACGTCATCACGCTGGTCAACAGCTTCCATGGCCGCACCCTTGCCACCCTGACCGCCACCGGGCAGGAGGTGTTCCACAACTACTTCGGCCCCTTCAACGAGGGCTTCCAGTACGTCCCGGCGGGGGATATCGAAGCGCTGCGGGAGCTGGTAGACCGCCACACCTGCGCCGTGATGATGGAGCTGATTCAGGGCGAGGGCGGCGTGATGGCGCTGGACCCGGACTATGTGCAGGCCGTGCGCGCTTTGTGCGATGAAAAAGACCTTGTGCTCATCGTGGACGAAGTGCAGACCGGCGTGGGCCGCACCGGCACCTTCCTGTGCTGTGAGCACTATAACCTCAAGCCGGACATCGTCACCCTTGCCAAGGGGCTGGGCGGCGGCTTGCCCATCGGCGCGGTGCTGATGAATGAAAAGGTAGCCGAGGGCATGGGCCCCGGCACCCACGGCTCTACCTTTGGCGGCAACCCGGTGGTCTGCGCCGGTGCCAACGTGGTGGTGGACCGTCTGGACCAGAGCTTCCTTGCACAGGTCAGCGAGCGCGCCGTACAGCTGCGCACCGGCTTGGCAAAGCTGCCCCACGTCAAGAACATTTCCGGCATCGGCCTGATGGTGGGTATCGAATTCTTTGACGTGCAGGCTGCGGATGTGCTGGCTGCCTGCCGCGAAAAGGGCCTGCTGGTGCTTACCGCCAAGACCCGGCTGCGTCTGCTGCCGCCGCTGACCGTCTCCGAGCACGAAGTAGACATGGCGCTGGAGGTGCTGGCCGAGGTGCTGGGCACGATGGAGCCGACGGCTCCGAAGGAGCAGACATGAAAAATCTGCTGAAAATGAGCGACCTTTCCCCCGCCGAGCTGACCCACATTCTGGATGTGGCAGACCAGCTGAAAGCGGACTGCAAGGCGGGCCGCACCGAGCCGCTGCTGGCGGGCAAAAGCGTGGCGCTGCTGTTCTCTAAGGCGTCCACCCGCACCCGCACCAGCTTTGAGGTGGGCGTGTACCAGATGGGTGGTCTTGGCAACTACATGAACACCGCCGAATTACAGGCCGGGCGGGGCGAGCCCCTGCGGGACACCGCCCGGGTGCTGGGGCGCTACTACGACTGCGCCGTCTGGCGCACCTACCGCCAGCGGGACTTGGAGGAACTGGCAGAACTTTCCGGCATTCCGGTGATCAACGGCCTGACCGATTATGCCCACCCCTGTCAGGTGCTGGCTGACCTGATGACCATTCGGGAGCGCCGGGGCACGCTGGCAGGGCTGAAGCTCTGCTTTGTGGGCGACGGCAGCAACATGGCCAACAGCCTGATCGTGGGCGGCCTTTTGGCGGGGATGCAGGTGTCCTGCGTCTGTCCCCCGGGCTACCGCCCGGCAGCGGATGTGCTGATGTTTGCCCACAAATACGGCAATGCCTTCCACCTGACCACCGACCCCGCCGAGGGCCTGCGGGATGCGGACATCGTGGCTACCGCCGCATGGAACACCACCGCCCCCGGCACCGCCGAGAGCGAGCAGCGTCTGCGGGATTTTGTGGGCTTCCAGCTCACCGGCCGTCTGCTGGAAAACGCAAAGCCGGACGCGCTGGTGCTGCACTGTCTGCCCGCCCACCGGGGCGAGGAAATCTCCACCGCCCTGTTCGAGCAGCACGCGGACGAGATCTTTGACGAGGCAGAGAACCGTCTGCACGTCCAGAAAGCCGTGCTGGCGGTGTTGCTGGCGGGCAAGTAAAACGATTTTGAATGCCCGCCGCTATCGGGTTGCGGCACCCAGCATCCGCATCGTGCCTTGGGCGGCACTCGCGTCTTGCTGGCCGCTGCCCCAACAACTCCTCCCTGTTTCCGCCGCTGGCGGCGGTCGTCGTCGTTGCTAGCCATTTTCAGCGGAAAGAATATTTATATTTTCGCGTTTGGAGCGACCGCGTTTGCGGAGCGCAGCGCAGCAATGAAAGCCCCAGTGGGGCTTTTAAGCGGCAGAGCGGTCTGCGTTAGCAGATGGAGGGGCTTTGCCCCGACAAGCTCTGCGGAGCGCTCCAAACGCTATTTTCACGGGAGGGGTCGTAGAGGGAAACGGCATTTGCAGCGCCGCTTTCTGCGAAAGCGCAGCGCTGCGGGCGCTCGCTCGCTCCCCCGGGGGGAGCTGTCGCGCAGCGACTGAGGGGCTATGGATGGAGAAGCGAAAAAAGCGTTAAAGCGATAGCGCCGACTGGCGCAGCGCTAGC
>ERZ507027.441-NODE-441-length-36498-cov-8.866586_pt1 | contig 36498 bp, 60 predicted proteins | sample MGYA00513163_ERZ507027 | MGnify/ENA metagenome assembly ERZ507027
AACCGTCAACATATTTAACAACATAACCCGTGAAACCTTCATCGACCGTAACATTCAAATCATAATCAAACTGCATAATATCCTCGGATGTTACACGGTATTTTACATCAGTGTTCAATTCTCCGTCACTGCTGTTGGTCTGTCCTTGCACAAAATCGCTGTACAGAGCAAAAGACAATACACCCTCGCACCCCGAAATAACTACAGCATTATCAGCTTTATTTCCCAGTTTTTCATCAATTTCATCCATACTGTAGGTTTCATTGATGTCATAAAAATAACCGTTAAGATATTTAATTGACGGATAGTTCTTTTCCTCATCAGTAACATCTTTTATATCACTTACTCTGAACTCTTCATCCTGTTTTTTCGTGATATCCGCGAGCGCAGAATCAACATCTGTTTTGTTTGCTTTGGTGTCAAGAAAACCATCTATTTCAAGGCAATCATAGTAATATCCATCAAGATATGCTATAGATGGATACTGATTGCTCGGTTCAGTAGCGTACCTTATGTCGCTTATCATATTGGATATTAATTGCCTTTTCGCAAATTCAGTGTTTACATCTGTTTTATTTGCTTTGGCCGCGAGTGAAGCCTCAACATCTGCTGTATCGGCCTTGTTCGCAACATCCGCTTCAAGTTCTGTAACACCCTGCGTTGCCGCTTCTATGCCATCCTCCATGTGGTTTAGGTTTTCGGCTGACAATGGCGGAGCAGTTCCGTTTATATAATTAATTTTTGTATAACTATTCATCTGATAAATCATCCTTTCCTAAATATTCAACGCCTTTTGCCTCAATAGTACATGTCATTCCATTTATACCTTTCAGCGTTCTTGATAAAACAAAGCTGTCTACCGTTGTCACATCATTGTATGTTGTGGGTATTGATATAAAGTCTCCTGCTTCAATCCACCAACGACCGAAAATATCTGCCGAATACGGTCTGTAGGAATAAACATCATTGAATATGTAATTATGTCCTGCGTTATCGTTGAAAGCTGTAACAATCGTTCCTATGTCAGTACAACAACGGGTAATAATGTTATCTGAATTATAATAGCTGTATTTTTCACTTGATCCGTATTTAAACATCTTGTCGTTGTTATACGGAAATGAAATCATTGTAATAGGTTTCATTGTATAATCATCAAATGATAAATCTGAATAAGTGGGAATATTAGCCTTCGTTTGTGCAGAAGAATTGTACAGTGTTTTAAATCTGAGAAATCCATCTCTGTCATATATAGCAAAACAAGCGTTAAGCTCACAACATGCGCTAAGCAAATCAATCAAAGTTATTTTTTCGCTGATTGTGCTTTCAATTAATTTGTAATCGAATTTCAGTTCATTCAATATATTGAAAAAATTCCCTGTGCCTATACCGGTTGTAAAAATTTCGCCCCAGTCAAATATAGTGTTCATCAAATCGCCGACAGTGATTGATTGTTTAGTACCATCAGTATATTTATGAAACACATATCCGTAAAACATATTCTTACAATAAATCTGTGACAACCGATACATATCATCAAACGCAACTATATCTTTTATATTTCTGTTGCTCTGTCGCTTTGCCGAATAAACAAAACCTGTAAACAGACAATATTTGTATGATGTAATTGTTGACAGAGGATATAAACTGTCAGACGGCACCAAATTCTCACCCGGATACAAAATATTAGAACTACAAGCCATCTCAATATATGCTTTAAATTTTTTGCCCGACAAATCATTTTCCACATCAAACACAGATATATTCATCTGTGAGGCAATACAGCCGCCGAGTTTGAACTCTTCTCCATCAAGAATTGAATTACTGAGTTCAAAACTATCGGCGACAATTTTGTCACTTTCGATTGTAAAATCATCAAACACAAGGGATAATCTTGTTTCCGTGATATTATCTAAAATTTCATTTTCAATATTATATAAACTCGCAATCATTCAATCACCGCCTTAATATTCGATAAGCTCAACAGTTATCGGATTATACATTATAGTGGTTGAATTTGCATCCATAGCCTGAAATTCAATATCGGGAATATAAAATGAACCTGAACAGTAAGTGTTTGTTTCATCATTCCAATATGTAACAGATACACGCCGTTGCAACGAGTTTGTCATAGCACTGTTAATGATATTTTGAAAATTAATTTTTTCATCTAATGACAAAATGTGAGTTGAAAAGCTGATTGAGGTTTTGCAGTGCGGCAAAGTTGCCCTGTGTAAATCGCCGAGCTGGTCACGCTGTGAATCGCTCTCCATTCTCTGATTAGGGGTTGAAGAGTATTCGCTAAAATAATTATTCGGCATAATAGTGTTGCCGAATTTAAGTAAATAGCCTTTATAGTTTGACATTCATTCAACCCCCTTTACAGAAATGCAGACTTGCCGTTATGGCGTTTTTTATACAGTTCGTTTTGATTTACCATTTCACTAAACAATGTTGAGCCGTTAAGCTTTGCAACAAACTCATACATATTACCGCCGTTGTTTCTGAAAATAACAAACATTTCATAAATGCGTTTGAGATAATCAAGTATTTGACTGAGAATAACAACATCCTGACCGTTTGAGGTGTTAATCATAGTCTGCAGCTTGTTGAGCGGAGCAATAACCTCTGGATTGCCAGTGTTTGCTCCTGCGTTATCGCCGACCACGGCAAGGGTTGGAGCTTTGACTATTGCGCCTTTGGCAAGCTTGGGAATTAATGGAACTTCTTCCGGCATTGAGAAATGCCAATCTTGACCGAATATATCTCCTATTGCTCCAGCAATACCGCCTATTCCGTCTACAATACCTTTCACAACACTGTATATACCTGTCCACAATAAATTGATACCGTCAATGATTAGATTTACTGCGCCCTTAACAATACCCCAAATGCCATCCCAAATGCCTCCAAAAAAGTCTGAAATGCCTTGCCAAGCTTTTTCCCAATCTCCTGAGAAAATTCCTGTTATAAAATCAAGCAGTCCGCCAAGCGCTTTAAGAATACCGCTTACAACATCACCGATAACTGTGAAAACTGTATCAAAAACACCTTTCACGGCATTAAAAACATTTGTGAATACAGGACCGAGAACATCGACTATCCAATTCACCAGCGGTGAAAGAAAATTATTCCATATCGTTGAAATGCAATCACATAGTTTTCCAAAGAAAGATACAATATTATCAAAAATTGGTTTTAAACAGTTGTCCCAAGCTGATTGAAATACTCCTACTATGAAATTCCAAGCAGGCATAATCCAATCATTATAAACATTCATTAGTGTTGTTCCGATGTTGGTAAACATATCGCAAACATTTTTGAAAATAGATGAACCGTTTTCACCGTTCCACCAATCCAATAGAATTGTACCAATATCAGAAAATATTCCGCCTATAAATGACATTACATCAGCCATCTGCAACTGAATATTATCAAAAAACAATCCTATTTCAGCACCATCTTTTTCTATCCATTCAACAAGACTGCCTGTAGCTATTTCAAATCCCTCTGAAACAATAGTGCCAATGCTGACACCGAAATCGGTAAACCCACTTAACAGGTCGGATATAGCATTTTCCATTGTTGGACGCATACGATCAATGCTGTTTCCGACTACCGTTCCGAGATTGTCCCAAAAAACAGACATATTATTATATCCTGCGGTTAAGTTGTTTCCTATGTTATTTATGAAAATCTTTATTTTTTCACTGTCTTTGTCAAGCCATTTTGCAATGCCGCCAGACAAGGTTTGAAAATATTTACCGCCTACTGTTGCTACTGCACCAAACATCGACCCTATTGCACCAAGTTTAGCTGCCCCGACCTTTCTAATCTGTTCAAGAGTAGTTTTTACTATAGGTACGCTGTTTTGAAAAATTGATGTACAATTTTTTCCAATAGCTGACCAATCAACTTTATTAATTCCTTTCTGAACATTATCAACAAAAGTTTTAAATCCACTTTTCTCATAAAGGTTTTTAAAAGCATTGTTTAATTCCTTGTCAGTTGATTTTACAATACTTGAAGCCACATTTGAATCACCCGTACTTATTGAGCTATCTGAAGTGTCAGATGTATCGGAACTGTCTTGTGTGATTATATTAAGTTTGTCAAATCCCGCAACACTCTTCTTTGCTTTTTCGGCGCTGTCAGTGATATTGTCAAGAGCAGATGAACCGCTGTCTGCTTCATCCGTCAAAGACGATACAGAGTCAACGGCATCTGAAACCGCACCTGCTGTAGCAACTGATGTGCTGTTTGCATTACCAAATATTTTTTGCGTAAACTCCTCAAACTTTAATGCTAATTCTGATAGCTTTGATACAGCAGAATTAAGATATTTCAAAAGTGGTGCAAATACATTTTGTAAACTTCTGCCTAACACCTCCTGCATATCCCCAAAACTGTTTTTAAGTTTTTGAATTTGTCCCGCTGGAGTTTTGGCAATAGCTTCGTTCATTTCTCCAACATTATCAGTAATTACCTGTGCAAGCATTGCGGCTTTTTCCTGCTCATTGCCATACTTTAAAACTTGTTCCTGTGCTTCTGTAAATGTGACACCGACACGGGTTAATGCTGATGTTTGCCCCTGCATTACCTTGCCCATAAGATTACCGATATTCACCATATCAGAAGTGCCGACATTTACACCGTTCTGTTGTACAGCAAGATTATTCATTGCGGGAATAAGTGTTTTTAAGGCGTCTTCGGTTTGTAGAAATGTCGATAACTGCTGAGCGCCTGAAAGCTGCACTTCATCACCGACTACACCTAACTCTTGTTGAACACTTGCATAATCCTTGATTTTCTGTATACCTTCATCAGTGGCTTTCATTCTCTGCTTCATTACCGTTGTAAGTTTTGTTTCTGCCTCAGTTTGAACATCAGCCAAAGTCATACATTCCTGTCCAAACTTCTTAATCATAGCCGCTGAGAAAGTCGCCGCAATAGCCGCTCCTATTTTCTTGAATGAAGCCGCCATTTTATTGCTTGCAGTATTCGCCTGAGACTGAACATTCTGTAATGACCGCTTAAATCCTGCCGAATTCAAAACCATATTTAAGCCGATTGTACCTACTGTTGTAGCTCCCATAAAATCTCCTCCTTCCTAAAAATGTTATAAAAATAGCGTTACGCATAAACGCAACGCCGTGAGTATTGTTCACCTCTCTTAATTGTGATAGAATATTGTCGAAGGGAGGTGAATAAAATGAATATTAAAGAAATTAATATTAACGGATATGACACTTACTTTTCAGAAGGACAAGATAATCACGGTACTTTTCTTCTTATTGCAATTCCAGAAAATTCCGATAAGAACATTTCTGATATTTGCAATACTTTTGTAAATGGTCATATGATTAATGAAATCGACTATTATAATACCGAAAATGCAAAATTCATTAAAGCGTATTATTAACAGCCGATTCAATCGTTAAGTTCAAACGGTCACACTCTTCTCTCGGAACAACAATACTATTTGGAGCAAAGTATTTATATATGCTCCAACCGTCCTCTTCTGAGGGAAGAGCAACGATTGTCGGTTTGTCATAAGGCTTTCCGTTGATTTCTAAAATATTTTTATCAAAATCAATTTTTACAGAGCGTATTTTCCCCCCATACATTCTCTCACCTCCTCTCAGTGAATTTGGGTATAAAAACAGCGCACACCCTTAGATGTACGCTATGAACTATAATAAAAAAGCCAAGTACAGAATACTTGACAATGTTAAATGATATGATATAATAAAAGTGGATAAGGCAAACCGATAGACGGTTAGCCCCTTATAATTTGGTTCTGAAATAAACCGCATTACTTTGGACAGTGGCGGTTTATTTCTTTTTGTTTACAATGGTAATTATAAGAGTAATGATTGAAACAATCAGCAAGCTGAATGTAAACAAATCGTTTACCGTTATGTACTCCATTGGCAACACCCCCGTTTCAGGGGCAAGACTTAACCGCCTACCGTTTAGGCTCACCTTATCCGACAAAATTATATCATATTAAATTGTGAAATACAACAGCCACCCCGTTTGGAGTGGCTATATTTTTATTCGCTTAATTCATAATATTTTATTGAGATTTTTGGAAGTGTAATACTATTACCTAAAACAGTTTCATATGTATAATCGCCTTCACAAGTTCCCCAAAATGTCAAAATATCATCTTCAAGAATTTTATCCTCGCCTTCGGGTATCTCTACAGTAGCGTAAATGGTATCTGTCCACATTACATCATCAATGTATTCAAATTCTTCTTTAGTGATGTTTATTCTTAAGTCAACAGTATCACCCCAACTTGATTCCTGTACCTGAATAACCTCACCGGTAAACTTGTAATTATTTCCCTTGTATTTGTCGGGGTTTCTTGACAAAGTTTCAAAATCAATAGTCTCACAACTATCTTTGAACTCACTTTCTACCTTTGCCGGGTCTTCTGTAGGCTTTTCGGTGGTTGGTTCTACAGTTGTAGGTTCTTCAGTAGTTTCCTCTGCTGTGGTTTCTTCAGCAACAGTTGTTACAGTTTCTGTTGTTGAAGCCGTCTTACTACTTTTGTTATCATTTTTGCCTGACATAGCACCTATTACACAAATTGCAACAAGAGCTATTATTACCCAAAACCACCATTTTTTATAAATAGGTTTTTTCTTGTTTTCAATCTGCTGTACCTGATTGTTTTGATATTGGACTGGCGGTACATATTGATTACTGTTTGTTTGACCTTGAACAGGTGCACCGCAACCATCACAAAACTTAGCGTTTGGTTCTAATTCTTTTCCACAATGTTGACATTTCATTATTTTTACTCTCCCTTGTTAAAAATATTAACTGTTACTATATATTACAACAAATAATAGCAAAAGTCAATAAATTTCTACAAGATAAGAACAGAATTTTAAATTACATTGACGAAAAAGCCTGTTGAAACTCTGCAAGCACTCTTTCCATATCAGCCTCGGTGTATTTCTTAACATTGCGTGACCGCCACTTGTTACGGATTTTATGCTGTGATGATGTAAAGTGTTTCAGCACATCTTTGTCTTCCTCCAGTCTTATTTGTACAACCCTTGCAAGAGGCGTGTCGGGTCCTAAGCCCTGCAATAATGAAAGAAATTCAGTCCAAGTCATTTTTTGGAAATCTATCGAGTAAATGCTGACCCCGTAACTTGACTTGAAAGATGAAACGATTAAATCAAAATCGTCTATCAGGTCGTAGCCGGGGTCGCTGTTTCCCCCTCGTCAGGCTTTTCACCATTGTTCATAATCAACTGTGCACTTTCCATAACGAGTGTCGAGAAATCTTCCATTGAAAGTTTAAGGCTTTCAATCTTCTTTCTGTTCTCTTTATCAAAGAGCAGATTGTAAACCGTGAGTACATCTTTTATTGCTACACCCTCGCCGTTTTCTCCGAACAGTGCAACAACCTTTAGCATTGTTACTGCGTCATTATTAGCCTCAATCTCAATATCTTTTACTTTGATGATTGGCTTTTCCTCAAAATTAAGCTTATTTGTGATATCAATAATCTTTGACATTAATTTCATTGCTCCTTTATAAAAGTTGCTCAGAGGGCAAATTCAAGCCGCTCTGAGCCTGTTTTTTTATTTATACTTATGCTGCCGGTGTGTATGTAGGCTTGCCGTTTGACATAACCTCAAATTCAAGCGGTGCTACGCTTGTTGAAGAGCCTGAACCGTTTGAAGTAACTGATATAACAGCATTTGAGAACAGAACTGTTGAGCCATCAGGGAACAGCCACTTGAAATCTGCTTCACAATCTCTGCCGTTCTTGTATGCAAGACCTGCGATAAGGTCATTACCTGCGTCGCCGAGCGTTCTCTTTGCCTTGACAGAAATCGTAACAGACTTTGCAGTCATAAGTCTTGACTTCCAACCTTCCTGCTCAAATGCGCTCCATTCCTCAACGCCGTTATCAAATGATACGCTGAACTCTTCACAGTTCGCAATCGTTGTGTCGACTGTAGTTGAACCTGCAGCAGCTACTTTAAATTGGTTTTCATAACAGGGAAATACTCCTGTGTTTGGTGTTGCCATTATTAAATCTTCCTTTCATAATAAAATTTTAATTCAATCACTCGTTCATATACTCCGCTGTGTTCGTCCGTTCCTACATCAGCAGGCTCAGGCACTAACAGTTCAATCATATAAATTTGAGTGTTGTTTATTGTTACATTTTTGATTGTTCGCAGTGTTTCGTATAACTTTCTTGATTCAATCTCGGTTTCATCGGCATTTGTATTCCAATGAATTAGCAAAGACACGCCTATTATGTCATAGGTGCTTTCCGTACCTATTGCTGTTACAGGGGTTCCGCTTTGTTTGAGCGAATACACTCCGAGTGACTTGTCCTGCTTACTGTCGAGTTTGCCGATATAAAAATGTTCGGCGTTGCTGTAAGACTTTAGCCAATCTCTTATGTTTGCAAGTGTAATCATAGACCGCACAACCTCCTGTAAATAGCTGCAAATGTTTCAGAACAAAAATTCTGACGAGTACCGCCTTTGAGCCACGGAGCAAACCATTCGCCGCCTGCAAAAGCATTTTCGTCCTTCTGAAAATTATACTCAGGATGAAAATACAATCGCCTTGCATATGGCGTACTTGATACTATGCTTGTGACACCGTTTGCGGAATTTGAGTAATCGGCAAAGGTATTCTCATTCTGCAAATTACCTGTTTCAAAAGGCATAATCTCAGCATTTTTCACTTCCGTAAGCAATGCGTCTGTTGTCATTTCTAATGCTTTTTGCGAATTTCTGTCAAGCTGTTTTAGCACGCCGAAATTTAAGCTAATTTTTGAATTAACCTCAAAAACCCCCACTAAATCACATCCAATTCCGTAAAATTAACCGTGCCGTCAGGATTACGAGCCTTAATGCCTGTAACAATATCCCTGCGAACGCCGAATATTTCAACAAAACCTCCGCTTATTGCCGGTACATCGGGGCAAATATCGCCCGGTATGAGAATAACGCCATTTACTTCTACAATTTTCTTTTCTGATGTCAAAACTGTTTTTGCTTTGTCTTGGTAGTTGCATAAATGTTCACCGCTGTATTCCGCGATAGGCGCTCCGTCCTCTGTTATTCCTTCGCCGTTTATCGTCACAGATACGAGAGTTTTACAGAATTGAGAGCGTACCAAGCAAGGGAATTTCATAAAATCACCCCTCAAATAGCAGGATAGCAAAGCCCTGTTGACTTTAGAAGTGCATAAATATCGGTTGGAATTGCAACTCCGCCTATAACACGCAAATTCCAATTCTCACCAAATCCCATTGAAACACCGTTAATAGAGTAAGACTGTAAAAAAGAAGTTATCATCTCGTCATTTTCTTTTTCAAAAGCATTAAGCCTGTTATGCACACGATTGATAATCTTTTTTTGGAACTCAGTCAACTTGTCATATTCAATGCGATTGTATGTGAGAATGTCAATATGCTCCGCCGCTCTTAGTGCAAACTCGCCGACATCCTTTTGCTGTTCAATATATGAAGCGAACATATCATCATTCCTTTTGGTCTGCTTTGAGCTTTTTATTTTCAGCCTTTAACTTTGCATTTTCCTTTTCAAGAGCTTCATATTTTTCAAGCGAAACCGTTTTGCCTAAGCCGTGCTCCTTGATTTTGCCGTTATCATCATAAATATCAAAGCCCTGTGCCTTGTAAGTCTTTGCCTCTTCGTCTGTGTTTACTTTATAAGCCTTGTTACCCTTAATAGCTTTCATTTTCACTCACTCCTTTACTCCTCTGCATGAATAATAACGCCCTGTTTCATCAGTTCATCAATAGCAAAGGTACCGTTAAATCGTCTGTTCTGATACATATAGTTATCAGCTGTTCTGCTGTCAGTACCGGGAGTAAATACCTTGATGTAAGAGTATTTATTTCTTGATACCTGTGCTTCAGGGTCGATAAGAATATAATCAATCTGTTTTGCTGTGGCATCTGCAATACAGCCGTTTGTGAAATCAAACAAAGACTTTAGTCTTGCACTTGGAACTTCCTTAATCTTGTTGATATCATCAAGTGAACGCACACGGCGGTCAATGCCTTTTGCTGAGCTGATTTCGAGCGTTCTCTGAATACCGTCAGCATTTTTGAGAAGTTTTTTATAAGTCGGTGTGCAATACATAATCACTCTGTCGAGCGGCACGCCTGCCTCTGAAAAAGCCTCAAGATTATCATCAAAGTCCGAAAGCACATTTGCGGCAGTCAAGGCATCTGTCTTGATTGTTGCACCCACTCTTACAGCTTCCGAATAAATTTTGCTGTAAGTATAGCAGTCAAGCTCAGGAATAGCCTGCGTCTTTTCAAAACGCTGTTGAATATTACCGATTGATACTACAAGATTTGTTTCATCAACATCCATAGGGTCAATAGCAAACTCAACATCTCTGTCGTGGTCGAGTGTCTTTGTTTCATAGCCGTTTGAATATGTACCCGAATTGAAGCCGCCGGCACCTCTTGTGTGGTCTTTGTAGCCGCTTACCGAAAGTTTCGGAATTTTGATGTCTTTTCCGTTGACAATCTGAATGTCCGAATTTGAATGATACAAGTCATCGCAAGTAAGTTCCTGACCGTACAATTCTCTTAATACATTGCTGAATATTGTTGCGTATTCTAATACTGCCATTTTTAATTACCTCTTTTTTCTTAATTTTTTGATTTAATTCCGAAAATACCTCTCAAGGTATCTTCTGTTACATTTCCGTTATCGCCGCCGTCACCGCCGATTTTTTGAATGCCGCCTTTATTGTCATTGTTTGATGTTCCTTTAAGAGCAGGAACATCGTCAAGTACGGTTTTGACAGCCTCGGTTAGCTTTTCAGCGTTGATATTGCCGTTTTCGTCTGTCACGGCTTTAAAATCAGCCATTTTAAGCACATAAGGGATTGATTTTACATCAACACCCTGCTTAATGGCTTCAAGAGTTGCAGATTGGTTGATTTCAGCCGAAAGCCGTGCACTTCTCTCGCTGTTAATCGTATTCTGCAATTCTGTCACATTAGGCGTATTCTGTGCTTTCTGCTTTTTGAAAGAAGATATCGCCTGTGACATTTCATCTTCTGACAAACCCTGCTGTTTGAAATATGATTTTAAGACTGTATCTTCTGTTACAGTCTGCTTGCCTGTAATCAGGCTTACAAGTTTATCATAATCAAAGGCAGGCTGTATCTGTGTCTCGGTCTGCTGTGTCTGCTGACCTTCTGTTTGTGTCTGATTGTTTGTATTTTGCTCGCTCATACAAAAGCTCCTTTCAGTTTTTAGGGTGTCTCCCGTATTCAGTTTATAGAGTGTCTCTCTGTTTCAGTTTTTCTCGGTGTCTCCCGTAGTTTAACGCCTTCGGGCAGTAAAAAAGCACCTCACGCAGTCGTAAAGTGCTTAATCAGTTGATTTAGTTTTCTTTGGCTTATCAGGCATAATTTCAACAAAACCGCCTGAAATAAGCTGTTTAGCTCGTTCTTCTGAGCATTCAAAGGTTTCATTGACAGGTCGGGTTATAAAGCCCTCTGTCTTGTCGTTAAACTGTTTAATTACTCTGACTTTCACTATTTTCGTCACCACCTTTCTAACCTTACCGTTAAAGTCTTTCCATTCTTCTTTAATAATCATAATCTTACTCCTAAAGATGGGTATAAAAATAGCACCCTGCATTTCTGCAAAGTGCAAAATTGATATGAAAATACCGCCCTCACATTGCGGGAGCGGTTAATCACTACTTATTGTTTTTTCTTTATTTTCTAATTCTTTTATCATCTGTTCTAATTTTTCTGAGGCTTCTTTATTTGAACCATCTAATGTGTGTTTTATTTCTGCCATTCAATTACCTCCAATTCATCATATTTTTTAATAAATTTATCAATCAATTTTCCAAACATTACCGTTTTCATCTATGCATGTACATTCGTTATTAAAGTCAATGATAGATTGTATTGCTCTTTCGGGTGCTTTAGCCGTAGGTTTGAATATTTCTTCTTTTGAATCATAGTAATACCATTCATCATTATTCATAAAATATGGTAAATCATCCATATCTAAATACATTAAAAGACTCTCCTTTCAAGCCACTTAATCATTGCATTTCCTAAAGCATTTGGTTTGCCTAGCTGACTGTTAGCAAAACATTCGGCAAAAAATTCTTTGGAATTTTTCTTGCCGTAACTCGAAATATACTCATCTACATTAAAATTCTCAATAGACGATTCCGCAATTTTTATTATCTCATTTTTATATCGGTCCGCAATGTTTTGAAAAGAACCAAACTTTACTGCTAATTCCTGCTGAATTAGCACATTTTCTAACATGTGTCCATATTCATGTGTGACAACATACCTTGACAAAGTTTCGTTGTCAGTCTCGCAGGGCATGCAAAAGAATGTTTCAACCTCTTTTTTTCTTGCCTTTATATGAGTATTTTTATTTTTGAATTTTGTAGACGAAAGTATTAACTTCTGTTTTGCTGGATTTTCTATACTGCGCCCAACCCCGGCGACAGCAGTGCCTTTCCCGTCTGCAAAAATACCAGGCGATTTAGAATTTTTAACAGCGGCGAACTTATTTTCTAAAATATTCAATTGATCAGTTATAGAAAATTGTAGCCTTTCATCGACGCAGGAAAAGAAAGAATTATCTATAGAATCAAATCCTATGTCAGTCAAAGCCTCTCTTATATCAGACGATTCTACAAAATGTTTTCCTTTTGGTTTGTCTATGGCTTGTCGTATTTTGTCCCGTATAGAAACTATCGGATTCAGTTCGTCTTTTTGTGATTTTTCCTCTAAATCAATTATACCACTTTCAGCGGAATTTTCAACAGATTTATCAACTTTTACGCTGATTTCATCAGCCTTTTCCTGCCATTTTTCCGCACGACTTTGATAAATTCTTTTGTTATCCTCGTCAAGCGAATATTTGGCAATTCTATCACACTTTTTAGCCTGATTTTCAGCGTTTGCCTTTTGCTGTTCAAGCACTTCATTGTCTTTCATTTCCGTAAGTTCGGACTTTGACACTTTTTCGAGTGTTGTTATACCCTCGTAGTATGTACTTGTACTGTCCTTACAGCGTGGATGAAAAAGACCGCCTGCAATAGCCGTTGACAAAAGCGGATAGTTGCCGTCCGACTTTTTACCGTTTGAATATACATCATCAATGAATACTTGCCCGATATACTGTGCACAGTCAGGACAACCGCCTTGTCTTTGATTGACAACAACCGTTGATATTCCCCACTCGGCTCTCTTTTCGCCCTCACCATACAAATATGCACGCTTGTTGGCAGTTCTGATTGCCATATCAGCATAATCTGACAGTGTGTGTCTTGCGCCATTGCTGTATTCAACACAATTAAGCCCTGCTTTCAACATATCCTTGCAAGCCATATCAACAGCTTTTTCGTATGTTCCTGCGCCTGTGTTAGCATATACCTGAGCATTGTAAATTGCCTTACGGTATTTATCATTGCTCATTCGCAATATTGCTGTTTCTGCACTCTTTAAATCGTCTGTAGTGGCTTTTACAAGTGCATTAAGCTTTCTATCGTTGACCTTAAAAAACTTGGCTGTAGAGCTTGCTGACGGCTTGTAGGGCACCTTGAAACCGTCTTTTATTGCTTGCAGGATTTTTGCTTCCTGATTTGCGTTTCCGTCTGCTCTTGCAGTTTTAAGCATTTCTGAAACCTTGCCGTTTATCTCGGAAAATTGTTTATTGAATTTATTGTAATTCGCTTTGCGGTATTCTTCAAGGCTCTTAAGCTGTTCAGCCTGCCATTGCGACCAATTATAACCCTCTTTGGTTTCCTCAGCTCGGTGTCGGCTGAAATTTCTCATCATACTGTCAATAAGTTCATTTTCAACAGCTTCAAACGCTTCAGCAATATCATAATCAGCCATTATGAAACCTCAACATCTATATCGTCAATTTCCGAAGTTTCCTTAACGGTTGTAATTCCCTGTTCTTCCTTAATTCTTTTGACTTCGATTGCTTTCCAATCGTCATCTTTACTGTCACCATACAATTCATCAACACTTGTTTCAATAGACATAACTCCATTTTGCCGAGCCTTGCCTACTGTTTCAACCTGACTTTCAAAGCTCGGATTTGCATATTCACCAAATTTAACAGACACTTCAATGCTATCTGCAAATATTGGCTTCTCGTGAATCTCAGCATCAGCATTAAGCGCAGCTTTGACAAGCTGAGGGAGCACCTTTTCGACAAGCTCGACATAGCTTTTGCGAGTGTAGAGTGTTGTTTTTTCTTTTTCCCTCTGAGCCTCTGCATTATCGAGCTTTTTGACATCTATACCAAGCGTTGAGGGACTGATAACTCCTTGTAAGCAAAGGTCAAGGGCTGTTATGTATGTCTGCAAATATGCATCGCACTGAATTGTAGGCGTTTCCGTTTTAATCTCATTATTCGCGTTCTCCGCTCCGCTTGTTGAAATTGTAATAAAACGATTGTCAAACGGATTAGGAGCAATCGATTCACCTGTGTCAGGATTGCGAGGAACAAGTTCATCAGGAATACGGGTTTTCGTTCTTCCTGCCCGAAGTGCGTCCATCCACTGCGACCAAGCCTCGTCAAGGCTGTCAAAACTCTCACATTTGTCATCAATTAAACCTTTTCCCCTGCCTTTATAGTTTGATTTACCGAGTTTTACGGGCACAGCCCACATATAACTATCATTGTGTGTATAGCCTTTGCAATCAACCCAAGCAGTATCAGGAATAGAATTAATCGGTATTTCCGTCTTTTCGCTATTATACAGTTTGTACATAATATAGCCATAACCGTAAGTTTCAGTAAAGAAAAATTTTTTAAAATCGTGGACATATTCCGTATAAAATACAATTTCACGAATACGACCGCGTTTATACACAAATTGCACCCGTTCAGCAGGATACCACTCGATAATCGGTAAATCTGAAATAGATTTGTCAAAAGAAATTTTGAAAGCGCCGTCACCGACAATACCGATATCTGTCAGGCACTCACGCAAAACTTCTGCAAATTCATTTGACTGTTCAATATCCTGCCACCGCTCATTGTGAATTGTACTGTTTTTATCATTTATCTCAATTCCGTTATAGTCGTCCATAACGATATTTGCAATCGTATCAACAATGAGAGCGGACAAAGGAATATGTATTTTCCGAATTTCCTGCCCGACCGTAGGAATTGCCTTCCAAAACAGCGTTGAGGGTTCGTCAATCTGACTGTACAAACTTGATAGTTGTTTTGACTTACCCCAATACCAAATTCTATTCTTAGCACAATTTGAAAGGTGGTCAACACTCTCATTAATTGTTACCGTAAATTCTGATGCAGGAGTAATTTGCAAAAAGCTCCGCAAGCCTTTTCGTATTTTATTTGCCACTTTGTTTATCAGCTCCATTTCTTTCACTTCCTATCTTTTTCTTATACGGCAGCCAGGCGTATTGGTCGGCGTTGATCGTATGGTCATTCCTATCCTCAGGTGTGTTGTCCTTATCTTCGAGCCAACTGTAACACTCCATTTCACTGATTGATTGAGCGCAATGTTCGAGAATGAAATAACAATCTTGCACAAGCCAACCAAGCATAAGATTAATTCTGTCAATGATTTTTGTTTCTTTCCAAGAATTGTTGAAATTATAAATACAGCCATTCAACCGTTTGTATTTGTTAAGCTCTGTAATTGTCGCTTGGTCTGCATTGTCTATATATACATTTCGAGCGAGCCCCCATTCATTTTTGTTGCGGTCAAGAAAGTCAATAAAATTTTTGACTGTATCGCTCGGAGCAATCGGTGTTTGCAATTCCGCGTTGTTATAAACCTTTTCATCAAGTCGAATATATTTTCTTTTGTTTGTTATACCGCCGAATATCATTGCAATTGTATCAGGCGATTTCTGAGAATAAGCAGTGTCAAGCCCTGCCGTAAATTGGATAAAATGTTCTTCGCCTCTGTCATCATTAAGAAATTGTTTAGCCCATTCTTTTGACTTAATGTGCCGCTTGCGTTCAAAGTTTGGAAATACAAGTCCCGTTGCTCTTCCCCGCAAACCTTGAATTTTATTTTTATAAATCTTTGTGCCTTTAGGTGTATTAACAAGGATTTTATTTAACTTTTCCTTTGTAAGCCCTAAATTATGAGAAAAGGAAAAGAACCAATGAACCCAACCGGGCTTTGGTTCTTCATTTAACATTTGTAATATTTCATCAGGTGTTTCCTGTTCCCATTTTTTAAGAGGTCGAGAACAGTTTATGTATTCTTTGTATACAGGCAAATTCGGGTCGTCAGGATTGAGAGTAGCCATAAAATAATCGCAACGCATTGAAGCTTCACGAACAAATTCGATATCAGCAGTGTTTATTTCATCAATATACAAACAACCATACTGACCGCCAAGAGCCTTCTGCCACTTCTTTTTATCGCCGTAGCCCATTACATAGATTATCTTGTCACCTTTTGAGGTGTGAAAAAGAATATGCGGAATTTTATCATCCTTAGTGCCGTTACCGTTGTATTCGACAAGCACGCCGAAATTATCAACAATGCCTAAGTCCTTATTGATGATATTCTTTTCTGCTGTTCCTGTGTCTTTAGCGGCGATTATATGCAACTTTTTCGGAGATTGAGCCACTTTAAGCATAAACTTAAATATACCTACTGTGGTTTTTCCTGCGGCAGTTGTGCCCTCTAAAAATTCAACAGGCGCATTACACTTTATAAAATCTTTGTATTTGGACGACAAAACGAGATTAGCCATCATCCGCACCCATTTGCTTTATTAGTTCGTCAAGTTTAGAGGTTTCAGCTTTAAGCGAACCGTTTAATTCAACATTCTGTTTATCCCTCCACAAATCAGGACGGCGGTTTTTAAGCCAAAAAATTTGTGCGGTCACATCAGGCTGAACCTCTTTTGTAACTCGTTTTGTTTCAGCTCCGCCTTCAAATGTGACTTCGTCATACCTATAGCCTAATGCTCGTTTTAATAATGCATTCTCAACTTCAATGTCAACTACTTCTTTGCCCTTTTTTAGGGTGGCAGAAATGACAGAATACTTATTTTTCCAAACTCGTAAAGTTTCTCGTGCTATCCCCATGTTATTGGCAATCTGTTCATCAGTCAATCCATTCCTCGCCCACGCTTCAAGCAAAAGCAAGCCGTCAGGCGTTAGCCAATATTCATATTTTCCTTTTGCCATTCAGGCTCACCTCTTTTCAAATTTCCAACACAAAAGCCACCCCACAATAAAGTGAAGCGGCTTTCTTAAGGAGAGTATCAAATTTTAGAAGGATTTTTCTTAATTTTCTACAATACTATTATAGCACAGAATATAGTGGCTTTTAATGGTCAATTTAATATTTTTTCAAAAACTTGCAAAGCTCTGCCGTGTAATCTATATACCCACCTTAAGTCCAAATTCATATCCTCCGCAACCTGTTCCCAGGTTTTGCAATTTATGTAATAATCAATCAGAATGCCAACATAGCGATTGTCTGAAAGCTGATTGATTTTGTTTCGTGCTTCGTTTTTTAGATTAACAAGGCCGCAAATCTCTCTGCGAATTTCCACCTGCATATCGACTATTTTATCAACTGCTTTCATTGTGTCGCCGGTGTTTGAGTTTTGAACACGCTCATTTAATGCCTGTGAGCTTATCTGAGTGAGGTTTAACTGTAATGAATGTAATTCTTCATATTTAATTTTTATCGTTCTATCAAGCGTTCTGATTGATTTTAAGTATTCTTTTGCATTTGTTGTAGAAATGTTTATCACCTCCCGCCCCTCCGCACCGGGGCGATTATTTACTCCTAAAAAATCAATACTATCAGCCATGCGGAGCTGATTTAGTTATAGGATTGCGTTTAAAATCGGATTTTAATTCACCTGTCATAATACATTCAATATAATCATATGGGACTTTAGCTTTTACAGCATTCATCAAAATATCCCGTTCTGTGCAACCTTTTACAAGAGCATAGAAATCTGAGTATTTAACATCCACTCTATCCTCTGCAGAAAAAGCGTCAACCAAACTCATTGTTTTCACCTCACTTTGATTTTATAGGAATAACATTCAACTCAAATTTGAGTTTTCTTTTATTGATAAATTTGTCTTGTCATCATCAGATATATTATCAGCGTTTATGTTTTTATACTTGCATACCCTCTGGGTACTTTGTAGCCAGAGGTCTATAATTCTCACTTACAACTTTTCCACATTTAGGACATTTCATTGCCGGAATAACATTCTGATGATAATTCATATCGTCATATCCGCTTTTGGTTTCAGTATATCCGCAGTGTTCGCACTCAAAAATAGCCTTAAAATCTCGGCGGTGTTGTGAAATAATTTCTTTAATTCTCATCTTTTGTCTCCTCCAATTTTTCTTTCTTATCTCTTGTAATTGCAAACTGTGTAATAACTCCTTTATCTTCTGCCGCTGCAACCATATTCACAATATCATCCATATTCACAATATCCTTCATTGTTATTTTCAATGGATTTTTCATTCTTCATCACCCCAATCTAAGGCTTGTCCGCAGTCGCAATATTTAGTTCCAACCCAATCATAGTCAAAATGTTTTATTTGACAATTAGGACAGCGATATGCTCCGCCGTAGGCCTTTAAAGGCTTTTTCAGTATCTGCTTTTCAAGGGCTTTTTCAGCCAGCATAATTGCTTTATAATATTTATTAGATTTGTCTTTTGGTACCTGAATAGTGACTGTCTGAAATAATTCAATCGCTTCCTGTGGTGTCATTCTTGCCCCTCCAGTCGTTTTTGAAGCTTTGCAATTTTCTTATCTTTCCACTCTTGCACCTTCTCCTCGCAATGAAACATAATTTTTAGCTGTTCAATCATAATCTCTACATCGGCAATTTCTTCAATCATATTTGATCTTGCATTTGATACAGCTGTCAAATGTTCCACCTTTAATGGTGTAACAGCCTCTGCCCTTCTATGTTTCAAGAGAGCTTTTGTTAATTCTGACATTTCTTCAATAGCCATATCAATCTGACTTTTTGCACCATAATGAGCTATGGCACATTGCATAATTTCTTTTGGTGTCATTTTGTTCACTCCTTATCTCAACATACTTCTACAATGATAATAAATGTGTTTTTTGTAAATCGTTGCTCGGCGTGTTTTGCCGATTGTTCTAAGCGGTCTCAGTTGCGGTTCGTCAAAAACATAAATATGATCATCAAAACCAAGCCAGATTCTAAAATAGTTTTCATACATCTTCTGCTACTCCTTTTTTAGAAAACACAAGCCAATGTGTTTTATTTAATTTTCCGCTTTTGTGGCCGAATAAAGGCGGTATTGGTGACAACTTAATAATCTCGTTTGTTTTGATATCGGTCTCGTTCCACTTAAAAATCAGTACGCCGTTAGGTTTTAATATTCTGAAACACTCTTGAAACCCTTGTCTTAAATCATGTGAATATGTATCAGGGTTCAGACGACCATATTTTTTTGCGAGCCAAGAATTTTCTCCCACTTTTATTAGATGTGGCGGGTCAAAAACTACAAGGCTAAATGAATTATCAGGGTAAGGAATGTTTCTGAAATCTCCTACTACATCAGGATTAACTTCAAATCTACGTCCATCACAAAGTGTACCGTTGAATTTTCGGTTATCCATAAAAATTACATCAGGATTATTTTTATTAAACCAAAACATTCTGCCACCGCAACAAACATCTATTATTGTTTTAATTTCTACTCACTCCTCATCCATTTTTGCCCCACAGTTGCGACAATAATTACCCAGTATATATCTCTCTTTGTTTTTAGAGTATTCTGGTACTGCTCCACAAATAGAACATTGTTTCCTAATATGATAATTACCCCAGTAGACATCTTCAGGGTTATTAAGCCATTTTCCGTACACAACTTTCTGTGTATCAACTGTAGGTTGGCTTTCTAAAATTTCAATTACTTCTTTTAAAGCTTCTTGAAAGCCCATATAATATAAGTAACAATCATCAGGACGATAAAATTGAGAAAAATCAGGTGGCTCTAAATTGACCAATCTTGCTTTCAGTTTTCTACGCTCTATGTATTCTTTCATTGCTACCACGCTCCTCCAATGCTTTCTCGGCTTCTTCAGGTGTGAGGAATACGGTTTTGCCTATATCGTCATAATTAAAGTAATAACGGCGGTCTGATATCCAAATTCTTTCAGTAGATACTTCGGTTACAACCGCTTCTTCAAATAAATAACCGTTCTCGTTTGAATATACGAAATACACCGTATCTCCAACCTTGCACGGCAGGTCGACGCAATTTTCTGTTATAATATCAAATATATCAATTATCTGATTTGCCTTGTCATTAGTTTCTTCACCAGAAAACATATCATAAATTGACCGCATAAAATCTTCTCTTGTTTCTTCACTAATCATTGCTTTCTCTCCAATACCTTTTGAGCTCGTTCAAGATTAAAAAATACAGTTTTTCCAAAGTCCTTCGGACTTACGTCATAAAAAGTGAAATCTTTCGTATTCAACCTAATTTCTATGGAACTTTTGGTTGCAATCTTAATCCAAACTACCTTGCACTCATTGATATGATTATTTTTAATGCTATAAACTGTGTCATCAACACAACACGGCAGGTCAACAGATTTTGAGCGGTCTTTGAAATGGTCACAATTATTATTTTCTGTATAGTGCCTTTCAGGATAATTCTCATCTGCAATTTCTTCGCAACAACATAGATACACGAAATTTCTACCATACTTTTCCTTCCCGTTTGTTGCTTTAAAATCGAGTTCTTCTTCATCCCATATAACTGTATATAAATATTCAATACCGTTATCTATACAGTAAATAATATCCCCCTCAAAAATCTTATTGCCGTTCTTGTCGGTCAATCCTGTAAATTCACCAATGGTTTCAGGAATAACTTCAAAACCAACGCAATAACAGCAGCCCTCTTGTCCAATTTTATCCGATTCGGTTGTATTTCCGAAAGGTACTATGTAATGCTTTCCTGATACATTGTCAAATAAACGATTACCTATTACCCACTTGCCATTATCTACTCGCTTACCTCTGAATAATATTTCTCTTTGCATTTATTTTCCTCCAATTTTAACAGCTTTACAAATATTGCTAAATAATTTAAAATATTGTCGTGGTGTGATAGAACAACGAGGTGTTACATATGACCAAACAGCAGCTTGAATTTACAATATCCATGTATGAAATGTTTTTTACAAAGATATTTGAATTTCAAACCATTGACGATTTAGCCGACTACCTGTCAGAACAAATTAGCATTTACGACAAACAGCTTATAGATTTACTGAATAAATAATTTTATAAAATGAACTAATATTCAATATCACACCACAGGTTTATATCCACACACCCAACCTGTGCCGTAGGGTTTTACATACGGACATTTCTTACAGCAATAAACGCATATATGCAAGCCTTGTTTTGAATACGGGCACTTGCGGATTTGCAACCCGTTAAATTCGTGCAGACAGTCATTGCATTTGATTTTAATAATAACCATTTGTCAAACCTCAGGAATGGACAGCTTATTGAGCTTATCGTAATCAATAGAACTGCTGCTTTCTTTCTTCGGCTGTGTAACTCCGCTTCGCTCTATCCATCTAATTAATGTAGCATAATGGTCTTGATAGCGTTTGCCATTTGATTTCATATATGTTGACAATTCTTCGATTTTTTTCTGATAGTCGAGCGGATATTTTTGCCTTAACTTAGAAAAATCATCATCAGTCAAAAAAACATTCTGAAATTCTCCGTACGGAGAGCGAGTGCCATCACTCTCTTTTACTTTCTTTTCTTTTACTTTACTTTCCTTTCTTTTCTTTTGTGAGTTAATGCATTCATTTTCTGAGATAATGTCAGCATTTAAAGAGATAATGTTGACATTATTAGAAATCTTGTCAGTGCTTATTAAGAGGTACTCTTTTATAGCATTGACTTTTTTTCTTCTGGTAACGGCTGTAAAGTACACCTCTTGAATTTCTTCCGAGGTTAAAATCCCGTACCTTTTATACATATCAACGCTTAAAATACCTCTTCTAAACATTGCGTTCAACACTTCTGACACAGCATTAACACCCACACTAAACTGCGGTTGTTGTATGAACATTAAAGCCACATCGTCGTTCCATTCACAAAAGTACCCACTGCCACGCATGAATATTTCTTCAAAGAGTGTCTGTGCAATCGCATATCCTTTCTCTTTGAACTCTGCGTAAACCATTTGCAGGAGCCTTGTTGCCTCGGCGTGAGGAAAGTAATCAAGTGCAACTTTTAATTTTGCCATTGACTATTCCTTTCTAAAATTTCAATTTCTGTCCGTGGATTATTTTTGTCATATCCACCACATAACACCAAATCAATATTGTTGAAACTATCATCTTGCAATATTCCTGCTCTGACTAATCCGTCAAGTATCATTTTTCCTGAATAGTTATCAGGGTCACGACGCCGTTTATCCTTGAAGTAATATGTTAAGGTTACAACCGCCTTTTTTAACGGCTGTGTGGGCTTCGGTCTGCATACTATATTAATCAGTTCAGCCCATTGCTTTTTGATATCTTGGTATGCCCACCGAGCATTTCGCCCGATAAATTGGTTATTGCTCGGCGGGATTGACTTAATTATGTATTTAAACTTCTGCATAATTAAAATGGCAGGTCATCATCAAGCGGCATATCCTGAAAATCAGCATTTGAGCCACTCTGATATGATGAAGGTGTAGTTGGCTGACAATTCGCTTGTGTTGTATATTGTTGATTATTGCTCTGTTCTCGTTTTTCTCCTGTGAATGAAACACTGTCTGCAACAACCTCGACAACATAACGGTTTGTGCCGTCCTTCGCCTGATATGTGCGGCTCTGGAGCTGACCGTCTACGGCAATCATTGCGCCCTTACCAAAGTAACGGCAAACAAACTCAGCTGTGCTTCTCCAACAAACAATGTCAAAAAAATCTGCCTTACGCTCTTCGCCGCTCTTTACATAACTGCGGTCAACAGCAATTCTAAAGCTTGTTACACTTATGCCTGTGCCTGTTGTCTTTAATTCAGGGTCAGACACAAGTCTGCCCATTAGAATAACTCTGTTTAACATCTATTCCTCCACATTCAAATAATTCTTTCTAAACTCTTTTCTAAATCTTTCGATAGTCCATCCTTGCTCTTGCATTGCTTTTATTTGACCATATTTATGTAACTTTAGCATTGCTCCTTTATTGTGATGTACACCGTCAGGCGGCTCATTATGACAATTATGACATAAATCAACCACTAAACCGTACTTTTCGCTTTTTTTACGCAATGCGCCGCCAAAAATATGATGTCGTTCAATCCATTTATTGGAACCACAAAGAACACAACATCTCATTTTCCCCACTCCTCTTTTAGCAAAGCCAATTCAGCAGGAGTTGCGGTTTCAATACCTTGCTCTTTACAGCACAATACAATTTCATCAATAAGTTTTGACATCTCTTTACTGTCATACGAAGATGAACCGTGAAAGCATTTTAAATTTGTATATCCGTCTATTTTGCTGTCGCCTAAATTATCAACTATCCACCCAATACCGTTAGACTGCCATATCTGTATGTATTTTTCCACTGCATCGTTTCTTATTGGCACAACAGTATAAGTACCTATATTGTGTATAATGGTTCTGTATAGAGTTTCTGACGGGATTTTTAGAACATTCGATAATTTATTAAGTAACACCCAACAATAAGCATTTGCGTCAAGGCTTCGTTTTTTTCTATGCTCCTTAATTTCAAGGTCATAGGTTTTGTTGCTGTCAAGCTGTAACAACAATAGTTCCGCTATTACAGCATTTGACTTACTGCCTTTGAATGTCTTGCATATCATTTTTGACGACCCGCCCTATAACATTCCTTACACATACCAAGTTGAGCTAACACTTGCTTAGGCTCAATTATTCCGTTTTTTGTTTTGCAAGGTCCTACGACCCGTCCGCATTTAGGACAAGTAACCGTTGCTTGCTGTGGCTGTGATGCTTGCTGTGTATCATTTTTAGTGCCCGTATTATTTAACTTAAAGACTATTTTTTTTAGTTTTTCATTGTAAATCTCTAAATCAACTATTTTTTTGTCTTTTATTTGAATTTTCTTGACTGAAAATCTGTCATAGCATTTGCCATTTTGAATATCACAACCGTTTTCATTTATCCAAATAAAAGGTGCCGTGTAAAGTTCTCGACCAATACCCCAATTAAAGCAGGCTCTTTTAAAACTATCAGACGCTTCTCCTTTTTCTTTTTCGGAATAACTTTCAGAACCACAATCGTCTTTCCATATCCAATCACCACTACAAAGAATACCCACTGAACAGAATAAATTGCCCTTACATTCATAGTGCTTTCTTTGCCAGTTTTCCGAGCCAACCGTTTCATCGAGAATGTTCATATCACAGCGTGCGTCTTTGTACAGAAGCAAGGACAAGCCGTTTGATTTTACAGAAGCAACACGAACATCTATATCGCTCTCTTTTAAATCTCTAAACTTCATTTTTATTCTCCTCCACAGACTTCAACGGACATAAATATCCTGTTCCTGCCATTTTATTTAAAATGATTTCGCCTGTCCTATTGCAAATTGTTCTGTCAAGTTTGTCCTTGAACAAAAGAGGGCAATAGTAACAACAAACTGCGTCTTCAGGGAAAGAAATATCAAGAAATTTATGGGTAAAAAATGAAACACCGCTCGCAAATCTATCCATTTTTACCTCCTGTTATGCCTAACAGGATTTTTATAGCTCTTGTACTATCGTTGCTTAATCCATAATTATCATTGTTTCTTTCTACTATTTGTTTTACAACATTCATTTTCGTTGAAATCTCAATCAGTCCCTCATATTTTTCAAGGTCAACAACCACATATTTATCAGAAATTGATTTTAAAAATTCCTGCTCAGTCATCGTCCCACTCCTTTTCTTCAAATCCATAATATTCAATGGCACAATCTTCTTCGCAGAATACATTGCCGTCATTATCTGCAACATATGTATAATCTGCTCTCAGTTCTCTGCCGCACATTGTACACACACCTTTTATTTCAGGGGTGTCAGCATTCGGACACCTCGGATGACAGGGAGTTTGCCTGCAATGTTCACACATTTTTTTCCACCCGCTTTGCTAAAATTTTTCCAAATACTCCGCACTCTTCAAGCGGGATTTCCCGAAGCACCATTGCTTCAGGCACTCTGACTTTCCCGTCTGTATTAATAGGCATTATGATGTTTTTGATTTTGACTTCAAGTTCAAGTAACGCAAGGTTGTTAAAATTTTTGCCAAAATCTAATGCCCACGCAAGATGGCTAATATGTATACCTTGACCACAATTTACTTTTACATCTAAATCGCATTTAGGTTCACAGACTTTTTTTCCTATAACATATTTAAAACGGTTATTTCTATCAGAAACATATTCACCATTACATTTATGCACCTCGTTCAATGCCGGCTGATGCCTGCGGAAAGTATGCAACACGCTCACGCTCTCCGAGAAGCGCATTAACTTGTTCAAGCAATTCTGCGCTTCGACACTTGTAATGATTCAGCGTTGAGTTTTCAGTTCTTAAACAGTCTATTTCATTGCATAAATGTCTCTTGTCCTCTTCGAGCCTGCTTATCCGTTTACGCAATGCTCGCTTGGTTTCATAATCCCTGAGTTTGTTCATTTTAACTTACCTCCTTAATTTTTGTATTTGTTTGCTGCTGTTTAAAAAATTCAATAGCTTCATTTTTGTCAATTCTCCATTCTCCAAATATCTTGTGAGCTGGGAACTCACCTTTAGCACATTTTCGGCTCATAGCTTCCGCTGTAAATCCGAATAATCTTGCTGCCATTGGAACATCAAATACAATTGGAACATCATCCCAACTATAAAATAACGGTTTTGGTTTTTGTCTTGCCTTTGGCATATGTATCACCTCGCTTTTTAATTTGTTGAATAAAATCCTTTCAAGTGATATACTGTAGCTGAAAGGAAGTGTTTGAATTGCAAGAAATTATAAGTACGATTACAATAACGGATGTTATTTCAATAATAGGTTGCATAACTGGTGTTTCAGGATTTATAATATCTGTTCTAAATGCTCTGTCAAAAAGAAAAAAACTTAAAATTACTTTCTTTGATAAAAAAGAATGTATATACTTTGACAGATTAAAAAATCACAGTAACTGCAATACTAAAAAACAAGCTATTGCTTTATTGCAAATTCAAAATAAATCATCTCAACCTATTACAATTCATACAATTAGATTTGCTCTAAATAAAGAAAAATCAATGCCTCATAGATTTTATCCATTTGAAAATATTGTATTGCCCGAATCAGAAGATACCTTTGAAAAAACATCACGAATCGCCATAGACACAAACGGTCATCAATTAGAGCTACCTATAAAACTTAATGCCTATGAATCAACTAAAGGTTATATGTTTTTACCGTTCTTTGTTTTTAATGATGAATTACCGCATAAAATCAAAGTAGAGTTCGGTACGACTCGTCACAGAAAGAAGTTGATTCGCAAGTGCGTATTTCGTCCCTTTGTTCCTGACAGTGTTCAGAATTTATTTGATCCAAATCAGGATTACAAATGGTAAAGTGGTGCTGATTTTTTAAATCATTTTCTGCTGTTTTGTTTATGCAGTGCATTTCAATGAAAAGCGCACCCACCAAAACAGTAAGAGCAATATCCCAAACAATTAAACACCCTATTATTAATGCTTCCATTGGTCTCACCTCGCTTTCTTCATCCAAGTTCAGATAATAATTCTGAAAACATTGATGAAAGCATATCTTGAATACTGTCTGTATTTTGTGGTGAAACATTTACTAATGTAGCAGTTAAAGTAAGTGTTTCGCCACTTTTTTCAAATGCAATTGTTTTTGATAAAGTTTTTGTTGTTTCCTCGCTCATAGCAATCAATTTCACCTCCACCTATGCTGTCTTGTTTGTTTCTTTTAGGAAACTAAATTTGCAAAAAAAATAGATAAAATCTGTTCAGAAGATAAATGCAAAACTTTAGCAATCGCAGATATTTCTTCTTGTTTAAATGTAGTTTCGCCATTTATCCTTGTGTAAAGCGTTTTTTTATCCATTTTTATTAACTTAGCTAATTTAGGAACAGATAAGTTATTCCTTGCAATTTCTGCCTTTAAATCATCAATATTCATAAAATCACCTCCTAGTAGTTTCCTTTAGGATACTTTTATATTAACACTTAGTTTTTTATTTGTCAACCACTTTAGGAAACTTTTTTTACTTTTTTTAAAAAATTAGTTGCTTTTTTGAAACCAAGGGTATATAATAGTCACATAAACAAATTTAACAAGGACTGTTAATTATGAATATTGGCGAAATGATTAATAAAAGAAGAACAGAGCTTGGACTAACCCTTGAAGAAGTAGGCAACATAGTTGGTGTGAGCAAAAGCACTGTAAAGAAATGGGAAAATGGTTACATATCAAATATGAAGCGCGATAAAATCGAATTACTTTCAAAAGCGCTTAAAATGAACCCCGTTTCTTTTATTACTGGGGAAGAATATAACGCATCTAATATAAATCCTCTTCCTCAACAAAACATATATATGCGTCCTATTTATAATAGTGTTGCAGCGGGATTTGGCGCTGTTGCTCAAGATACTGTAATAGGATATATGCCAACATACATAACTTGCCCCTCAGAACAGGAACAATATATATGGATAAATGTTACAGGCGACAGTATGTCACCACTTATTGATGATAATAGTAAAATTCTTATTAAAAAACAAACATCTGTTGATAGTGGTCAAATTGCTGTTGTTTTAATTGACGGTGAAGAAGCTGTAGTAAAAAAAGTTGTATATGGCGATGATTGGATAGAATTACAATCCGTTAATCCTTATTATCCACCACGCCGTTTTGTTGAAAAAGATGTTCAAAAGATTCAAATTTTAGGACTTGTGAAAGAAGTAAGCAAAACTTTGCAATAAGAAATATATATTTTGAAAGGAAGAATAATTATGTCAAAAATCAAATGTCCAGGACTATTTTGCGGAAGTACAGATGTTTCGCTGATTGGAGGGCAAACAAAAACATCAGTTAATCTAAATCCATTGCATCCGTTTACTTTAACTAAAACGAAAGCTAAAGGTAAACAAAAATTTCATTGCAATAAATGCGGTAAAGTTTTTGAAGCAAAAATCTAAATAAAAAAACACCGTCTGTATTTGGCACAATGCAGACGGTGTAACAAGGAACAGTCGTGGTTAAAAACTACTCCTTTGACATTATTTTACATTATGTGACAATATTTGTCAATTTATTTTTGATGAAACATTTTTTGAATATTAATACATTTTTATGAATATCCTTTGTTTCAAATTTTATCAAAAGTATCAAAAATTTCAAAGCGAATTTATAATTATAAATAATTGAAAAATTATTAAAAAAGTATTGATTTTTTTGCTGGGGTCGCATATAATATCATTAATAGGACCCCCCGCACCTCTCCATATCTTCGGGTATGTGATGTGTCCCAGTGGGGGACATTTTTATTTTTAGGAGTTTTTATGGAAGTAAAAGAACCCAAAACCTTTGAAGAACAGTTGAACAAACTTAAAGAGAGAGGCTGTATTATCGGTGATGAAAATTATGCTCTGAATGTTCTTCAACATATTAATTACTATCGCTTAACCGCTTACTTTTTGCCATTCAAAAAAAATAATGGTGATTACATAAAAGATACTACTTTTAATAAAGTTCATAGAATATATGAGTTTGACCGAAAATTGAGAGCTCTTTTACTATCTATAATTGAAGAAATTGAATTAATGCTCAGAACTCAATTATCATATTATCATTCCCATAAATATGGTTCTTTAGGATATATGGATGAAAATAATTATAATAAACGACATAACCACAAAGAATTTATTAAACGAATTGAAAGAGCCATAGGCAAAAACAAAAATCAGCCCTTTGTCGCACATCATATTCAGAAATATAATAACAACTTTCCTTTATGGGTTATTATCGAATTGTTCACAACAAATGATCTTTCAATATTCTATGCAGATATGCCCACTGTTGATCGCAAAGCAATAGCATTAAATCTATTTGGCACTACTTACTCTATACTCCCAACTTGGCTCCATTGTTTAACTATCTTGAGAAATTATTGTGCTCACTATTCGAGACTTTATTATACCATTTTTCCTATTAAACCACTTACTCCTTTAGGTTTTTCATACAACTTGTGGCAACATATTTTTGATTACATTGTAGTTTTAAAGTTTTTGTATCCCTATACTGAAAAAATCAATATAGTGTTTATTGAACCTTTAAAAACTTTAATTTACGAATATAATGATTGTATAAATTTAAATCATATCGGTTTTCCGAATAATTGGGTTCAAATTTTACAAGAAGGTATGCCAAAGAGAAAATTTACAATAAAATAAAAAAACGCCCTACCCTGCGCCAACAGGATAGAGCGGAAACCATTACAACGGGTGCAATGGTGCAAATTAGTGCAAAATAATTGTACCATACCCTTGTAAAATTTGCAATGATTTTTACAAGGGATTTTTGCACCCTTTTTTACAAAAAAAGGAGCAAAAATATGAGAAAACAAAAAGACGGAAGATACAGGGTAAGAGTGTATCTCGGAACAGACGAAAACGGAAAAAAGCAATATAAGTCAGTTTACGGCTCAACAATAGCTGAGCTTAAATCAAAAGAGGCAGAGGTCAGGCAAAAAGTAGCAAAAGGATATGTTGTTACTTCAGAGCTCGTCACTTGGAAAGATTGGAAAGAGGCTTGGATTGATTATAAGAGCAATTTGGTTACTGAGCAACAAATGAATACATATAAAAGCTATTTAAAACATTTTGATACCCTTGACAATTACGAACTTCTTAAACTTAATATTCGTGATTTCCAAATGATAATTGATAAACTTGCAGTAAAAAATCCGAACACTCATAAACCTACTGCTCGAAAATCTCTTAAAGAATTCAAAATGACCGCAAGTCAAGTTTTTAAATTCGCTATAAAAAATCGAGTTACAGAGTACAACCCTGCCGAATATATCGAGATGCCGCAAAAAGCAACCAAACCAAAAACAAGAAGAGCGCTGACACGAGAAGAGCAAGCAATGGTTATCAATACCCCCCACAGAGCTCAACTACCTGCAATGATTATGATGTTAAGCGGATTGCGTTTAGGCGAATGCTTAGCACTTCAATGGTGCGATATTGACCTCAACAATTCTACAATAGATGTTCATCAAGTGTTAAGAATGAATAAAAATACTTCTGTTATTGAGCAGGGCGCAAAATCTAAACAGTCAATAAGAACTGTTGACATACCTAAAACTCTTGTTGATTTTCTCAAAAAGCAACCGACCCACTCTCCATTTGATCTTGTAGTTACCTCACAAAAAGGTGAGATTTTTACAAAAACCGCTTGGCGAGCCTTGTGGAACAGCTATATGACAGATTTAAATTTAATGGTATATAACAATAAGCAAGGTAAAATAGTCGGAATCGAGAAAAAGAAAAGTAAATTTGACCCGAATGGAGTGCCGCAAGTTATACAGCCATTTACCGCTCACTATTTAAGGCACACTCACGCAACAAATTTATTTTATGCCGGATATGATGTATTGTATGTACAGCATCAACTCGGACATTCTAAACCTGAAACCACAATGAATATTTACACACATTTTGTTGAAGAAAAGAAAAAAGGCAGTTCTTCAAAGTTGGATAGTTATCTCAATCAGCAAATTGGCTGATTTTTTGAGCCACCTGTTGAGCCACCTGTTTAATGTTTTTTATTGTGTTTTTGTGTGTTTTAATGATTAAAAAGAAAAATAAAAAACCGCTTGAAATGCTCAAAAATGGCTTTCCAATGCGGTTTATCTCGTGGTCGAGGTGACAGGACTTGAACCTGCGGCATCTTGGTCCCAAACCAAAAATTTAAATAGCATTTTATCCGATAAATACTGTCGTTTAATAAAATTTGAGCCACCTGCTGAGCCACCTATGCAAATATCCCCTCACTCGCCGATTAAGGCAGATAAATAAAAAAATCCCCGAAACAATCTTTTGCGGACTGCTTCGGGGATAGTTATTTATTATGATGTTGTGTGATTAATTTAATGTGTCGGTTTCTAAGCGGTTAAGCCAATGCTTTTTTAGCGTTGGCGATTTTTGTGTTCTGAGCGTTAAAGGCTTTTGTTTCCAGTGTATACACGGCGTTTATTGTATCAGGTCCTACAATACCATCAACGGTAATTCCTGCCGCTTTCTGCACCTGCTGTGTGGCTTTGAGTGTTCCGTCACCAAAGGTGCCGTTGTTATCAACTGTCTGAGTAATTACACCCATGACCCTTAATATTCTTAGGTGTTGTTTGTAACTCCAAGTCGCATTGTTAGTTAATCCGTATTCAATCATTTCTTCTTCCTCCTGTGTTGTCGTTGATGTCAAATAGTCAGGTCTTGCCACTCCTGAAATCACGCTTGCTGAGCGTGTCTGTCGCATAACTTCGCCGTTTGATGTTGATCCTGTATTGCCCTCAATGGTTGTATATGTACCGTCTGAATTGGCCTTTTCAATAATTCCTACATGGTCAAGAGTGTATGCACCCGGAACAGAACTTGACATTGCATTGCTCCAATGGAAAAATACAATGTCACCCGGTTTAAATCCGTTCTTGTAGAATTTACCTTTGTTGTTAAATCCTGCGGCAAGCACTCCGCAACCAGCGGATTTGACAGGTATCATGTCGCTTGCGCCTGCCTGTGCAAATACCCAACAAACAAATGCTGCACACCAGTCATACTGGCTTCCTGATACTTCAGAACCGTAAAACCATGTATTGTATTTACACTTTTTAACATCTGTTGCCTTTGTTCCGATTTCGCCTTTGGCTATTTCAAGAATTTTTGAAGCTGTTACATTTGCCATAATTATTCCTCCTGTAGTTCAATTCCTTCCATAATTGCCCTTGCTTCAAGAACAGCAAGATAGTTCGTCATAGCTGTAATCTGCATATTATATGTGCTACGAGGGCAAGTAGGAGTAAATGATAATTCGCCATTATCCCATTTGTCGAGCATAGTTTTTAAACCTTTGTAGCGGATTGCAAGTTGATTATACTCTGCAATAAATCTTTCTTTGTAATCGTCACTTACCATGCCTTTTATCGTGTCTCTCAAAATCATTCCGTTAATGTTGTTCATTTTTACTCACCCTCTCCTGAAACTTCGGGCAAGCCTGCAACTGATGTAAGAACTGACAGAATTCCTGCAAGCAGACTTGCACTGCCTACTGCAAACCAATTGACTTCTGACATAAGTGCAGACACGCCGATTGTTGCAACCGCAGTCTGTGCCACTGTCTTGACTGCTCTGACTGCCGTTGCCTTTGCCCATTCTTTTGTAAAAATCTTTTTCATTTTAATTTGCTCCCTTCAATTTATGATTGTTTATTCTGTTCTTGGCGATTCTAAAATAGTTCTCGTCAAGTTCAATGCCTATAAAATTGCGATTAGTATTAACACAAGCTACGCCTGTTGAGCCTGAACCCATACAGTTATCAAGAACGGTTTCTCCCTCATTGGTATAAGTTTTTATCAAGTATTCAAGTAAAGCCACAGGCTTTTGAGTGGGGTGCAAAGATTTTTTCTTGTCAGTGTTAAATCTTTGTACACTTCTTGGATATCTTGTACCATTGTTTTTTGTTTGGACTTTTGCAACATTAGCTGTAATATCTCCCGATTTTCCTTTGCCCGATATGTAAGGTTTACCCGTTGTCATTTGAGGTAAATAACGACATGTGTTTTTACTAAATACTGAAATAATTTCGTGTACTTTATAAGGCTGATATTTACACAACATAAAATTAGCGCCTTGCTCTTTTTCCCATATCCAATCATAACGATACATTTTTAAATTGCTGTGCCTTAATTCAGTTGAAAACGGCTCTGATCCAAACAAACATACTGCACCGTTGTCATTTATAATTCGCTTGTATTGCACCCATAACGGTTCAAAAGGAATTATGTTATCCCATTTACAAGCCGTTGTGCCGTACGGCAAATCGCAAAGAATCATATCTATTGATTTATCGGGAATATCTTTCATCAATTCAAGACAGTCGCCCTGTTTTAAATCTATCATCTAAATTCCTTTCAATATAATATTTAAGCTAAAAGCCTATTTGTGTGAAGATATAGCCGACAACAATTCCGACAACGGCTGTCACGATATAACCTACAACCTTTCGCCACATCTCACCGTCTCTACTCTCGAGGGTCGCAAGTCTTTTTCCCTGCTGCTCCATTTCTTTGGTCATAGTCTGAATACTTGCGGCCATTTTTTCAACCGATACAACAATCGAATTAATCTTGTCAGTGTCCTCCTCAACCTCTTTCATTCTGACATTTAATCGCTTGTCTTCTTCTCGTAAACGGTCAAATTCTGAGTTGACTGTTTTACGAAACTCTTCATGTTCTGCTCGTGAAATTGGTGTGTCCATTATGTAACCTCCTGTATTTCAAATTCTCTGTTTTCGCCTGCACCGATACGGACAGTTTTAATAGTATTTGTATCATAATCAATACAATAAATATCAAATGCCTGTTCAGAAATTGTTCCTGCCTTTCTGCCGTAACCGTCCTTGACATCAATACAGTCGCATGTTGTGACTATATTCAAAACATTATTTTCTACAGAATTACCGTCAATGTGTCTGTGCCCGCTGACTACACAAATCAATTCATTTGCAGTGTTCGTAAAATCTGCCTGTACAGCTCCGTTAAATCGGACAGTTTCAAATGTTTGTTTGTTTTTAAACGCCGCAACCATTTCAAATAATCCGTTAGGGTTTTCACCCGAATTATCATTGTTGAATGTCTCATAATTTAATGGTGTGTGACAAACAATGATTATTTTATAATTTTCCTTTTCGGTCAGCGCATTTGACAGCCATTGTAATGTTGACGCTCTGAACAGCACTCCACCGCCTGTGTGGTCGGCATCATTTGATAAATCAGAAGTATTCAGCATAATAATCCTTGTTTTTTGCGGTTCATTATCAATGCAGTAACAACCGTTATTCACGCTCATTGATGAAACACTGTGTTCGCTGTCCCTGAATAATGCGTCATATACATCAGCTGTGGTCAGTGGGTGCATTGTTTTATCAGTAGCACTTGTGACATTATATAGGTCGTGATTGCCTCTTGTACAAAACAACTTATCTTTACCGATGTAGCTTTTGAAATTATTAAACTCTGCAATCTGTTCGTGCAATTCATCCTCTGTGCCGTAAAGATATACAGTATCACCACCGAAAATAACAAACGGAACATTGGTTTCATTCAGAATTTTTCGCAGAAGCTTTTTGCTTTGCTTCTGATTCACCTTGAAATGTACATCGGATATAAATGCAAATGTTACTCCGTGCAGAATACTGCACGCTTCTTTTATTTCATTGATTTTATCAGGCAAATAGTTGTCGGCATAATAATAGTCGGGAATAGAATCATCTTCGGATTCGGTGTTGATTTTTTCTTCAATCACTTTAACCCTGCCGTCGATTTCAGTAATATCTGCTGCTGTTTTTGTCAGAAATTTAACCGCATTTACAAACTCGCTGATATTCGCCGTTTCGGTTGTATCTTCAACGGCTCTTCTTATATGCAGCTTAAATTCCGTGCCTGCGGGTATTGTATTATTATAATTTGCCAATGATTTTGTCGGCGGACTGTTTTTACAGCTGCCATCTTCGTTGTACTCAACAACATAGCCTATAAAGCCTTCATCTACCGTAACATTCAAATCATAATCAAACTGCATTATATCTTCGGATATTACTCTGTATTTGATATTAGGATTGTATGCTCCGCTTGTGCCTATCTGACCTAAAACAAAATTGCTGTACGGTGTAAAATTTAATACGCCCTCACTGATTGAAACAACTGTAGTGTTATCTGCTTTGGCGGCAAGTGCAGAATCAACATCTGTCTTGTCGGATTTGGCAGCGGGCACATACAACAAGCGACCGCCGACAGTCCGACTATAATAACCGACATTGTTAGTACAATACCAGTAGAAACTGCCCGAGCTAACACCGACATTCCATTTGCCGCCCAGCTGAGTGATGTGGTAACCATTCAGATTTTCGGATACGCTGGTGTAGTCGCCAACAGGCAATGCAGATGTGCCGCCTGCTTCTGATGGGAAGAAAAGCCAATCATAATCTTCACCGCCATAACCCATAGCGCTAATATATCCGTTTGCATTTGCAAGAGTAAATCCTGCGGCTTTGTAATTGTCGCTGTGTTTGCTTTCATTGAAGTTAAAGTCATTGGCAATGTAAATCTGACCGCCGCCCATTGTGCTATCGCCCCATATGTTGGCACCGTTAATATGCTTCCAAATGTTTCCCCATGGATTTTCAACGCCCCTGTAAGTAACGGCAAGTTTACCACTTGTGGTGTATACGGTTTCTGTACCACCGATTTCGTTGATTGTTGCGGTTGCTTCGCCTGTAGCGTTCCCAAGGCTTGCCGTTGAACCTGTAAGGGAAGAACAGTTGTAACTTGAATTATCGGAAACAGACACAACGCCTTGACCAATTCCGGTCTGTGTGTTCATCGTGCCAAGTTCAATCATCATAAGTAATTGATTAGCAGATGTAGCTTTGATTGTTTCAAGGTGCCAACCTATACCTCTGTTCTTTGCCATTGCTTCAAAGTTTGCCTTTGTTCCCATTCCGGTTCTTAAACCGCTGATTGGCTTCTTTCCGGCAACGGAACAAAGAAGGTCACCTGCCGCATAGGCAATGGAAGTGTCAATGTTGTCATTGACATAGGCATCAGCGGAATCATCCCACATAGAACCTTCATAGGCAGAAAGAAGGATATAATCAACCGGGTTGCCGTTTTCATCGTAAAATGCCGGATGCAGCTTGAAGCCTGTTTTCGGTTTGCTGCTGACATAATAGTTTGCCTTTCTCAAATGGTAACCAATGCCAGTGTCAGTGTTCTTGTCAAAGACAAGGGGAACAACCTTGTAATAAAATGCAGGCTGATAGGTCATAACTTGTCCGTTTGAACCATCTTCTGCATAATCAGCATCACCATAATATGCAACAATAGTTCCATCATCAGAAACATTACAACGCTTTCTGCCACCAAACATCGGGAAACTGTCAAAGTCCGTACCTGCGCTCTTATCACAAGCACCGGCAAGCCGTTTAAAAGTCTTGTTTTGGTAATCAACACAAATTCCGGCTATATCTTCATCGTCATATCCAATATAGGCTTTAATGTCCTCAACTGCTTCTTTCGTTTCGGTTGCTTCCGCTTTATCGGCTTTCTTTGCAACCTCTGCTGCTGTTTTTGTCAGAAATTTAACCGCATTTACAAACTCGCTG
>ERZ507027.454-NODE-454-length-35592-cov-6.129049_pt1 | contig 35592 bp, 26 predicted proteins | sample MGYA00513163_ERZ507027 | MGnify/ENA metagenome assembly ERZ507027
CAGGACTTAAAATCCTGCGGGACTTATACTCCCGTACCGGTTCGATTCCGGTCGCCGGCATTACTGACTTTATGAGAGAAGATGATATCGTAGAATTGTTGTAATAAACAGTTTTGCGATATTTTTGTTTATAAGAAATGATCTTTTATATAGTAAGGATAACTTATTTTGCAACAATAAATTCCCGTCAAGGTTTTTGAGTTATGAAGATCCAGTATCTTGACAGGGATGCTCTTATCAATGTGTGTTGTTCATCTTATTTAATCGCATCTGTTTCAATGACGAATTTTACATTTCCTTCCATATCTTTTGCCTTTCCACTGAAGGTGTCATAGCTGCACTGATCAGAGGTCAGGGATTCTAATCGGTCGAGAATATTGCCTAATTCCTTTTCAACAGTATCTTTCAGTTTACGGGTACCTTGCTCATTAAATTCCTGCATTCCGTCTTTTAATGTGCGGGCGCCATCCTGGAGTTGTGTGATTCCGTCTTTACCTGCTTACTTCCATTTTGCAATATGGTTCCGCCTTTGGAAAGCTCTGTTGTTCCGGAAAGGAGTGTGGAAGCACCGTCTCGAAGTGCAGCGCTGTTTGCCGCCAGCGCTCCGGAACCGTCAGAAAGTTGGGTAGCAAGTGTGTTGAGTCCGGAGGCAAGTTCGTCCGTACCGCCAGCCAGAGTATTGATACCGGCAACGAGAGAAGGACTGTTTGCTTTTAATTTGGATGCTCCGTTGAGTAATGTCTGATTGTATCCATCCAGTTGTTGAAATCCACCGAGGAGAGCGTTGATGCCGTTTACTGCAGATGGAAGAGAATCAGTGGATTTGTCCAGAAGTCCCATGTTTTTGGATACGGTGGTCAGTCCTTGATCCAGAGCTTTCATACCAGCATTGATTTTGTCTACATTGTCTTTTAACTGAGACATTGCATTTTCCGGAAGTGTGATGTTAGAGAGCTGATCTAGTTGCTTTTGGATCTCCGGAAGTTTTGCAGACAGCTTAGTGAAAGAGGATTCAATGCCTTGATAAGCAGTGGAAATCTGTGTTATTGTCTGCGTCAGTGCATTGGTATCCAGTGTTGGAAGTTGGACACTGCCTTCGTTTGTAACAGAGGCAAGAGGCTGCAGAGAGCTGCTCAAATTTCCTGCCTGAGCTTGCGCTGCTACCAGTGCTGTGATGGAAGCCTGAAGCTGAGAGGCAAGTTCTGTGTTACCGGAAGCATTTGCCTGGAATTCTGTGCCTGGCAATCCATTTGCCAGTTTTGACCAATGATATCATCCCCTATCTTTTTTCTATACTTCACATTGCAGTGCAAAATGACTAATAGTCAATAATCTGCGAACAAAAAATGAAAAAAGGTCATTTTTATTGACTTTCTAAAAAATTTGCCTGATAATTAAGGATACAGTTGCAGGGATACTGCAAAAGTCAAGAAATACCAGGGGGAATGAAAATGGGAAAGGCAGAAACCAATAAGAAACGAAAGAAGAATGCACTGTTTCAGACGGCGTATGAATTGTTTACGGATAAAGGTTTTGCAAAGACAACCATATCCGATATTGTAAATAAGGCAGGTCTTGCAAAAGGAACATTCTATTTATATTTCAAGGACAAGTACGATCTGCGGGACAGGCTGATTGCATATCAGGCAGGAAAGCTGTTTGAAGATGCACATAAAGAACTGGACAAGAAGGAAATCAACAGCTTTGAGGAAGAGGTTCTGTTTTTGACAGATTACATTATTGGAAGATTTGAAAAACAGCATTCGCTGATGCAATTTATTGCAAAGAACCTGTCCTGGGGCATTTTTAAAAACGCGTTTTCCAGCACAGAGTTTCCGGAGGCACAGGGATTTTACGAACATTATCTGGAGGCATTAAACAAATTTAATGTGAAATGTGAAGAGCCGGAGTTGTTGTTGTTTACGATTATAGAGCTGCTCGGTTCTACAAGTTATAACTGTATTCTTTATAAGCAGCCGGTCACGATGCAGGAATATCTGCCGCATCTGCACCGGATTTTACATCAGCTTTTAATTGCATTTACAGAAGAAGCATAACAGAACAACAGATATAAAGAAAGATCCTGCAGTCAGTTCAGGATCTTTTTCATATCATCGGGAAGAGGAGCAGTAAAATCCATTTTCTGCCCGGTGATGGGATGGAGAAACGTCAGACGATAGGAGTGCAGAGCCTGTCGGGTGATGTATTCCATATCAGGGTTGTACAGATAGTCTCCGACCAGAGGAAAACCGATGTATTTCATATGAATCCGGATCTGATGGGTGCGTCCGGTTCCCAGCCGGAGTGAGACAAGGCTGTGGCCGTTTTTTTCTTCCAGAAACTGATAGTAGGTGACTGCTTTTTCTCCGTGGTCAAAATCTACGGTTCGCTCAATGATGGAACTGTCTTTTCTGCCAAGCGGAGCGGTAATGACACCGGATTCCGGAGTGAGATGTCCGCGCACGATGGCACGGTACTCCCGGTGAATTTCCCGTCTTGTATTCATGGAGGACAGGATCGCGGCGCTGACTACATGTTTGGCAATGATGGTCAGTCCTGAAGTATCACGGTCCAGCCGGTTCACACAGCGGAAGATAAAGGGTTTCTTCTGCTGCTCAAAATACCAGGCGAGTGCATTTGCCAGAGAATTGTAGTAGTTGTTCAAAGAGGGGTGGATCGGCATCCCGGCCTGCTTGTCGATGACGAGAATATCTTCATCCTCATAGACAATATGGATGGGATGTTCTACCGGAGGAACCCGTTCTGAAGATTGCTCTTCTACAATCCGGATCACCAGTTCATCTCCGGATGTCAGGTGGTGTGTCATGTGAACCCATATACCATTTAACAGGACACTTTCTGGTGTCTTTTTTAAATGGGTAATGTTTTTGGCGGAATATCCGCGGTGTCTTAAGTTTTGCTCAATGGTAAATCCGGCATCTTTGTCGGAAATCAAATATGTGATCGTTCGGTTCATAGAATATGTACAGTTCCTTTTTCTTTTTATGATAGCAAAGAATCGAAGGAGCGTAAATCTTTTTTGTAGTTTCAAAACAGAAACCTGTGTTATAATAGCACCAGTTATTCGATTTTTCATGAGGGCAAGGGAAAAAATAATAACAAAAGTGAGGAAAACAACATGGATATTAATCAAAAATTGACAGAAGAACTGGAAGTAAAGCGCTGGCAAGTAGATGCAGCTGTAAAATTGATTGATGAAGGGAATACGATCCCGTTTATTTCAAGATATCGAAAAGAAGCAACAGGATCTCTCAATGATGAACAGCTGCGGAAATTGCACGAGCGTCTTGTGTATTTGAGAAATCTGGAAGAGAAAAAAGAGCAGGTACTTTCCAGCATTGAAGAACAGGGAAAACTGACAGAGGAATTGAAAAGTCAGATCCTGGAAGCAGGGACACTTGTCGTGGTGGAAGATCTGTATCGTCCGTATCGTCCGAAGAGAAGAACACGGGCAACGATCGCAAAAGAAAAAGGCCTGGAGCCTTTGGCGGCAGTGATTATCCTCCAGAAGCTGAAAATGCCGCTTTTAGAAGAAGCTGAAAAATATGTATCGGAAGAAAAGGGTGTGGTCTGCGCAGAAGATGCAATTGCCGGAGCAAAAGATATCATTGCAGAATCAATTTCGGATGAGGCAGACTACAGAAGCTGGATTCGAAAGATCACCATGAAAAAAGGAAAATTGATCTCCACGGCAAAAGATCCGGAAGCAGAGTCGGTTTATGAAATGTATTATGAATTCGAAGAACCATTGTCAAAGCTGGCAGGACACCGCATTCTTGCGCTGAACAGGGGAGAAAAAGAAAAGATCCTGACAGTGAAGATTGAGGCACCGGAGGAAGAGATTCTTGGCTATCTGGAAAAACAGATATTTCACGGAAAGAATCTAGATACAGAGCAGGCACTCAAAGAAGCGGTGGAAGACAGCTATAAGCGTCTGATCGGTCCGGCGATTGAAAGAGAAATCCGCAGTGATCTGACAGAAAAAGCAGAAAATGGAGCAATCGAAGTATTTGGGAAAAATCTGCATCAGCTTTTGATGCAGCCGCCGATCACAGGCCAGGTAGTACTTGGATGGGACCCGGCATTCCGTACAGGATGTAAGCTTGCTGTGGTAGATCCGACCGGAAAAGTATTGGGAACGACTGTCATTTATCCGACTGCCCCGACGACTCCTGCGAAGATCAAAGCATCGAAAGATTTATTGAAAAAGATCATTCCGAAATATCATATTACGTTGATTTCGCTTGGAAACGGAACAGCATCCAGGGAGTCCGAGCAGTTTATTGTGGAGCTGTTAAAAGAGATTCCGGAGAAAGTGCAGTATGTGATCGTCAATGAGGCTGGAGCATCCGTGTATTCAGCCAGCAAACTGGCAAGCGAAGAATTTCCGAAGTTTGATGTGGGACAGAGAAGTGCGGCATCCATTGCAAGAAGGCTGCAGGATCCGCTTGCGGAACTGGTGAAGATCGAGCCACAGTCCATCGGCGTGGGACAGTATCAGCATGATATGAATCAGAAAAAGCTGGGTGAATCACTGAGCGGAGTTGTGGAAGACTGTGTAAATAAGGTAGGTGTTGATCTGAATACCGCATCAGCGCCTCTGCTTTCCTATATTTCCGGGATTTCCGGTGCAATCGCCAAAAACATTGTGGCATATCGGGAGGAAAACGGAAAGTTCCAGGATCGTAAAGATCTATTGAAGGTCGCAAAGCTGGGGCCGAAAGCATTTGAACAATGTGCCGGATTCATGCGCATTCAGGGCGGGAAAAATCCGCTGGATGCCACAGGGGTTCATCCGGAGTCTTATGGAGCGACAGAAAAACTACTGGAGAGACAGGGATTTACGCTGGAGGATGTGGCAGGAGGGAATCTGTCCGGTTTGTCCAAAACAGTTAAAGATTACAAAAAGCTGTCTCAAGAGCTGGAAATCGGAGAAATCACACTCCGTGATATTGTAAAAGAGCTGGAAAAACCTGCAAGAGATCCGAGAGATGAGATGCCAAAACCGATCCTTCGTACGGATGTGCTGGATATGAAAGATCTGAAAGAAGGGATGATCCTAAAAGGAACTGTTCGAAATGTCATTGATTTTGGAGTCTTTGTGGACATCGGGGTACATCAGGATGGACTGGTACACATTTCCCAGATTACAGACAAGTATATCAAGCATCCGCTGGAGGCTGTCAGTGTGGGAGATATCGTTGATGTGAAAGTGATGAGTGTGGATCTGAAGAAGAAACGAATTCAGCTGACCATGCGTGGAATTTCTTAAAAAGGCGGGAGTTGACGTTTAAGAATTGCAATTTGCAGAATAATCCCATATAATGGAACAGAAACTGAGTATACCCGAATCTCGGGATGCTACAAAACAGGAAAAGGGGGATTTTTATGCTGAAAGGCAAAACAGTAGTACTTGCGGTGTCCGGAAGTATTGCTGCGTACAAGATCGCATCGCTTGCCAGTGCACTGAAAAAGCTGCATGCCAATGTGCAGGTACTGATGACCAAAAACGCGGTTAATTTTATCAATCCGATCACATTTGAGTCTTTGACAGGGAACAAATGTCTGGTGGATACGTTTGACCGGAATTTTCAGTACAGTGTAGAGCACGTGGCACTTGCCAAGCAGGCGGATGTGGTTTTAGTGGCACCGGCCAGTGCCAATGTGATCGGAAAGATCGCGCACGGGATCGCAGATGATATGCTGACGACGACAGTTATGGCATGTAAGTGTAAAAAGATCATTGCACCGGCAATGAACACAAACATGTTCGATAATCCGATCCTGCAGGACAATCTTAAAATTCTGGAACACTATGGATATGAGGTGATCAGTCCGGCAGTGGGATACCTCGCATGCGGGGATACCGGAGCCGGGAAGATGCCCGAGCCGGAGCTGCTGTTACAGTACATTTTAAGAGAAATCGCATATGAAAAAGATATGCAGGGTAAACGGGTGCTGGTGACGGCAGGTCCGACACAGGAATCGATCGATCCGGTCAGATTTATTACCAATCATTCCACCGGAAAGATGGGATATGCGATTGCAAAAATGTGTATGCTGCGCGGAGCAGAGGTGACGCTGGTAAGTGGTCCGACATCCATTGCAAAACCGGAATTTGTTCACGTGGTGGACGTGGTAACAGCAAAAGGGATGTACGAAGAGGTCACAAAGAGGGCCAAAGATCAGGACATTATCATCAAAGCAGCTGCAGTGGCAGATTACCGGCCAAAATCAGTGAGCAGTGAAAAGATGAAAAAGAAGGACGATGATCTGGCGATTCCAATGGAGCGTACAGATGATATCCTGAAGTTTCTGGGAGAGCATAAAAAAGAGCATCAGTTTTTATGCGGTTTTTCCATGGAGACGGAGAATATGCTGGAGAATTCCAGAAAAAAACTGGAAAAGAAGCATCTTGACATGATCGTGGCAAACAATCTGAAGGTAGAAGGGGCAGGATTTGCCGGAGATACCAATGTGGTGACGATCATTACCGGGCAGGAGGAAGTTTCACTCGGAAAAATGACGAAAGAGGAGACAGCCTTAAGGATCCTGGACGAAATTTTAAAAGCAACAAATTAATATGGAGACAGAATAAAAATTCTGTGCCAATCAGTATTGTATCTCGAAAGAGAATGATAACAAGGAGGCAATTTATGAATCAGACAACAAACAAAACACAGACAACAGGCAGCAGTGTGCGCACACGGCATATGGTACAGACGGCAATTTTTGGAGTTATTATTGTAATCATGGCGTTCACCCCTTTTCTCGGATATATCCCGCTGGGATTTACAAGAGCAACGATTATCCATATTCCGGTGATTCTGGCATCCCTTTTGATGGGACCAAAGACGGGAGCTCTGCTGGGACTGCTGTTTGGACTGACCAGCTTTATTAATAATACAGTGAATCCGACCGTGACTTCTTTTGTATTTACCCCATTTTACAGTATGGGAGAATTCAGCGGAGGGATCGGCAGCGTGATCATCTGTTTTGTTCCGCGTATTCTGACAGGAGTCGTTCCGCATTATATTTACAAATTGGTGAAAAAATGCAGCAAATCAACAGGTGTTTCCAAAATCGGACTGATTTTGGCGGGAGTAGGCGGTTCACTGACAAATACATTGTTGGTTATGAATTTGATTTATCTGTTTTTTAAGGATACGTATGCGGCGGCAAATGGAGTTGCGGTGAAAGCGGTTTATGGATTTATTCTGTCGATCATCGGAATCAACGGAGTTCCGGAGGCGATTGTTGCAGGAGTGCTCACGGCATTGATCGGAAGAACGCTGATGAAGAAAAATATGAAAGAAAGACTGGGATTTACACATGGTTTTAGCGATTGATATCGGAAATACAAATATAGTGATCGGATGTATTCAGAACAAGGAGTGTCTGTTTGTAGAAAGGCTCTCAACCGTTCATCAGAAAACAGAAATCGAGTATGCGATCGACATTAAGACAGTTCTGGATATTTATCATATTGATGTGGAGCAGATCGAGGGGGGAATTATTTCCTCGGTTGTACCACAGGTGACCAATGCAGCGAAACTGGCGCTGGAAAAAATTTTGAAAAAAAATGTAATGGTCGTGGGAGCCGGAGTAAAGACCGGACTGAATATCCGGATGGACAACCCTTCTTCAGTGGGAAGCGATCTGATTGTGGGAGCTGTTGCAGGTGTGGCACAGTATCCGGTACCGTTGATTATTTTTGATCTGGGTACGGCCAATACAGTTTGTGTGATCGATAAAAACAAAGACTATATCGGCGGGATGATCTATCCGGGAATTCAGGTGTCCGTGGATTCTCTGACTGCAAATGCATCTCAGTTGAGCGGGATCAGTCTGGAAGCACCGAAACAGATCATCGGGAAAAATACGGTAGACTGTATGAAGAGCGGCGTGATCTACAGTAGTGCATCGGCAATGGATGGCATTATTGATCGTATGGAAGAAGCTCTCGGAGAAAAAGCAACTGTAGTGGCAACCGGTGGACTTGCGAAAAAAATAGTACCTCATTGTAAACGGGAAATTACATTGGATGATGACCTTCTGTTAAAAGGGCTGGCGATCATATACGATAAAAACGTGAGTACGAACAGAAAATAATCAAATTTACAGAAATTACTTGAATTGCATGCCAGAAAGCACTATAATGGGGTGCAGATAAGAAATAAATCTTCGGGGTCGGGTGTAAGTCCCAACTGGCGGTAAAGTCCGCGACCTGTTTTCTGCTAAGAGTGGAGGATGGCTGAACCGGTGATCTGCAGATCAGAAATTCCGGTACCAACAGTAAAGTCTGGATGAAAGAAGATGTATGTGCAAAAAGGCAAGAGAGAGACCCTGGATTTTTTGATCCGGGGTCTGTTTTTGTCTTGGCACACAATCCGGAAGGTTTTCTTTCTTTATCAAAATTTTGATGTATTTTGAAGGAGAGAAAAAACATGAGTACACAAACAAACACAGCAGAGAAGAGTACACAGAAAATAGGTGCAAGAACACTGGCGCTTGTCGGAATGCTTTCCGCAGTTGCAGTGGTGTTGATGACATTCGACATTCCGCTTCCGTTTGCACCCACATTTTACAAGATTGATTTCAGTGAAGTACCGGTTCTGATTGGATGTTTTACAATGGGACCGCTTGCGGGTGTGGGAATTGAGCTGATCAAAAATCTGCTGCATATTGTTATCAGCGGAACTCAGACAGCGGGAGTTGGAGAGGTAGCCAACTTTCTGATCGGATGTGCATTTATTGTGCCGGCAGGATTGATCTACCATAAAAAGCATACAAGAACAGGTGCGTTGATCGGTATGGCATCAGGCACGGTATTGATGACGGTGATCGGAGGACTGATGAATGCATATGTATTGCTTCCGGTGTATGCCAAAGCATTTGGAATGCCGCTGAATGCTCTGGTAGAGATGGGAACAGCGATCAATGCAAAGATTACAAGTGTCTCAACACTGATCCTGTTTGCAGTGACACCGTTTAATCTTCTGAAAGGTGTGCTGGTGTCATTGATCGTATTTTTAATCTATAAGAAGATCAGTCCGATTTTTCGGATGAAGTAGAAAAATCAGGAAAACTTTTTCTGTTTATACAGATAATACCCAATAAAAAACAGTGCTGTCAAAAGCCAGGTGACCGGATAGCTGAAGATGATCGCAGAAATTGTCGGAGAAATCTTCAGCACGCCGATCAGCCAGGCGATTCGCATCACGCAGATACCAAGCAGCGTGATGATCACCGGCACGATGACATCACCGACTCCGCGCAGTGCACCGGCAAGTACTTCGATGAATACATATACAATGTACCAGGGAGTGATCAGGACAAGCATCTCACATCCGATCTGGATGACGGTCTCATCATTTGTAAACAGGCTGAACAAAATTTTTCTGGCTGCGATCAGGAAAATAACCAATACAGCGGATATCAGTGCGTCCATGATCAGGCAGACACGGGTACTCTTGCGGATCCGGTCCAGTTTTCCGGCGCCGTAGTTCTGACCCACAAAAGTAGTGATGGAGATTCCAAAGGCAGTGCTTACCATCCAGAAGATCGCATCCAGTTTTCCGTAGGCAGACCAGGCGGCAGAAGTATCTGTTCCAAAGGTGTTGACTGCGGATTGAATGGCGATATTGGTAATGGCAAACAGGATTGCTTCGAATCCGGTAGGAAGTCCAAGCTTCAACTGATTTTTCAGGACCGATCCGTGGAACCGGATGCGGGAGAAGGAAAGCTTTAACATTCCCTCCGAACGAAGAAGCTTGCGTGTCACGAGTAGGGCGCTGAATGCCTGGGAGATCAAGGTTGCAACGGCGACTCCCAGCACGCCCATGTGGAAAGCGACTACAAACAATACATCAAGTATGATGTTCAGCAGGCAGCAGGCAATCAGATAATAAAGCGGACGTTTGGAATCTCCCACGGCGCGCAGAATACTGGAACCCATATTATATAGGAAAACAAAAATAATACCTGCAAAATAAATCCGGAGATAGATCACGGAGTCCTGCATGATCTCATCGGGGGTGTTCATCAGTCGGAGCATAGATGGTGTAGCGAAAAATCCGATGATTCCGAGCAGGATTCCTCCCACGATGGAGATTGCATAGGCATTGTGAAGTCCGTCACTGGCAGCATGTTCATTTCTCGCACCGAAGTACTGGGCGATCAAAACAGAAGCACCCGAAGACAGACCGGTAAAAAAGCCCACGATCAGAGCCACGATCTGTGCAGAGGAACCGCCCACACTGGCAAGTGCTGCTTTTCCGACAAATTGTCCGACAATGACAGTATCAATGGTGTTGTACAGTTGTTGAAAAAAGGTTCCGAGCAAAATCGGAAAGAAGAACAATAGAAGTTGTTTCCAGATCACACCCTCGGTGATCTGATTTATCGGTTGTTTTTGTGTCATAATAATCCCCTTACTCTTAAAATAATCAAGTTGATAAACTCTCTCTTATGTAAAGAATATCAGATTTTACAAACGTTTAACAGAGAAAAATAGAAGTTCTGGGATAAAATAGAAGAAGGCAAAATAAAAAGAGGCAGAAAGAAAGGGCCTTTGATTTTGTAGTATTTTTACAAGGGGTGAAAACATGGAACAGTCCGTGGAATTTTTGATCAAAAGTCATTACGCGCAGCTTCGTACTTCAGAAAAGAAAGATGCAGAACGGGTGCTTTACGGGTATCAGCTCAAACCGCAGGATACCATGGAGAGTGTTCCGGGCAAGGTGGTATCCGGAACAATCGCCATGATGGAAGAAATGCTCAAGAGTATTGCCGTAGCGATCTAAAAGAGACAGTAAGGCTGATCTCAAATGCCAGAAGAGTGCATATTTTCTGTGTGGAAAATTCGGCGGCGACCGCAGTGGATCTGATGACAAAGCTGTTATATCTGGGGATAGACTGCCAGTATTATACGGATTATTACCTGCAGAGAATCTCTGCCTCGAGTCTGCATCAGGATGACACAGTGATCGCCATTTCTTATTCTGGGCAGTCCAAAGATGTGGTGGATACAGTGAAAATTGCGAAAAAAGCAGGGGCGAAGGTTGTAGTTATCACAAATTTTGGGCAGACCCTTCTGGAAAAATGGGGCGATGTGGTCTTAAAAAGCTCCCAAAAACAGTTGTTATATGGGGATGCAATCTTTTCAAGGACCACGCAGATGGCATTGATCGATATGCTTTATATGGGCATTATTTTAAGTGACTATGAGAAATACACACACCAGTTGGATAAAAGCAGCAAGGTTGTACGGGATAAGGCATATAGCTAGAACTACCGCGAAAGTTTTGTAGGGAATCTACAGGAATTTCGCGGTATTTTTTTGTGCATTTTACATTTCTCTAACATGATTTTGAAATGGATTTGATTGAGTCTGAAAAATCGCATTGCTATAATTTCCAGTGTCAGCGGGGCAAACGCCAACTAGGAAAGAAAGGAAGAATTCAGATGCTGAAATTAGAACAGATAAAAAAATCCTATGACGGAGTTGAAATTTTAAAAGAAATGAACCTGGAGATTGAGGATGGTGAGATTGTTTCGATATTGGGACCATCCGGATGCGGAAAGACAACACTGCTGAATCTGATTTTAGGGATTACGGAAGCAGACAGCGGAAAGATCTGGTTTAACGGAGAAGATATTACGAATCTTGCAATGGAAAAAAGAGGATTCAATATCGTGTTTCAGGACTACGCATTATTTCCGAATCTGAATGTATATAAGAATATTGTTTACGGACTGAAAAACAGACCGGGGATCTCCACGGAGAAAGAAGTGGAAGAACTGATTGAGCTGCTGGGACTGAAAGAACATTTGAATAAGAAGATCGACCAGCTCTCAGGCGGGCAGAAGCAAAGAGTGGCACTTGCCAGAACATTGGTCATGAAGCCGAAAATCCTGCTCCTGGATGAGCCTCTTAGTGCGCTGGACGGCGTGATCAAAGAATCCATAAAAGAGAAGATCAAGACGATCGCAAAAGAATTTCATCTGACAACGATCATTGTGACACATGATCCGGAAGAAGCGCTGACATTATTTGATCACGTACTGATCATTCAGGAAGGAAAAATCGCACAGTACGATACACCGGAAGAAATTATTAAAAATCCGGGAAATGGATTTGTCAGAGAGTTTATTTTAAAACAGCTGGAGATCAAGAAAAATAATATCTACTCTCTGTTTACAGTGCCAAAAAATATTCCGGGCGTCGCAGCCGGAAAGGTACAGGAGATACTGACAGGGCGGGAAGAACTGGTACAGGTGTCATAGGAAAAAGAGATGAAAACGAAAAATCGGGAATTAAAGATTATTTTTATGGTGACAGGAGCACTGTTTGCGCTGTTCCTTGTGTATCCGACAGTAAGACTTTTGTTAAAATCCATTCTTTCAGAGAATGGAATGACAATGGAATTTTATCATTCGGTGCTGACGCAGAAAGGGTTTTTAAAGGCGCTGGGAAACAGTTTTCTGATCGCGGGAGTCAGCGCGCTTCTGACAACAGGACTGGCATTTTTTCTGGCCTACACCATTCATTATACAAATATCAATGCAAAATTCAAAAAAGGAATTGAGAAAGCGGCTGTGCTTCCGATGTTCCTTCCCACATTGACATATGGATTTGCGATTATTTATTCCTTTGGAAAGCAGGGGTTTCTGACAAAGCTATTTGGCAGACAGTTGTTTGATATCTATGGATTTAACGGACTGCTGATCGGCTATATCATCTATACGCTGCCAGTGTCTTTTCTGCTGATCCATAACACAATGGGATATATTGATAAAAAATTCATGATCGTTTCCAGGATCATGGGAGACAATCGAGTTTCTACTTTTATGATGACAATTTTCCGCCCTTTGGCAGGAACGCTGATGGCCTCGTTCATCCAGTCGTTTTTTCTTTGCTTCACAGATTTTGGTATTCCTGCATCTGTGGGCGGAAAATTCGAGGTCATTGCGAGTGTTTTATATAGTCAGATGCTGGGGAGTGTCCCGGACTTTCATAAAGGAAGCGTGGTTGCAGTGATGATGCTGCTTCCGTCCATCGTCAGTATCGCACTGCTTCGTTATCTGGAAAAATACAATGTGCGCTATCAGAAAATATCCGTGATGGAGCTTCCGAAAAATCGTGGAAGAGACTGGCTGTGCGGGATTGGAAGCGGGCTGATCATCCTCGGTGTGTTATCCATATTCGCAGTCATCTTTATTGTGCCGTTTGTGCAGGACTGGCCGTATCAGACTGGATTTTCCATGGAGCATTTCCGGGCTGTATTTCAGGATGCAGGTTTGATGGGAGTATACAAAAACTCGCTGTATGTGGCACTTTTGACAGCTGTTTTCGGAACACTGGCCGCATATGGAAGTGCACTGATCACCGCGCAGGAAGGTACGCTGATTGTGAATACCGAACAGATGGAGGCAGAAAATCTTGATATGCCAAAGTCCATCAAAGATCTGGCAAATCCGGAATATAAGGGCAAGATTGCTGTTACAGATATTACGTCCTCTTCCACTGCATGGCTTTTGATCCAGGGATTGATTTCAGAATATGGAGAAGAGGAAGCAAAAGAAATTCTCACAGATATTTATGCAAATGCAGGAGATCATCTGGAAGAGTCTGGTTCAGGACCTTTAAAACTGGTGCGTGCAGGTGAGGTTGCCATTGGATTTGGACTTCGTCAGCAGGCAGTGGCAGATAAAGAAAAAGGCCTTCCGGTGGACTATATTGATCCGGAAGAAGGAAATTTCACACTGACAGAATCTGTAGCGGTTGTCAATAAAAGTGAAGAAAAGAATGCAAAAGCAATGGAAATGGCAGAGTGTATCATCAAAAACGGAAGGGAAGAACTGCTGAAAAGTTATCCGATTCCGTTGTATGAGGGAGAGTCTGTGCCGGAAACAGAAAAATCCGGTAATCCAAAGACATTCCCGGAAAAACTGACCGTTGATCTTTTGAAAAAACACCAGGAATTATCAGAAAGCTGTAAAAAATAGAAAGAAGAAATGAGGAAAAGAAAAATGAAAAATTTAGGAACTGCAGGATATAAATTACTGACACCGGGCCCATTGACTACAACAGAGACAGTAAAAGAGGTGATGTTGTTTGATCACTGTACATGGGACGATGATTACAAAGAAATCACGCAGAAGATCCGCAGAGATCTTCTGAAGCTGGCGCAGGTGGAGGAGACTGAATATACGACAGTCCTCATGCAGGGATCGGGTTCATTCGGTGTGGAGAGCGTGCTTGGAAGTGTAGTTCCAAAAGACGGATGTGTCCTGCTTTTGAGCAATGGAGCATATGGAGAACGTGCTGCAAAAATGTGCAGCTATTATGAAATCCCGTGTATCCATGTGAAACAGGATTACAATAAGACACCGGATGCAAACGGGGCGGAAGAACTGTTGAAAACACATCCGGAGATCACCCACATTATGATGATCCACAGTGAGACAACAAGCGGAATTTTAAATGATATCGAGAGTATTGGAAAGCTGGCAGAGGCATATGGGAAAGTATTCATCGTGGATGCCATGTCCAGCTTTGCGGGAGTGGAGATTCCGGTAAAAGACTGGTACATTGATTTCCTGATCAGTTCCGCAAACAAATGTATTCAGGGTGTTCCGGGATTTTCTTTCATCATTGCAAACAGAGTACTTTTAATGGAATCCAAAGGACGTGCGAGAAGTCTTTGTCTGGATCTGTACGATCAGTGGGCGGGAATGGAGAAAGACGGAAAATGGAGATATACTTCTCCGACTCATGTGGTGCTGGCATTTGAGCAGGCAATGAAAGAGCTGGAGCAGGAAGGCGGAATCAAAGCCAGGCATGCAAGATATCAGAAAAACATGGACACACTGGTGGAAAACTTTGAAAATCTGGGATTCAGGCTGTATGTAGACAAAGCGTGGCAGGGACCGATCATTGCGACATTCCTCTATCCGGAAGGAAAGCATTTTGATTTCCAGGAGATGTATGCTTATATTAAAGAGAGAGGGTATGCGATCTATCCGGGAAAACTGACGGATGCAGACACCTTCCGGATCGGAGTGATCGGTGAGATCTACGAGGAAGATGTTTTGAGACTGACAGAGATTATGAAGTCTTATATGGAACAAGCATAGAACGGGAAAGGAAAGAAACAACATGAGAAACGTAGAAGCAGTAATTTTTGACTGGGCGGGAACAACAGTAGATTATGGATGCTTTGCACCGGTGCAGGCATTTGTGGAGGTATTTAAGCATTTCGGAATCGAGCCGACGATGCAGGAGGTAAGAGAACCGATGGGGATGCTGAAAATCGATCATATCCGTACTATGCTGCACATGCCGAGAATTCAGAAACTCTGGGAAGAAAAGTACGGACAGGCTTCCACAGAAGAAGATGTGGAAAAATTGTATGGTTTGTTTGAAGAAAAGCTGATGAGCATTCTGGACAGGTTTGCACAGCCAAAGCCATATGTTCTGGAAGTGGTAAAGGAGCTGCGTGCCCGTGGAATCAAGATTGGTTCTACAACCGGATATACGGATGACATGATGGCAGTTGTTGCTCCGAAAGCAAAAGAAGCTGGATATGAGCCAGATACCTGGTTTAGTCCGGACAGTGTGGGACATGTGGGACGACCGTATCCGTATATGATCTTCCAAAATATGGAAGCGCTTCACGTATCATCCGTAGAACATGTAGTGAAAGTTGGAGATACTGTGTCAGATATTTTGGAAGGAAAACATGCCGGAGTTTTTACGGTTGGTGTTGTGGAAGGAAGTTCCGAGATGGGGCTGACAGAAGAAGAATATGACGCTCTGACACAGGAGAAAAAGGAAGAAAAGATTGAAGAAGTACGTCAGAGATTTCAGAAGGCAGGTGCAGATGCGGTTATTTTGCATATGGGAGAGCTGCTGAAGCTTTTATAGGTATAAAAATAGAGAGCAGGCTCACAGCTGCTCTCTTGTGTTATGTGTGAAATATTATTTGATCTGCTGTATACATTTCTCCAAAACATAGCGGATCGGTTTGAACAATACGAGACATACAATGAAATTGCTGATACAGTGTATGATATCGAATAGAAGTCCTGACGTCCAATATGCAAATGCACCGGAAATCCCGCCGATTGCAAAGTAGGGGATGGTACAGAGTGCTCCGAATGTAATACCATAGATCCCGGAGAGGATACTCCAGAACCATACGGAATCATTTTTCCGGAAAAGGAGAGTGATGAGTGCCTGTATGCTCCAGACATACAGGTAGTTTATCCACCAGAGTCCAAATCCATAGATCAGACCTTCCAGAAAAACAAAGATGTAAATGATAAAGAATACTTTCTTTCGAAACACAAGTGTATACACAAGGATCAAAAGGGTGACGATCTCAATATTGGGCAGGAAACCAAGGGAAACCTGAGCAGCCAGAAGGACTGCGCTCAGGATACCGTATATTACAATTTCCCGTGTTTTCATCAATATCCTTCTTTCAATGTAAGCTCAAATGCATCTCCGTCAGAAACTGGTGTCTGATCTGCGGAAGTGTTGACCTGTTCTCCGCCTTTTGTGATACACCACCATTGTTGTTTGGAATCATCCGCTGTTTCTTCATCCACAGTTGTAATAAACAGACCATATTCTCCAGACTCACCGTCCACGAGATTCTCGCTTTCTAAAACTTCTCCAAGATATTTTGCATCTGTGTCAAATTCGAAGACATTCTCTGTCTGGTCTCCGTGGATGACGGTCACCGTAATATGTTTTTCTCCTTCACTGGCTGCAGGCTTCATGTTCTGATATAAAACCCCGGCTCCAATGCACAGCAGGATTAAGATGACAATTCCTGCAATCAGTCCGCTTTTTTTCTTCATGTTTTTATCCTTTCTGCATTCTTATTTTTCATTTGAAATCATAAAGGTACATCCTGATTTTGTCAAGGAATATACATCTTACAGAAACAAACCGGTTTTAATCCATAGAGAAAAATATGAGAATTTTACGGGAAAAATTTCCGGTTGACAGTTTTTCTGTTTTATATTAGAATACCAAACGTAACATTTTTGTAATATTTGTAATATTTACGAAATTTAGTTCATATAATTTACAAGAACTACGTAATAATATTGCAATAATCAGGAGGTTATTTATTTATGAAACAGAGAAAACGATGGATGGCAGTACTTACTGTATGGACAATAGCGTTGTTATTTGCAGCAGGTTTCACGAGTCAGGCATCCGTTTCCAGTTCCAAGATGATTCAGGAAAAAAATAGCAAATATACAACAGGGGCAGGGGCGATTGCTGCTGCGATGGAGAGTATTCCGGCAGAGGCAGTAGAACTTACCAAAGCCGAGGCGCAGAAAGCGCAGGAAGCCAGAGAGCAGGCAGAAGCAGAAGCAAAACGAAAAGCGGAGGAAGAAGCTGCGAGAAAAGCGGCAGAAGAAGCTGCACGGGCACAGATCGCTGCAGAAGATCAGAAACTTCTGGCATCGATCATCTTCTGTGAGGCAGGAAATCAGCCTTATGAAGGACAGGTTGCGGTCGGAGCAGTGATCATGAACCGTGTCAGAAGTGGTGTGTATCCGAACAGTATTTCCGAAGTAATCTATCAGTCAGGGCAGTTTGGCCCGGCGATGACAGGATGGCTGGATACTGTCCGCAGCTCGGAAGGATATACGCAGACTGCTATGCAGGCAGCGGCAGATGCGATGGCGGGAGTCAATCCGATCGGAGACTGTCTGTATTTTGGAAATGGAAATTATGGAATTCAGATTGGAGATCATTTCTTCCATTAAAAATTGAATAAAGATAGAAAAGAATAAGTCGCTTTACGGAATAGACGCCCCCACGAGTTGCAACCTCGTGGGGGCGTCTGCCCAGTTGGATATCAACTTCATTTGCCAAAGCAGACCCTATAACTGTATCTTCGAAAATGCTTCCGCAAAGGCAGTGTTGATCGGCTCTTTTGCTTCTTTTGCCTGTTTCCGTAAATAATGATTCACGTCTTTTTTGCTTGCGCCTTTTCCTTCTTTTTTCTTTCGTTCCTCAAAAGAACTCAGTTTTTCTTTGTGTCCGCAGACGCAGACAAATCGTTGTCCGTCGCCTTTTCCTACAAGGTCCATTTTCTTATGGCATACCGGGCAGCGGGCATTGGTATGGCGGGAGATGGTTTCTTTGTGTCCGCATTCCCGATCCTGACAGACGAGCAATTTTCCGTGTTTTCCGTTGACTTCCAGCATGAATTTGCCACATTCCGGACATTTGGTGCGTGTCATATTGTCGTGGCGGAAGGTACCGTCTGCAGATTTGATCTCCTGAATGAGAGCCTTTGTGTAATTGTCGATCTCTTTCATAAAGGTTTTGTCGGATTCTTTTCCTTTTGCGATCGCCTGCAGGCGCATTTCCCAGGAGGCAGTCAGTTCCGGACTCTTTAAGTCAGAAGGAACCAGGGAGAGCAGTTGTTTTCCTTTGGATGTGATGTGAATCTCATTTCCCTTTTTCTCCATCAGAAAACTGTTGAATAATTTTTCGATGATATCTGCTCTGGTGGCGACTGTACCGAGTCCTCCGGTCTCTCCCAGCGTTTTTACGACATCCTTATCCTTATGTTTGAGATACTTGACCGGATTCTCCATGGCGGCGATCAGAGTACCTTCGGTGAAGCAGGCTGGCGGTTTGGTCTTGCCTTCTGTGATCGTCAGTGCGGTGACAGGAAGTGTCTCGCCTTTTTGCACATCCGGCAGGGAAATCTGGGAGAATGTGGTCTGTTCTTCGTCCTCGTCTTCGCCGTCAGTATAGCCCGACTCATAAACTTCTCTCCAGCCGGCAGATTTGATAAAATTGCCTTTCGCGCTAAAGCGTTCTTCGCCGATGGTGCCGCTGATGGAAGTCTCTTCATACTCGCAGGCAGGAGAGAGAACCGCCAGAAACCGGCGCACGACCAAATCGTAAATTTTGCGCTCTTCATTGCTCATGTGGTCAAGCTGCACAAACTGTTCGGTCGGGATGATTGCATGGTGATCAGACACTTTGCTGTCATTGACAAAGGATTTATTTGCCTGAAGTTTTTGCATGGAAAGCCGTCCGGCAATCTTGCTGTAAGGACCTACTGCGCAGGCTTTTAAGCGTTCCTTTAAAGTCGGCACGATATCGGTAGTGAGGTAACGGGAATCGGTACGAGGGTAGGTGAGTACTTTGTGATTCTCGTAAAGTCTTTGCATGATATTGAGGGTCTGTTTTGCGGAAAATCCGAATTTCTGGTTGGCTTCCCGTTGAAGTGCAGTCAGGTCATACAGTGCAGGTGCGAATGTTTTTTTCAGCTTTTTGCGTACATCCGTTACAAGCAGTGACGGAGCGGAGGCCTGTTTGATCGCCTGGATGCGGTCTTTATCAAAGGAGCGGGAAGAGCCGGATCTGGCATCTGTCCATGTAAATGTGATTCCGCCAACCGCAGCTTTGAGTCCGTAATAAGGAACCGGCTTAAAGGTGCGGATCTCTTCTTCTCTGGCAGCGATCATAGCGAGTGTCGGGGTCTGGACACGTCCGCAGGAGAGCTGTGCATTGTATTTGCAGGTCAGCGCTCTGGTGGCATTGATCCCGACCACCCAGTCGGACTGTGCACGGGCAACAGCAGCGCGGTACAGTGGCTCGTAGGATTTGCCGGGGCGCAGATTCTGAAAACCTTCCCGGATGGCTTTGTCTGTAACGGAGGAGATCCAGAGTCGCTTCAGCGGCTTCTGATTTCCGGCTTTGTCAAGGATCCAGCGTGCCACAAGTTCCCCTTCTCTGCCGGCATCGGTTGCAATGATGATATCAGAGACATCTTTCCGGAAAATCAGCTCTTTGACAGCGTGGAACTGGCGGCCGGTCTGTTTGATGACTACCAGCTTCCAGTGCTCTGGGAGCATGGGAAGCGTATCCATGTTCCAGGTCTTGTACTGTTCGTCGTATTGCTCCGGATCAGCCAGTGTGACAAGGTGACCCAGCGCCCATGTGACGATATAGTCTGTTCCTTCTATATAAGTATTTGTTTTTTTATTGCAGTGTAAAACCCGGGCGATGTCCCTGCCCACGGAAGGTTTTTCTGCAATGACGAGATGCTTCATAGTGTTTCTCCTTCTTCTGTTTAAAATATTCAGACGTTATGGAAGCCTTTTCCGATGATCTCACTTGTATTGGAGATGAGAATAAATGCGGAAGGTTCTTCGTCTTTGATAAAATTACGGAGCCGGACAGCCTGCGGGCGGTTCAGTGCCGTGAAGATGACGTATTTGTCTTTTCCGGAAAACGCGCCCTGTGCATGGCAGACAGTAGCGCTTCGGTTTAATTCCTGTACAATAAAGTCGCAGATCGGCTTTGGATTGTCACATACTACGTTAAAGTATTTGGAAAGATTGAAACTTTCAATAAAAGTATCGATCATAAACGAGCGGATTGCAAGTCCAAGGAATGAATACAGCCCTGTTGCAATGTCGAACATGAAGCAACCAGCAACGGTGATCAGCACATCTGTGATCAAAAGAGCATGTCCGATATCTACGCTGGAATATTTTTTCAGGATCATGGCAATGATATCCGTACCGCCGCTGGAAGAGCCGATGTTAAACAGGATCGCGGAACCAAGAGACGGAAGCGCGATGGCAAAACAAAGCTCCAGCATCGGCTGATTTGTCAGTGGTGCACTCATCGGATAGATCCGCTCCAGTGCGGAGAGCGCAACTGACAACAGAATGCTGCAGTAGGCAGTCTTTGCGGCAAATTTTTTGCCGAGAATAAAAAATCCGATGATCAGCAGAATCATGTTAGTGATAAAGTTGAAATCTCCTGCGGACATCACGCCGGTTTTGGCAACGAGAACCGCAAGACCGGTGATTCCTCCAAATGTAAAATGATTTGGAAATTTGAAAAAATAAGTGCCTGCCGCCATCACCAGTGTACTGAAGGTCAGCAGGAAAAAATGTCGTAGTTTACTTTTCATGTCGAATACCCCCGAATAAGATAAGAAAATTGTAGCTTGTGCTTTCTCAAAAGTCAATGAATTATCGTCGGATTATTGGAAATACTAACTTTCAACAAGGAGGGTGAAAAAAGATGTATCAGGATTTACCGATTCAGGATATTTACGCAAGAGAAATTTTAGACTCCCGGGGCAATCCGACGGTAGAAGTGGAGATACTTGCCGGGGAGAAAATCGTGGGAAGAGCAGCGGTTCCATCCGGCGCATCAACGGGAAAATTTGAAGCAGTAGAGCTTCGTGACCGGGAGAAGCGGTATGGAGGAAAAGGGGTAGAGCAGGCGGTGCGTCACGTCAATGAAGAAATCGCCGAGGCTCTGATTGGAAAAAATGTGTTGGCACAAACGGAGATCGATCATATTTTAAAGGAACTCGACGGCAGCATTGACAAGCATAATCTGGGGGCAAATGCAATCTTAGGTGTCTCGCTGGCTGCGGCAAAGACCGCTGCGGCTGCACTTAGGATTCCGCTGTATGACTATCTTGGAAATGTAGGAGAAAAGGTAATGCCTATTCCTATGATGAATGTGTTAAACGGCGGTGCTCATGCGGACAATAATCTGGATATTCAGGAGTTTATGCTGGTTCCTTATGGACCGGACAGCTTTAAAGAAAGATTGCGCATGGGGACAGAAATTTATCACGTACTGCGAACACTTTTGAAGCAAAAAGGATTGACTACAGCTGTTGGGGACGAGGGCGGATTTGCACCGGAATTGAGAGATTCCAGAGAGGCGATTGAATTTCTGATCGAGGCAGCACATCAGGCGGGATATCAGCCGGGAAAAGATGTAGGGATTGCTTTAGATGTGGCGGCTTCAGAAATTTACCGGGCAAAAGAACAGCGGTATTATTTTGTGGGGGAAAGCAAAAAGAGCGGGAAAAAGATCGCGAGAACATCGGATGAGATGATGGAATACTATGAAAGATTGATTCTGGATTATCCAATCTATTCCATTGAGGATCCGTTGGATGAGGAGGATTGGGATGGCTGGAGCAGACTGACAGCAAAAATTGGGGAGAAAGTACAGCTTGTAGGAGACGATCTGTTTGTGACCAATCCGGAGAGAGTCGCATTGGGGATAGCAAAAAAAGCAGCTAATTCGGTGCTGATCAAGGTGAATCAGATCGGGACACTGACAGAGGCGGCAAGAGCGGTGGAACTGGCGCATCAGGCAGGGTATCGGACGATTATGTCTCACCGATCTGGTGAAACGGAAGATACCACGATCGCGGATCTGGCGGTGGCATTTCATACCGGACAGATCAAAACCGGTGCACCGTGCCGCTCGGAACGTGTGGCAAAATATAATCAGTTGCTTCGAATTGAAGAAACATTGTGGAAATCCATGTGATGAGAGGACCATTCCGGAGAGAGTGAGAGATCTTTTTCCGGAGTGGTCATTTTATTTTACAAACTGTACATATTTGATATTGACAGTAATTACAATTTGAGATATACTGTACTTACAAGGCAAGTACAGATATGACAGAAGGAGTGATGAAGTGGAAATTATTTTAAGTAATGCCAGTCCGAAACCAATCTATGAGCAGATCACTTCCCAGATAAAAGCCATGATCATGAACGGAGAGCTGAAGGCAGGAGACCCGATGCCGTCCATGCGAAAGCTTGCAAAGGAGCTTCACGTCAGTGTGATCACGACACAGAGAGCTTATGATGATCTGCAAAAGGACGGATTTATCGTGACAGTTCCGGCAAAAGGAACCTTTGTATCTGCACAGAACCAGGACTTTATCCGGGAGGAGAACAGAAGACGGGTAGAACTGCTTTTAACAGATGCGGTAGAACTGGCAAAGGAAAACGGAATTGAACTTGAGGAATTGAGAACGACATTAGACGTATTGTATCAAGAGGAGGATGTGTGATGGAATTTGCACTGGAAGTCAAAGGACTGCGTAAAACATACAAAGAATTTGGATTAAAAAATATTTCGATGAAATTGCCCAAGGGCTGTGTGCTCGGGCTGATCGGAGAGAATGGCGCCGGAAAATCTACCCTGATTAATGCGATTCTCGGGCTGATTGAATGCGACTATGAGTCTTTAAGGATTTTTGGACAAGAGTATGCAGGAAATGAAAAGCAGATCAAAGAAGAGATTGCGGTGATCTTTGACAAGACCTGTTATGATCTGAATTTTACACCGCTGTTTATCGGAAAGATATTGAGTAATGTGTATTCCAACTGGGATATGGAAAAATATCATATGTATCTGGATCGGTTTGAACTGCCGAAGAAAAAGAAATTAAAAGAATTTTCCAAGGGAATGAAGATGAAAATGGAATTTGCCGCAGCCCTAAGCCACGATCCCAAGCTTCTTATTCTGGATGAGGCGACAAGCGGTCTGGATCCGGTATTCCGGGACGAGATTCTGGATATTCTCAGAGAGTACACCGAGGATGAAGAACATACGATTCTGATGTCCTCTCATATTACCAGTGATCTGGATAAGATTTCGGATTATATCGCATTTATTCATGATGGGGAGTTGTTGTTTACAAAGACCTATGATGAGCTTCAGGAAAATTACGGCGTCTTAAACTGTGGACAGCGGATCTTTGACGCACTGAACCGGGAGGATATTGAGGCATACAGAAAGGATTCCTATGGATATCGGGTTCTGGTCAACAATAAGCAGGGAATCCGGAAGGTATTTTCAGATCTGGAGATTGAACAGGCAACGATCGAAGACGTGATGCTGTACTGCGTGAGAGGAGAGAAAGTGGCATGAGAGGGATTATTTTAAAAGATTTATATGAGGGATTCTGTATTAAGAAGAATCTGATCAACTGGCTGGCTTCTATGATATTTACGTCTGCGCTGACAGCGATCAGTGAATTTATGAGAGGTGCCTATGGATTTTTGCTGATTGTAGTACTCCTATTTCCTGTGATGGGAAGTACGCTGCTTCAGATGACGGCGGAACAGGATGAAAAGGCAGAATTTGACCGGATTCAGCTCACCTATCCGCTGAGCAAAAGCGAGATTGTTCTGTCCAAATATCTGGGCGGTCTGATCGTACAGGGAGGTATGACACTTTATTCATTTGTGTTTGTATTGATCTATGTGTATGGATATTGGACGATCACCCTGGAAGACGCACTTCCGACATGGGGAATCGGTGTAGTCGGAGGTGTGATTTACTTTGCAGTGAGCTATGTAGCATATTTCTGGCTTGGTAATTTGAAAGGTGTGATTTTTACATTTCTTGCGATGGTAGGACTTGTAATTGCGTTTTTGCTCAGCGTGTTTAATATCGGGCTGGAGGAAATCATGCAGGTGGAAAAAAGTATTTGGATCATTGGTTGTCTGGTGATGGCAGCAGTGTTGATGGTGATCAGCTACTTTCTATCTCTGAAAATATACACAAAAAAACATTCTTGAAATAGTTATTTTGCACAAAATATTTATGCAGAAGAAATGTTGATATGTAAACAATATAAATGATAGAATAAATAAGAACAAAACCTATTTGCAGCAGAGACAGGACTGGTTTTTCGTGCAGATAGGTTTTTATTATGTATTAAGAAGGGGAAAAGATGCGGATAGACAGGATATTGAACAACAATGTCGTGATCATAAAAGATGAGAATGGAGAAGAGCAGGTTGTCTGCGGAAAAGGAATCGCCTACAAGAAAAAGGCGGGAGACCTTTTATCAGAAAAGCTGATCAACAAAGTGTTTGTTTTGAAGGACACTGCTCAGAAACAGCATTTTCAGGAGATTATCTCTGAGATTCCTGTGGAATATATTCAGATCACGACAGAGATTGTGGAGATGCTCACACAAACACTGGAAAGAAAACTAAATGAAGCAATCTATATTTCATTAAGCGACCATATTTATATGGCAATCACCAGATATCTGGACGGTGTTGTGGTGAAGAATTCCATGCTGTGGGATATCAAGCGTTTTTATGAGAAAGAATATCAGGCGGCGAAGAAGGTCTGGAAGATGATCAATCAGACGTTCAAGGTAGAATTACCGGAAGATGAGATTGGTTTTATTACCCTGCACATTGTCAATGCAGAGATGGACAATGAGAACTTAAAGCAGACGATGGAAGTCACAAAGCTGATGCAGGAGATTTCCAATATTGTCCGTTATTATTTTTCCGTAGAGTTTAATACAGAATCGGTTTATTATTATCGTTTTATTACCCATTTGAAGTTCTTTGCACAGCGTCTTCTGACAGATAAAGAGTATGAAGACGATCAGGACAACGAACTTTTCAATACAATTCGGCAAAAGTACCGCACTTCTTATAAGTGTGTGGAAAAAATCGCAGAGTTTATATCGCGTAAATATGAAAAGGAACTTTCAGATGAAGAAAAATTATATCTGACCATTCATATTGAACGCGTTATATATAAGAGCAGAGATTAGCGAATCATCGGAAGCGTGCACAGATGAGGAGTGTTTCTGCTTTGTCAGGATGGTAACATTAAGTTGGCTACACCTTTATACAATGAAAACTGTATATAAGGAGGATGACATGGGTAAATACTCAAGTTTAGCCGCAGACATTATTAAAAATGTCGGTGGAAAAGAAAATGTTGAAAGTTTAAGACACTGCGTTACAAGATTAAGATTCCGTCTGATTGATGAATCCATCGCAAATGATGAGGTCATCAAAAATATGGACGGTGTGGTGACCGTGATGAAAGCCATGGGAGAATACATGGTAGTCATCGGGGAGCACGTGGCGGATGTATACGATGAAGTATGCAGCCAGCTTGGCTTAGACGCCATGCAGGCAGAGAACAAAGAACAGAAAAATGCGAAAAAGAAGAGTCCCCTCGAGAAAGTTCTGGGAACAATCATGGGTGGTATGGGACTGACTCTTCATCTGCTCTGTGCCTGCGGTATTATCAAAGGGCTGTTAGTCCTTCTGACATTTGTCGGAATCAAACCGACAGATGGAATTTATATGCTGATGAATGCAGCAGGAGACTGTTTCTTCTATTTCCTGCCGCTGATTCTTGGATTTAACTTTGCAAAAAAATTCCAGATCGATCCATTCTTCGGACTGATCCTGGCAGCTGCAATGTGTTATCCGGCAATTCAGAATGTAGACATCAATTTATGGGGATATGTCGTAAATACGACCTATACTTCTACATTCCTGCCGATTTTATTTGGTCTTCTGGCAGCAGTTCCGCTGTATAAGTGGTTTGACAAAGTGCTTCCGAAGATGATCAAAGGTTTTATGACACCGATGCTTACATTGATCATTATTTTCCCGCTGACCTTTATTGTGATCGGACCTCTGGCAAATATGATCGGTGCGGGACTTAATGTTGTTCTCACAAGTATCTGTGAATTCTCACCGCTGCTTGCAGGACTGATTCTGGGCGGATGCTGGCAGATTTTTGTATTGTTCGGTATCCATGGTGTTCTTACAATTTTTGCGTTTATGGATCTGCTCGCAGGAAATCCAAGCCAGCTGCTGGCATTTTCCTACGGTGCATCCTTTGCTACATGCGGAGTTCTGCTCTCAATCATCTTAAAGACAAAAGATGCAAAACTCAAAGAAGTGGCACTGCCGTCCTTTATTTCTGCAATCTTCGGAGTGACAGAGCCGGGAACTTACGGTGTGACACTTCCTCGTAAGAAGATGTTTGCCATCTGCTGTATCGGTGGTGCTGCAAGTGGTGTTGTAGTTGCACTCAGCAACCTGGCGATGTACAGCTATGCGGGAATGGGAATCATCGGTCTTCTTGGATTTATCAATCCGGACGGACCGAACTTTATCGGAATCGCATTATCTGCGATCGTTCCGTTTGTGGTATCTTTTGTTCTTGGTATGCTGGTTTACAAAGATTCCGATTATGAATATTTGAATGATGTAGTAGAAACAGACATCAAGTCAGTGTCAAAAGAAGAGAAGACGGAAGAGAAAAAAGAAGCTGCTCCGGCGCTTTTAAAAGAAAAAGAGATGCTCGCAATGCCGGCAGACGGTATGATCAAGCCACTTTCCGAAGCGGCAGATGAGGCATTTGCGAATGAAGCGCTTGGAAAGGGTTGTCTTGTAATCCCGGAAAATGGAAATGTATATGCACCGTTTGACGGTACTGTACGTGTGCTGTTCCCGACAAAACATGCGATCGGGCTTGCCAGTGAGGGTGGATGTGAAGCGCTCATCCACATCGGAATCAATACGGTGAATCTGGATGGAAAATATTTCGAAACTCATGTACAGCAGGGAGACTGCGTGAAAAAAGGGCAGCTTCTTGTATCCTTTGAGAAAGAAAAAATCGAACAGGAAGGTTACAGCTGTGAGATTCCTGTGATCATAACAAACACGGATGAGTATTTGGATATTGTAGAAAAAGATCATGACCGCCATGTACATGGTGAGGACATGCTGCATGTGATTCGATGAAAGGAGTAAAAGAGCAATGAGTTTTCCAAAGAATTTTTACTGGGGCGGCGCTACAGCCGCGAACCAGTGTGAAGGCGGCTGGAACGAAGGTGGAAGAGGACCGGCCAAAACAGATGTGACAACAGGTGGTTCCGCAAAGAAATCAAGAGGGATCACGTACCGCATGCCGGACGGAACAGAAGGCATGGTGGGCGGATTTTCCCGGATACCGGAAGGTGCATCCTATGCAGTGCTGGACGGATATTATTATCCGAACCACAAGGCGATTGATTTTTATCATCATTATAAAGAAGACATTGCATTATTTGCAGAAATGGGATTTAAGATGTTCCGTATGTCGATTTCCTGGTCCCGGATTTTCCCGAAGGGAATTGAAGAGGAGCCCAACCGTGAGGGAATCGAATTTTACCGGAATGTATTTACAGAACTGAGAAAATACGACATCGAGCCGCTTGTGACGATGTGCCATTATGATACACCACTGTATCTGGAGGAAGTGTTAGGCGGATGGACGAACCGTCAGTTGGTGGATGCGTTTGAAAAATATGCAAAAGTGATCTTTGAAGAATATAAAGGACTGGTCAGATACTGGCTTACATTCAATGAGATCAACAGTCAGCTGATGATGAAGAATTTCGTTCCGAATGCTCCGAAACAGATGCTGGAAAATGCGTATGCAGGACTTCACAATCAGTTTGTGGCAAGCGCCAGAGCGGTAAAGCTTGCTCATGAGCAGTATCCGGAATATGTGGTAGGATGCATGATCGCAGGTATGACGACATATCCGCTGACTTGTGATCCGCAGGATGTTCTGCGTGCACAGCATAAGATGCAGGAAGATTTCTATTACAGCGGGGACGTGATGATCCGCGGACATTATCCGGTATTTGCGAAGAGAATGTGGAGAGAAGACGGCGTGTCATTTGAAGTCCCGGAAGAGGATTTGGAGATTTTAAAAGAAGGAAGAGCCGATTTCTTCAGTTTTTCCTACTACAGCACAAGCTGTGAGACGACACATACAGATGCACCAAAAGACGGGGCAGGCAATCTGGTACTCGGATATAAAAACCCATACATCCAGTATTCTGACTGGGGATGGGGTATGGATGCGGACGGACTGCGATACATTCTGAATGAGATCTATGGACGTTATCAGGTGCCGATTATGATTGTAGAAAACGGACTCGGTGCGATTGATACTGTAGAAGCGGATGGAAGCATCCATGATGACTATCGTATCGCATATTTGAAGGATCATGTCAGAGCAATGTCAGAGGCAATCGATGACGGAGTAGAACTGATCGCATTTACACCGTGGGGATGTATTGACCTTGTCAGCGCATCTACCGGAGAGATGAGAAAACGATATGGCTTTATCTATGTAGATATGGATGATGACGGAAACGGATCTATGGAAAGAAGCAGAAAAGATTCTTTCTACTGGTATAAGAAGGTCATTGCATCCAACGGAGAAGAATTAGAATAAGAGACAGGGGACTATTCGAAAGAGTAGTCCCTTTTGTGTAAAAGGTTAAAAATCTGCCACATTTTTCTGAAACAGTAAAATAATGACATAAAGTAGTAGTTTTGTAAATTTACTTTCCGAATTGATTATGTTATAACCATTACAAATCTTCAGTTTAAGGTGAAGAAGGAGGTTAAGAGAGGTATAGTCAGTAAGATTTTATTTTAAATTTTGAGAGGAAAAAGGGTATACATGAAAACAAGGAGAAAGAAACAGACAAAACGTGTTCTGGCCAGTGCACTGGCAGCAGTGGTTGCAGCATCTGCAGTTCCGGTTTCCAATTCAGTCGTTCATGCAGAAGAATCTCAGGACAGGAGCGAATTAAAGCTGAGATATACAAGCGCAGCACCGGATAGTTATGATGGATGGGAAAAATGGTCTCTTCCAATCGGAAACAGTGGAATCGGGGCAAGTGTATTTGGTGGTGTGCAGACAGAGCGTATTCAGTTGAATGAGAAGTCACTCTGGTCCGGCGGACCAAGCGAAAGCCGTCCGGATTATAACGGAGGAAACCTGGAAGAAAAAGGAAGAAACGGACAGACAGTAAAAGAGATTCAGCAACTGTTTGCTAATGGGGACAATGATGCAGCAAGCAGTAAGTGTGGAGAACTGGTAGGTTTAAGTGATGATGCAGGAGTAAACGGATACGGATATTATCTGAGTTACGGAAATATGTATCTGGATTTTAAAGGTATCTCGGACAAAGACGTTGAAAATTACGAGAGAACACTGGATCTGAATACGGCAATTGCCGGAGTTGAGTATGATAACGGGGATACACATTATACTCGTGAGAACTTTGTAAGTTATCCGGACAATGTACTTGTGACACGACTGACTGCGGAAGGTGGCGATAAGCTGAATCTGGATGTCAGAGTGGAGCCGGATAATGAAGCAGGCGGTGGAAGCAACAAAAATACAATACAGGCGCAGTCTTACCAGAGAGAGTGGGAAACAACAGTTAAGGATGCGCTGATTTCCATCGACGGACAGCTGAAAGACAATCAGATGAGATTCAGCTCTCAGACAAAGGTTCTGACAGAAGGCGGAACAACAGAAGACGGAGACGAAAAGGTCACAGTCAAGGATGCAAAGGCTGTTACGATTATTACATCGATTGGAACAGATTACAAGAATGATTATCCGGTATATCGCACAGGGGAAAGCCAGGAGCAGGTCGCTTCCAGAGTGCGTGCTTATGTAGATAAAGCAGCAGATACTGTAGTAAATGATTCTTATGATACTTTGAAACAGGCACATGTGGATGATTACTCTTCTATCTTTGGCCGTGTCAATCTGGATCTTGGACAGGTTCCTTCTGAGAAGACAACAGATAAACTGTTGAAAGCTTATAATGATGGTTCAGCAAGCGAGCAGGAGAGACGCTACCTGGAAGTGATGCTGTTCCAGTACGGCCGTTATCTGACAATTGAGTCTTCCAGAGAGACACCGGAAGATGATCCGTCCAGAGCGACACTTCCGTCTAACCTTCAGGGAATCTGGGTTGGAGCGAACAGCTCAGCATGGCATTCTGACTATCATATGAATGTTAATCTGCAGATGAACTACTGGCCGACCTATTCTACGAATATGGCAGAGTGTGCGCAGCCGTTGATTTCGTACGTAGATTCTTTAAGAGAACCAGGACGTGTTACTGCAAAAATTTATGCAGGTGTGGATCAGGGATTTATGGCACATACCCAGAACAATCCGTTTGGATGGACTTGTCCGGGATGGTCATTTGACTGGGGATGGTCACCGGCAGCGGTACCGTGGATTCTTCAGAATTGCTGGGAATACTATGAATTTACAGGTGATGTATCCTATATGCAAAATTACATCTATCCAATGATGAAGGAAGAGGCAATTTTCTACGATAATATTTTGATAGATGATGGAACCGGACATCTGGTATCTTCACCAAGTTATTCACCGGAGCATGGACCAAGAACGGCAGGTAATACTTATGAGCAGACACTGATCTGGCAGTTATATGAGGATACTATCAAAGCAGCAGAAACTCTTGGTGTTGATGCGGATCTGGTGGCAACATGGAAAGATCATCAGTCCAGGTTAAAAGGACCGATCGAGATTGGCGATAGCGGACAGATCAAAGAGTGGTATGAAGAAACGACTGTAAACAGTATGGGACAGGGATACGGGCACAGACATATTTCCCATATGCTGGGACTTTTCCCGGGAGATCTGATCTCATCTGATACACCGGAGTACTTTGAGGCAGCAAGAGTGTCCATGAACAACCGTACAGATGAAAGTACCGGCTGGGGAATGGGACAGCGAATCAATACATGGGCAAGACTGGCAGATGGAAACCGTGCATATAAGCTGATCACAGATCTGTTTAAAAACGGAATTATGACCAATCTCTGGGATACGCATCCGCCATTCCAGATCGACGGAAACTTTGGGATGACATCAGGTGTTGCAGAGATGCTTCTGCAGAGCAACATGGGATATATCAATATGCTTCCTGCACTGCCGGATGCATGGGCATCAGGAAGTGTCAGCGGACTGGTTGCACGCGGAAACTTTGAAGTATCCATGAACTGGAAGAACAAACATCTGACAAGCGCAGAGATTCTTTCAAATAACGGAGGAACAGCAACTGTTCAGGTTCCAAATGCTTCCTTTGCAACAATTACAGATGCAAATGGAAATGTTGTAGATGTAAAAGTAGAATCTCAGGACAGAGTTTCCTTTGAGACACAGGCCGGACAGACGTATTATGTCAAAGATGTTCCTGTGAAAGGGGAGGCACCGACAGGATTATCTGCAAAACGTACAGATGATAATACAGGAAAACTGACATGGGATGAAGTCAAGACGAAAAAAGACAAAGACATTACTTACAATGTATATCGTCAGATTGAGTCCGGAGACGTACAGAAAATTGCAGGCGGTGTAGAAAAAACAGAATACATTGATAAAAATGCAGATAAGGCATTGGGTACGATCCGATATCAGGTATCAGCAGTAGTCGATGGCAAAGAGACAAAGCTCAGTGAAAAAGTAGAGCTGACAGAGCCGCTTGGAGCAGGAAAGATTGATAATAAGGATCCGCATATTGTGTATACAGGTGCATGGGGTGACTGGGACACAGCAAACGAAGGCAACTACAAGGATACGATCAAGTATCTGAACAAACCGACAGGAAAAGAGACTGTAGAACTGGAGTTTGTGGGAACAGGCATCGAAGTGATTACTTGTACAAATACAGACCGTGGAAAATACGAAGTATTTATTGACGGAGAGTCTTGCGGAAAGGTAGATACATACAGTTCTACTACAAAACGTCAGCAGGTTGTATTTAAAAAGGATGATCTGAAGCATGGTACACATACATTAGAGCTGAAAGTGCTCAATGAAAAAGTAGATGCAAGTTCTGGTACAAAAGTAGAACTGGATGCTCTGAATATTCTGGATAATACGATCACACTGCCGGAGAAAGTAGAAGTATCTACAGTTTCCGGAATTACAACGATCGGAAAAGAAGGCACTGTACAGATGCAGGCAAAAGTAACACCGGGAGATACAAAAGACAAGAGTGTTACATGGACTTCTTCTGATACAAGCATCGCATCCGTAGATGAAAACGGACTGGTGACAGTTCACAAGAAAAACGGAGAAGTGACGATCACAGCAACAGCAAATGCCGATTCTGAAGTGAGCGGAAGCTGTAAACTGACTGTGGCACTCTTTGGAGACCTTGGTTCCGGAGAGACGATCGTAGAAGATGCATCTGAGGATGGAAAGAGAAATGATGCGATTAGCTGGAGCGGCTCTGAATGGTCTGCATGGGCTGGAGAGCCGGAGAAACATCATGGAAAGACAAAGACAGAAGTTCCTTCAACTGGAAACCAGGCAGGTAAATATTTTGAATATACGTTTACAGGAACTGGAATTGAAGTTTATGCACAGAAACATGCAAACTTTGCAAGTTATGATGTAAGCATTGATGGTGGAAAAGCTGAAAATGTATCATTAGCGGGATCCGGTGGAGGAGATCCACAGCAGAAGATTTTTGAAGCAAAAAATCTTGAGAACAAACAGCATACAATCAGATGCACAATTGTAGCTCGTGACGGAAAAACACAGGCAAACCTTGACTACTTAAAAATCTTCGCACCGGTACAGGCAGCGGAGGTGAATAAAGCGGATCTTCAGACAGCCATCGAAAGCGGGGCCGGACTCATAGAGGGCGCATATGATGCGGACAAATGGGAAGCATTTAAGGAAGCATACAAAGTGGCAGTAGAAGTAATGAATAATGCGGATGCAGATCAGGATGCGGTTGAAAAAGCAGCAGCAGCTCTGAATGCGGCGATGGAAGCACTTGGAGATCCAAATGTTCCGGAAATCGGAGAAGTACAAGGAGAAGCAGTACATGTTGAAAGTTCAGCTGTGATTCTGGAATGGGGTCAGGTAAAGGGTGCAGCATCTTATCTTGTAAAATGGAATGATCAGGAAGTCAAGACCTCAGATACGCGAATCCGGATTGAAGGATTGGAATCGGGTGTGACTTATGACTTTAACATTTTTGCGCTGAATACAAAAGATGTGCCGTCTGAAAATGCGATTGAAATTCACGGAATTACAACAACAGATGTGGTAAAACCGGGAGTCGTTACAGAAATCAAAGCAACACCTGTTGATGAGGATTCAGCAAAGCTGACATGGACAGCACCGGCTGACACAGACGTGGCAAGCTATAATATTTATCAGAATGGTGTGAAGATCGGGGACAGTAAGAACACAGAATTTACAATGGATAAACTGGAAGTCGGAACTGTTTATGAGGTACGTATTACAGCAGTAGATAACGCAGGAAATGAATCAATTCCAGCTCCATTTAAGTTTACATTTACAGAGCCGGAAAAAGAGAACTTCACATTGAAGGCAGCAGCGAATGCAGAAGAAATGGGAATCGTGAGTGTAGAACCACAGCAGGATTCCTATGAAGCAGGAACTGAGGTAACAGTCAAAGCAGAAGCGAAGGAAGGATTCCGCTTTGTAAACTGGACAAAGACCGGAACAGAGGAAGAAGTCAGCACAGAAGCAGCATACAAGTTTGCAATCACAGAAAATACAGATCTGACTGCAAACTTTGTGAAAGAAGAAGTGCCAGAAGAAATCTTCCATGTAACGATCAAAGCCAATGACAATACAATGGGAACTGTAACCATTGATTCAGCAGACGGAAGCTACAAAAAAGGAGAAAAAGCAGAAGTTATCGCAGTGGCAAACGAAGGATTCCGTTTTGTAAACTGGACCGATGCAGAAGGAAACGTGATCAGTGAGTCCAATCCATATGTATTTGAGGTGACAAAGGATCTGGATCTGACTGCAAACTTTGAAAAGATCCCTGCAGAAAAATATACATTCTCTGTTGCAGCAAATGATGAGAAGATGGGAAGCGTTGCAGTAGAACCGCAGCAGGATACCTACGAGGCAGGAACCGAGATCAAGGTGAGTGCAGTGCCGGTATCCGAGGATTATGAATTCGTAGGATTCACAAAGAAAGGAACCCAGGAGATTGTCAGCAAGGAGAATCCGTACGTATTCCAGATCCAGGAAAATATGGAACTGACTGCAAACTTTAAAGAAGTAGAGCATTCCTACCTGATCTATGTAGAGTCACCGGATCCGCAGATGGGAACGGTCACAATGGATCCTGCAAATGAAGGAAACATCTACAAAGAGGGAACAGAGATCACGGTGAAAGCAGAGCCGAAGGATGGATATGAGTTTACCCAGTGGCTGGAAGTGACAGAAGCAGATGGAGAAGAAGTTCTGACACCAGTAGAAGGCGCTCAGGCAGAATACAAATTTCATGCAGAGTCAGACCGTGTACTGCGTGCCGAGTTTAGACTGGCTCCGGTTCCGGAAACATACTACCGTGTTGTGGTACAGTCCAATGATGAGAACATGGGAAGGGTTTCCATGGATAAAGAGGATGGCACATACAAAGAGGGTGCGACAGCATCTGTGAAGGCAGAAGCCAAAGAAAGATTTGAATTTGTGGGCTGGAAAGAAAAAGGACAGACCGAATATGTATCGAAGAATGCAGAATATCAGTTTAAAGTGACAAAGAACATCGAGCTGACCGGAGAATTCAAAGCCGTGGAAGTGCCGCATATTCCGAGTGCACAGGAAATCTTAGATGACATTCTGGCAAACCATAAGATTCCATCAGAAGTGAAAGCAGGAACAGAAACTCTGGTTCTGCCGGAAGTTCCGGAAGGAAGCAAGATCGAGATCGTGGCAGTGAATCCGGAAGGAATCATTGGACTGGATGGAAAGGTAACAACACCGGAAAACGATACGGATGTGATTGTGACCATTCAGGTAACTGATACAAACAGAGCAACAGCCAAAGCCGATGTGAAGGTTCTGGTCAGAGGAGAAAAAGCGGATCCAGATCCTAATCCGAACCCAGACCCAGATCCGGACGACGATAACAACGGAAATGACAACAACAGTGGAAATAATAACAATGGCGGAAGCAATAACGGCGGAAACAACAATACAGGAAACAATGGTGGAAGCAGCAACAGCGGAAGTCATAACAATGGAAGTACATCCGGTTCACACTCTCAGAGTGTGCAGAC
>ERZ507027.470-NODE-470-length-34716-cov-5.135686_pt1 | contig 34716 bp, 24 predicted proteins | sample MGYA00513163_ERZ507027 | MGnify/ENA metagenome assembly ERZ507027
AAAATTTTAAATCGCCGAAGTTTTATTTCTTCTCTTGTGATAATTCCTTTTTCAAGTAGTTTCCACTGGGAACTATTGATCTTATTGTAACGGATGAGCATCAGATCATCCACTTTAATATTCACATCATGTAGTGCTTTTGATAAAGCGATTGCTTCTGCTTTATCAAAATCCAATAATGTATTATCTAAATCAAATAGTAATGTATCAATCATAAAATATCTCCTGTTTATGAACTAAAAAGAGGTCCACCATAATGATGAACCTCCTTTTATAGAATGAATTGTTATAGATTGTATGAATAAAAACGGATTATTTGTCTTTCAATACTGCCTGAGCTGCTGCTAATCTTGCAATTGGTACACGGAATGGTGAGCAGGATACATAGTCTAATCCGGCTCTGTAGCAGAATTCTACAGATGATGGATCTCCACCATGTTCTCCACAGATTCCTAAGTGGATATCTGGACGAGTTGCTTTTCCTTTCTTAGCTGCCATCTCGATCAGCTGTCCAACACCTTTCTGGTCTAATTTAGCAAATGGATCAGATTCGTAAATCTTGTTCTCATAGTAAGACTCTAAGAACTTACCTGCATCATCACGAGAGAATCCAAATGTCATCTGTGTTAAGTCATTTGTTCCGAAAGAGAAGAATTCTGCTTCTTCAGCAATCTCGTCTGCCAATAATGCTGCACGAGGAATCTCAATCATTGTACCAACTTTGTACTTAATGTCAGATTCATAGTAAGCTTTTACTTTCTCAGCTGTCTGTACAACAACTTCTTTAACATATGCTAACTCTTTCTTCTCTCCTACTAATGGAATCATGATCTCAGGAACGATATCATATCCTTTTTCCTGTTTTACTTCGATCGCTGCTTCCATAACGGCTCTTGTCTGCATCTTGGCAATCTCTGGATAAGTAACTGCAAGACGGCATCCACGGTGTCCCATCATTGGGTTGAACTCATGAAGTCCATCGATGATTGCTTTGATCTGCTCAACAGTTTTGCCCTGAGCGTCAGCCAGTTTCTTGATGTCCTCTTCCTCTGTAGGAACGAACTCATGAAGCGGTGGATCAAGGAAACGGATAGTAACCGGATTTCCTTCCAGTGCCTCATACAGTGCTTCGAAGTCTCCCTGCTGTTCCGGAAGGATCTTCTCAAGTGCTGCTTCTCTTTCTTCTACAGTCTCAGAACAGATCATCTCACGGAATGCATCAATTCTGTTTCCTTCGAAGAACATATGCTCTGTACGGCAAAGTCCGATACCTTCTGCTCCCAGTTCGCGAGCTTTCTTAGCATCTGCAGGTGTATCTGCATTTGTACGAACTTTCATTGTTCTGTATTTATCAGCCCATCCCATGATTCTTCCGAATTCTCCAGCGATTGTAGCATCAACTGTAGGGATGATTCCGTCATAGATATTTCCTGTAGATCCGTCCAGAGAAATTGCATCTCCTTCGTGGTATTCTTTTCCGTTTAATGTGAATTTCTTGTTTGCTTCGTCCATCACGATGTCTCCACATCCAGATACACAGCATGTACCCATTCCACGTGCAACAACGGCAGCGTGAGATGTCATACCACCACGTACTGTCAGGATACCCTGAGCAGATTTCATACCTGTGATGTCTTCCGGAGATGTCTCCAGACGAACAAGGATTACTTTTTCTCCTCTTGCAGCCCACTCTACAGCGTCATCTGCTGTGAATACAACTTTACCGCAAGCAGCTCCTGGAGATGCTCCGAGTGCTTTTGCCATTGGTGTTGCAGCTTTTAATGCAGCAGCATCAAACTGTGGGTGAAGCAGAGTGTCAAGGTTTCTAGGATCGATCATAGCAACAGCTTCTTCTTCTGTTCTCATTCCCTCATCAACAAGGTCACAAGCGATCTTTAAAGCAGCCTGTGCTGTTCTCTTACCATTACGTGTCTGAAGCATATACAGTTTACCATGTTCTACAGTAAACTCCATATCCTGCATATCTCTGTAGTGTTTCTCCAGAGTATTGCATACTTCTTTAAACTGAGCAAATGCTTCCGGGAATTTCTGTTCCATTTCGGAAATGTGCATTGGAGTACGAACTCCGGCAACAACGTCTTCTCCCTGTGCGTTTGTCAGGAACTCTCCAAAGAGTCCGTTCTCTCCTGTAGCAGGGTCTCTTGTAAATGCAACACCTGTTCCACAGTCATCTCCCATGTTACCGAATGCCATCATCTGTACGTTAACAGCTGTTCCCCATGAATATGGGATATCGTTGTCACGACGGTATACATTCGCTCTTGGGTTGTCCCATGAACGGAATACAGCTTTTACAGCTCCCATCAACTGCTCTTTTGCGTCTGAAGGGAAATCTGTACCGATTTTTTCTTTATATTCAGCTTTGAACTGTCCTGCTAAAGTCTTTAAGTCTTCTGCTGTCAGTTCAACGTCAAGGCTTACACCTTTTTCTTCTTTCATCTTGTCGATGAGCTCTTCGAAGTATTTTTTACCTACTTCCATAACTACGTCAGAATACATCTGAATGAATCTTCTGTAGCAGTCCCAAGCCCAGCGTGCATTTCCAGATGCCTCTGCCAGAGTCTCAACAACTTCTTCGTTTAATCCAAGGTTGAGGATTGTATCCATCATACCAGGCATAGAAGCTCTTGCTCCGGAACGTACGGAAACGAGCAGCGGATTTTCTTTATCTCCGAATTTCTTTCCTGTGATTTCTTCCAGTTTTACGATTGCATCCATGATCTGCGCCATAATCTCATCATTGATCTTTCTGCCATCTTCGTAATACTGTGTACAAGCTTCTGTTGTAACTGTGAATCCCTGTGGTACCGGGAGTCCCAGACTTGTCATTTCTGCAAGGTTTGCGCCTTTTCCACCGAGAAGGTTTCTCATTGTTGCGTTACCTTCGGTGAACATATACACCCATTTTGTTGCCATTTTTCAACGACCTCCTATAATTTTTTTCAAATAAATTTGCACTAAGTCGCATATAATATTTTAATGGTTTTGCCGAAATACGTCAAGACTTTTGTACATAATTATGTACAATTTTTACATCTGTTTTTTAGTTACTTTTATCATTCCAGCTTTCATTTTTCAGCATTTACAAGGGTAAATATTGAAATTCCCACCTCATTTTTATACACTTTGCATAATACCAGTAAACTTCATTCATGCCACTCTATCAGGAACACATGTTTCTTTCGTGCCACTACAAAAGGGAGATGTCCCACACGAACATCTCCCTTTTTATATCTTATTTCATATCTTTTAAGAATGCACAGTATCCGCGGTAAGCTTCATATACATCTGCCTTGCTTGAAACTTCCCAAGGGGAGTGCATGCTCAGCACTGCAACACCGCCGTCGATCACTTCCATTCCGAAGTTTGCAAGAATATAAGCGATCGTTCCGCCGCCGCCGGCATCAATCTTGCCCATCTCTGTCAGCTGGAACGCAACCTTATTTTCATCAAATACATGTCTCAATTTTGCGATGTATTCTGCATTCGCATCATTGGAACCACCTTTTCCTCTGGCACCTGTGTGTTTGTTGAGCACCATACCTTTTCCAAAGAACGGATTGGATCTCTTGTCATAAACGTCTGCGTGCATCGGATCAAATGCAGCTCCTACGTCTGATGAGATCATTGTAGAATTTGCCATCGCACGGCGAAGTTTTAATTCAGAAAACTCTCCGCACTTGTCCAGAATCTCTGCAACTGCATTTTCAAAGAAGCGGGACTGCATTCCAGTTGCTCCAACGCTTCCGATCTCTTCTTTATCCACCAGGATGCAGCAGGATGTTCTTTTCTTATTCTCTGTGTGCAGCATTGCCATCAGGGAAGTGAATGCGCAGACTCTGTCATCCTGACCGTATCCGATCACCATACTCTTATCCAGACCGCAGTCACGTGCTTTTCCTGCCGGAACAATCTCCAGCTCTGCAGACATGAGATCTTCTTTTTCCATACTATATGTCTCTTTTAACAATTTCAGAACATTCGCTGCAACTGCATCTTTTTCTTCGCCGCAAAGCGGAGCACTTCCAACCAGGATATCCAGAGCCTCTCCTTCGATCACTGTGGCTGCTGTTTTCTCCATCTGCTTAGATCCGAGATGTGGCAGAAGATCTGTAATTGCAAATACCGGATCTTCTTCTTTTTCACCAATCACAACATTGACCTTTGTTCCATCTTTTTTCACTACAACTCCGTGAATTGCAAGCGGAAGTGTCACCCACTGATATTTTTTGATTCCGCCATAATAGTGTGTATCAAAGTATGCGAATCCACTTTCTTCATATAATGGATTCTGTTTGAGATCCAAACGAGGAGAGTCAACATGTGCTCCAAGAATGTTCATTCCTTTTTCCAGAGAATCCTCTCCAATCTGGAATAACACGATGGATTTCCCCATCCAATCCATATATACTTTATCTCCTGCCTGCAGTGTATCCTTCTTATTTAAGTCTACATAACCTTCTTTTTCTGCAATGCGGATCACTTCTGTCACACATTCTCTCTCTGTTTTTCCTGCATCCAGAAATTTTTTGTAATCTGCTGTCAGAGTATCAAGCTCTGCAAGCTGTGCATCATCATATATCTGCCATAATGTTTTTTCCATAGCTGTTTTGATTCCTTTCTGTTGTCTTTTTCCCTAGTATACTATTTCCTGTTCCGAAATACAAGAGACTGCCTGCTTTATACATAATCAAAATCATCCGGTCCCTCAAACCAGGATTTCCGTCCCTGATGAAGGATGATCGCCAGTACCGCCACGATCAGATATCCAATTGCAAACGGTGAAGCAGGATTGAATCCAAGTCCTGCACTGTGAATAAATCCAAAACACGCAAGCACATATCCTACTACTGCCGTGATTGCCACTTTATGAAGCTGCTTGTCAATAATGAACACTGTCATTGTTCCTAACAGAATTCCAATGATGATTGCGCCTGATTTCACCGCAGGTACTCCGTTCCACATAACCCCCGCATCCTTGATCATCTGCGTTACTTCTGCATTGTATTCTGCCAGTCCTGACGGCATTACCTCTGTCATATACCCTGCCAGTCCCACACTTCCTGTGATCTGTGTATACAGATAATCAGCAACCGGCGGAACCATCGCGATTCCAACTGCCGCATAATGCTTTTTGTCACAGTCTTTAAAAGCCTGTGCAACCATGACGATCGCACACCATAAAAATGTCACTGCACATACTGCCGGCGGAACCATGTTGCTTAAGAACGTAAACAGACCGAAGATTCCTGCCGCTCCCAGTACCAGACCTGACACCAGTGCATATCCAACACCTGCTTTGGCTTTTTTCAGGCCTGCATGTCCAAGCCATACTGTATTTGGCACGACACCTCCGCAAATTGCGGAAAGCATCGTACAGATTCCGTCCGCAAACTGTGTTTCTCTGACACTGTAATTATCTCCCGCTGCATTTGCCGCCTCTACATTGTCCATGGTCTCGATAAAATTGTAGATTTCCACCGGAATCACGATCGTCAGATAAGGAGCAACAACTGCCACACCATTGATCAGATGCTGGATTCCGTTAACAGGATTCGGAATATAGAAACCGATTCCGCTGAAATCTACGGTTGTTCTTCCCAGGCAGAATGCATAAATGATCCCACCTACAATCGCAACGACAAGCGGAGGAATCTGCTTTGGAAATAAATAGCCTCCAAAAATACCGACCATTGCCACAAACAAAATCGGAAGTCCGATCAGCGGATCGCCGAATACATCAAACACACCCTGTGTTGCCATCCAGATAAATCCGATTCCCGCCACAGTTCCAAGGAGCGCTGCTCTCGGCAGTTTTTTCTTCATCCATGGTCCGATAAATCCACCCAAAAACTCGACTGCTCCGCCGATAAAGCAGGCTGCCACAGCAGCTGACCATGCAAGTTCTGCATCATTCAATGCATAATGAAGCGGCATGATCACGCCGTATAGCATCACAAACATTGCCGGTGTGGAAACTCCGGAAGGAAGTGCCGTAACATCCGCACGACCTTCTTTTTTGGATAATCTTCTTCCCATATAAGCATAGTAAACTCCACTACAGAGCAGTCCGATAGACATTCCCGGGATCACATACCCGTATACAATTTTGTCCGGCCACTCCAGTACTCCCGAAAGTGTTGCAATCACGATCAGGTAATTTACAATATTATTGGTGATGGAATATGTCATTCCACCAATGTCACCGCGCTGAAACCACGGCACTAATGTCTTTTGTTTTCCCATTTTCCCATTCCTTTATCTTCTTTGTTTCTCTATCTGGAGATTTCTACCGGAATAAATGAAAACGTTGTGACATCGAACAAGCCCATATCTGTCAGTTTGATCTCCGGAATCACTGCCAGGGACATAAAACATAATGTCATCACCGGTTCCACATCTCCACAGATGCCAAGCTCTGTATATGCTTTTTCATGAATACTTGTAAGCTTTTCATCTACCCACTCGCCGCTTTGATCGCTCATCAGTCCTGCGATCGGCATCGGCATCTGTTCGATCACCTTTCCTTCTTTTACAAGGACAATCCCGCCTTCCTGCGCAATCAGGCTGTTTACTGCAAATTCCATCTCTTCGTCATTGACTCCGACCACGATAATATTGTGAGAATCATGCGCAACAGACAGTGCCACAGCACCCTCTTTGATTCCATATCCTTTTAAGAATCCGCAAGCTACATTGCCGGTTTCCTGATGCCGTTCTACAACCGCTACTTTTACAAGATCTTCTTTGGGATTTCTTACAAATTCACCGTTTTCATCCAACTGAATGTGCGCTGCTGCCTTTTTCGTCACAACTCCTCCCGGAAGAATCTCGATCACATTCACTTCATCACTTGTCAAATGCATTTTAAACTTTTCTGCTGAAAAATCTTTTACGATCACGCTTCCTTTCACAGAAGAAATATCGTATGGTGCAACCTCCGGCAGATACTTTCCGTTATCTGCAGTCAGCTCTCCTGCGATCCATACCTTCTCCACCCGGAAGTCTTTCAAGTCATCCAGAAGCACGACATCGGCACGGTATCCCGGTGCGATCGCACCTCTGTCATGAAGCCGGAAGCATTCCGCCGCATTCAATGTTGCCATCCGGATTGCTGTCACTGCGTCCAGCCCTTCTTCCACACAGATCTTCAAGTGATTGTCCAGATGTCCGTCTTTTAAGATCGTCTTTGGCTGTCTGTCGTCTGAACAGAGCAGACATCTTCTGCTGTTCTCCGGTGTCACTCCTTTTAACAGCGGTCTCAAATTATGGCAGGCAGATCCCTGTCTGAGCAGAATATACATACCACGTTCCAGACGCGCTTCCATCTCCTCCACCGTAGAACACTCGTGGTCTGCCAGAATACCTGCTGCAGAATATGCATTCAGATCCTTTCCATCAATTCCAGGTCCGTGACCATCGATCAGTTTCCCTTCCTCTTTTGCAGTCATCAACTTGTCCAGTACACTCTCATCTGCCTGAATAACTCCCGGGAAATTCATAAATTCTCCAAGTCCAAGAATGCCCTCTCTTTGAATCGGCTCTTCCATCTCCGGCGCATTGATCTCTGCTCCTGCGTGTTCAAACGGAGTTGCAGGCACACAGGATGGCAGCATATATTTGATATCAAGTGCTGTTCCTTTTGCCGCCTCCATCATATAATCGAGTCCTCTGATCCCGCAGACATTGACGATCTCGTGAGGATCTGCGATGATCGTGGCAGCTCCATGAGGTACTAACAGTCTTCCAAGCTCTTCCGGGCTGACATAGGCAGATTCAATATGAATATGGCTGTCAATAAATCCCGGAACCGCATATCTTCCCTGCGCATCAATTTCTTTCACACCCTGATACTCTCCGATTCCTGCGATTTTATCTCCGCAAAGAGCGATATCGCCCTTCTGGATCTTTCCGGAAAAAACATTCACTACCTGACAGTTCTTGATCACCGTGTCTGCTGGGATTCTTCCCGCTGCTGTGTCGATCAGTTTTTTTAATTCTTCTTTCTTCATACCAATGTCCTCCTTGGATTTATTTTTCGTTTACTTCCAAAACCGGATCAAATGTTGTGAGTGCAAGATAGTCAACCGGTCCTACATCCGTGATCGCGTAATCCGGGATTGCCGTGATTGGCAAAAAGAACATGTACATCATTGGATCCGGCAGATCAGATCCTAACATTCTCGCTGCCTGATCGATCTTCTTCTCCTGTGCGGCAATGACCTCTGGTTCTTCATCACTGACAATTCCTCCGACTGGAAGAGGAAGGAATTCCAAAATTTCTCCGTCGGCCACAACAACCTGACCGCCGCCCTGCTCAATCAGATAGTTGGCTGCGATCGACATATCCTCTGCGCTGACTCCCATCACGACCAGATTGTTGTCATCCGGTGCTGCAGAAGATGCCATGGCACCTTTCTTTAATTTCCATCCGGAACAAAATGCAAGTGATTTATTTCCGTTTCTTCCAAATCTCTCCAGAACAGATACCATTGCCACGTCCTGCTCCACATCCGGAAGTACGATTCCGTTTTCAACTTTTAAAACAACATCTTTTCTCTTTCTCACAAACGGTCCTTTTACATCCATGGAAAGTACTTTTGCTTCTCCGTTCTGAACAGATGTCTTGTATTCAAAATCTTCTTTTGTTGTCAGTTTACATTTTAACTCGCCTTTTAACACAGAGCTTCTCTCCGGTGCTTTCAGATCATACGTAAGCTTATGGTCTTTTGCCACCATCTTTCCGTTTGTCATGACTTCTTTGATTCCAAATGCTTCCAGATCGTCTACAAACAGGATATCCGCAATTCTTCCCGGGCAGATGGATCCTACCATGTGATCAATGCGGTATGCTTCCGCACTGTTGATCGTTGCCATCTGGATCGCAGTCATCGGTTTGACTCCTGCCTGGATCGCCAGACGTACCACATTGTCCAGATGTCCTTTTTCCAGAACATCACTTGCTGTCACATCATCTGTACAGAAGCTGACTCTTCTTGCAAATGCCGGATTTACCTCTGTCACTGCTCTGATATTCTCTGCCAGGAAATGTGTTACGGAAGACTCGCGGATCAGCATGTGCATTCCTTTTCTCATCTTCTCTACAACTTCCTCGTGGTCGTAGCTTTCATGATCCAGGCGCACTCCTGCACACAGGTATCCGTTCAGATCATTGCCTCTTGCCATCGGTGCACATCCAAATACCGGCAGACGGTTCTTGAATGCTTCTGCGATTGCTCCCAGTGTGTTTTCATCCTCTTCCTGGATAAACTCTCTTACTGTCTCCCATACTCCGTAACACTGCGGCCATTTCTGTACCTCTTCATGTACCTCTTTTGTAAAGTTAAATGCTACAGTAGACTGAGGAATTGTATATGGTGTCTTATACGGTGCTCCCCAGAACACTTTCAGAGGACTCGCCTGTACCTCCTTTTGTACTTCCTGCAGTCCTTCCAGACCTGATACGGAAATATATTCGTCCAGACCGGAAATCATGCTTGTAGTCCCTCTTGGCACAACTGCTTTTGCATAGCTTGTAATGCTCAGCTTGCTGCACTCACTGTGAATATGACCATCAATCATACCCGGCACCAGATATCTGCCCTTTGCATCGATCACTTCTGTCTCTTCCCCGATATACTCTTTCACATCTCCCACTGCTACAATCGTGTCTTTGTAAACTGCGATATCTGCCGGATAGATCTCCTCAGACATAACATTGACCAGAGTTCCTCCCATGATCACTTTTGTTGCAGGTGTCTTTGCACGTCCTGCACGAATCAGTTCCTTCAGATTTTCTACTGTTGTTCTTTCCATTCTTTTAAATCCTCCTGTTGTTTTGAGTAACAAAAAAGATACACCGGCCAGAGGCTAAACAGGTTTCCCGTCCTGCAAATGTATCTTGAAGAATTTTCAATATTCTGTTGTCTTCAACATATGTTCATCATAGCACATTGTTTTCAAAATGAAAATATAAGCTGTTATGAATATTTCCTATCATTATTAAGAAGCACATCTTATATATATATTTTTTTTTTGCCAGAGTAGCTGGAGAAGTACTTCTGCCAAAAAAACTGCCGCACAACATGTGCGGCAGCCTCATACTAAAACTCAAACTTTTTCTCAAAGTATGCTTTCAGATCTTCAATTTTTACACGTTCCTGTTCCATTGTATCTCTGTCACGAACAGTCACTGCACCATCTTCTTCTGAATCGAAATCATAAGTTACACAGAACGGTGTACCGATCTCATCCTGACGGCGATAGCGTTTTCCGATATTTCCTCTGTCATCAAATTCACAGTTGTAAGTCTTGCTCAGTTCTGCAAACACCTTCTCAGCGCCTTCATTGAGCTTTTTAGACAGCGGAAGCACACCAATCTTGACAGGAGCCAGTGCCGGATGGAAATGCAGAACCGTACGTGTATCTCCGCCTTCCAGTTCTTCCTCGTCGTATGCGCTGCAAAGGAATGCCAGTACCATACGGTCTGCACCAAGAGACGGCTCGATCACGTATGGGATATATTTTTCTTTCTTCTCATCATCAAAATAAGTAAGATCCTGTTTGGATACTTCCTGATGCTGTGTCAGATCGTAGTCTGTTCTGTCAGCGATTCCCCACAGCTCTCCCCATCCGAACGGGAACAAAAATTCCACGTCAGTAGTCGCTTTGCTGTAGAATGACAATTCTTCTGCATCATGGTCACGATAACGGACTTCGTCGTCCTTGAGTCCCAGAGAACTCAGCCAGTTCAGGCAGAAGCTCTTCCAGTAGTTAAACCATTCCAGATCTGTACCAGGTTCACAGAAGAACTCCAGCTCCATCTGCTCAAACTCTCTTGTACGGAATGTAAAGTTACCCGGTGTGATCTCATTACGGAAAGATTTTCCGATCTGCGCAATCCCAAATGGAATCTTCTTTCTTGATGTACGCTGTACATTCTTAAAGTTTACAAAGATTCCCTGTGCTGTCTCAGGTCTTAAATATACGACATTCTTTGCGTCCTCTGTAACACCCTGAAATGTCTTGAACATCAGGTTGAACTCACGGATCTCTGTAAAGTTGTGTTTTCCACAGGAAGGACATTTGATATCATGCTCTTCAATATAAGCAGACATCTGCTCCTTGCTCCATGCATCCACGCTTCCTTCCAGTTCGATTCCATTCTCCTGTGCGTAATCTTCGATCAGCTTATCTGCACGGAATCTTTCATTACATTCTTTACAATCCATCAACGGATCGCTGAATCCGCCCAGATGTCCGGATGCGATCCATGTCTGTGGATTCATCAGGATCGCGCAGTCCACACCTACATTGTACGGACTTTCCTGTACGAATTTTTTCCACCACGCTTTTTTCACGTTGTTCTTCAGTTCTACTCCGAGATTTCCATAATCCCATGTATTTGCAAGCCCCCCGTAAATTTCAGACCCCGGGTAAACAAAACCTCTTGATTTTGCCAGAGCTACAATTTTATCCATTGTCTTTTCTACCATAATTCTTTGTTCCTCACATTCTTTTTCATCAACTGGTAACTATTATAACGGCTTCATCCCGTTTTTTCAAGCCATTCCTGGATTCCCTGCCATTTTCACTCGATTTGCTACACCAATGTCTCAAGAATCTCCAGGGACTTGAACCTTTTTTCCACATAAAGCAGACAATATCGTTCCATGATCCCGGACAGCTTTTCCAGTACTTCCCTGCTGACTGTAAATGTATACAGCTTCTCGATCGTACTGATCTCTATGTACTGCATCGTATAAAGCGTGGAATTGTCCAACGAAATCCCGTCTGAAATATTCCTGGCACAATCTGTACAGACCAGTCCGCCTTCTCTGGCACTGAACACCATCTGTCCGTCTTTTTTCTGACACCGGACACACTGAAAGACCTGAGGTCCCTCTCCATTGATACAGAACGCTTTGAGTTCAAAAATGCGGCGGATCAGCAGATTCGGAATATGCGGGCTGGTCAGTGCTTTCATGGTCTGATACAAAAGCTTTAACATCTCCCGTTCATCATTCTGCTCTTTTGTATAATAATTCGCAAACTCCAGAAAATAAAACCCGTAATAAGCACCGATCATATCTTCCCGAAGCTCCGAAAAATAATTTGTGATCTTCACAGACTGGATCGTATGAGAGGAACGCCCCTCATACATCGTAAACTCCCCGAAAGAAAACGGATTGACTGCACCTACCAGCGGACTGTTTGGTCTTCTCGCCCCTCTGGCAAATGCAGAAATCTTTCCCTGTTCCTTTGTCAGTATCACAACCCGTCTGTCATACTCTCCAACCGGTGCCGTTGAAAGCACCATCCCTGTCAAAACAATCTGATTCACCTGATCTAACTCCTGCCTGTTCCTTCTGTTCTTCCAAACAGCGACTCTCGCTGCTGCCACTTTCTGCTTTGTAAGAAAGATAATCTGCAATGCGTCCTGTTGTCATAAACTGTTCCCAGTATTCTTCTTTCATCGGTTCACCTCTTTAATTGCTTTCTCATCTGTTCCTTGTTGAGTATACAATTAGGGTGTCCGATTCTCTCCCGGATATACTATATAAAATCTGCCAAATACTACATCTCGTCCTCGTGGTATCCGAAATTCTTCATTAGAAAATCACTGTCTCTCCAGTTTTTCTGTACTTTTACCCAGAGCTTCAGATTCACTTTACAGTCCAGCATCCGCTCGATTTCATAGCGCGCCGTACTTCCGATCTTTTTTAGCATACTGCCCTGTTTTCCGATGATGATTCCTTTGTGGGAATCCCGCTCGCAGATGATCGTAGCATCAATATGCATGACTTTGTTCTGCATTTTCATGCGATCAATCGCCACTGCGATTCCATGCGGGATTTCTTCCTGCAGACAATGAAGTGCCTTTTCCCGGATCAGTTCTGCCACAATCTGACGCTCCGGCTGGTCTGTCACAGTGTCTTCATCATAGAACTGCGGACCATACGGAAGATATTTTAAAATCACTTTCACCAGTTCATCCGTGTTGTCCCCGTTTCTCGCAGATACCGGAACAATCTCCACAAAATCATACTCTTTGCGGTATGCATCGATAAACAGCAGAACTTCCTCTCTCTTTACCATATCAATCTTGTTGATTACAAGGATCACCGGTGTTTTTACACGTTTCAGCTGTTCTATGATGTGCTTCTCCCCGGCTCCGATAAAGGTGGACGGCTCTACCAGCCACAGTACCACATCTACTTCATTCAACGCGCGTTCTGCCACATTTACCATATATTCTCCCAGCTTATTTTTCGCCTTATGAATTCCCGGCGTGTCCACAAATACAATCTGCCCTTCTTCCGTTGTCAGAACTGTCTGAATACGGTTTCTCGTCGTCTGCGGCTTGTTGGACGTGATCGCGATCTTCTGCCCGATCAGCTGGTTCATCAATGTCGATTTTCCCACATTGGGTCTTCCGATCAGCGTCACAAATCCTGATTTAAAATCATCTCTCATCAATTTTAAGTTCTCCTTATCCTGTGTTTCCTAAAACAACGTCTTCACTTCCAGAAACATCTCTTTTTCTTCCTCGATTTTTTCTTCGCTTCCGATCACACAGATCTGCTCTGCCTTCAGCATTGCCTCCACTACTGCTGCAAGCGCACGGATATCCTCCTGTGCTGCATGCAGGATCTGACTGCGCTCTGTACGGATCATCTCCTGGGATACATGATTCATATACAGATTCATCGAGCGATCCCCTTTTGCAGCCGGATTCATCGGGCGGTCAATATTACTGATCGTTCCAATGATATATTTTGTCATATCCCGTTCATCGACTGTGAAATTCTTCAGATAGTCTACAACGCCTTCGTACACTTCCATTGTCTTTTTCAGGTTCGGATCTCGATAGGAGATCAGATATCCCTCTCCGATCCGGTTAAAGTTGCTCATACATCCGTATGCACCGCCTTTGACACGGACATTCTGCCAGAGATAATCATAACTTAAGATCACCTTCAAAATCTGCAACGCGCCATGATACTGTGCTCCATGATCGATAAAGTTTCCAACTCTTGCCACATACTGCACTTTGGAAGACGTTTTAAAGCCTTCGTTGCGTTTTCTGCAGTGTAATACACACGGCGTCTCTTCCCCGTCCAGTTCCGGATACAGTGTATCCTTGATCTCACGAAATGCTGCTTCTATAGGAGTAAGTCCGTCCTCTGAGGAGGTATAACTGATCATCACATTGTCCACACGGAAAATCTGACGGGAGAGCTGTTTTAAGTTTTGGATCAGCTCTGCTTTTTTCTCTTCAAAATGCTCTTCGATGCCACGGACTACCTCATAGAATCCGATGCCGTCGGTATCATCCTTGAATTTGGACAGCGGAGATCCATAAGACAATGCGCGCAGTGCGGATGTCGTATGTCCGGAAGACTGGAAGGACATCTGCAGTCTGGATTTGAGCATTGCCAGAATCTCTTTTAACCGTTTTTCATCATCCAGTCTGGATTCCATCAGAATCTCACGCATCATCGCAAACAGAATCTTCATCTGCGGATACAATGCCTTTCCTTTGATCTCAAATGTTGCACGAAAATCCTTCTCTTTTGCCTTTGTCACATCCGGATATAATTCCAGAGAAGTTCCGATCCCTCCTGTATGCACATTGATCTCGTTGAACAATTCTCCATACCCATAGTTGTTCGTATCAATAATCCCAAGCACGCTCTGCAGAATTCCGGTATATGGAAGCAGCTCTTCCGACACGCCGGAAAGATCAAACATCAGAGTGGCATAACCGATTCCGTTCGACTCGATTTCATGATGCACCAGTTTGATGCCGTCGATTTCCTTTTCTGTATTATAAACAGGAGCGATCTCTTCTGTGATATCTTCTCTGTTTAATACCGGAATCTTTGCCATATCTTCCGGAGCATCTTCTGACTCCTGATACGCTTCCAGCTCTTTTGTAGCTGCCACCAGTCTGTTAAGTTCTTCCTCACTCAGCCCCGCTTTATAAGCTGCCAGTTTTTCTTCCAGCTCTTTGTCCATCCGAGCTGTCCGCCCTTTTTCCGGCTTTACGATCACGATGGAGCCATGCTGATTATCAAGCAGATAAGTCTGGATCAGTTTTTCAAAATATCCGGTAGAAATCTGTTCTTTCAAATATTCAAAGGTCGGGATTGCCTGCATATGCATAAATGGCTCGTTCTCATCATACAGCCAGCTGTCCATGATCTGCAGGCCGTACATCAGTCCCTTTGGATAATTTCCAAAATCTGCCTCTCTGAAGCGGAACTCGTGATAGTTGATCCCTGCCTCCAGAGATTTTTTATCCATTCCGTTTTTCACGATCGACTGGAGTGTCTCTTCGATCACACGGATAAATGCCTCTTTCTGATCACGATTCGCATTTTTAGAGACAATAGAAAAGATCGGCTGATAGATTCCATTGTCATAAGAACCCATGATATCTTTTCCGATTCCTGCATCCAAAAGCGCTTTTTTCAGCGGTGCACCCGGTGCAGAGAGCAGTGCATAGTCCAGAATCTGAAACGCCAGATACAGCTTTTCATCCAGACTTGTCCCGATGACTTTATTATAAGAAAGATACGTATTATCCTCCTCAGACTCCTCACTGGAGATCGAATACTCCATCTCCAGTTCTCTGATCTCTTCAAACGGTTTCTGATATTTGATCTCGGAATCCACTTCGATCGCATCAAATGCTGACAGATAATTTTCATCCAGCCATCTTAACTTTTCTTCCATGTCCATATCTCCGTAAAGATAGATATAGCTGTTAGACGGATGATAATATGTCCTGTGGAAATTCAAAAACTGCTCGTACGTCAGCTCCGGGATCACATCCGGATCACCGCCGGATTCATTGGCGTAAGAAGTGTCCGGGAACAGAGAATTCTGGATCACACGGTCCAGCACACCTTCCGGAGACGAAAACGCTCCCTTCATCTCATTGTATACCACGCCATTGTACTCCAGCTTTCCATCTGCCGTATCCAGTTTGTAGCTCCACCCTTCCTGACGGAAGATTTCATCATGCTCATAGATGTTCGGATAAAATACTGCATCCATGTATACATGCATTAAATTCTGAAAATCCTTCGAATTACAGCTTGCAACCGGATATAATGTCTTGTCCGGATAGGTCATAGCATTCAAAAACGTATTCAGTGATCCCTTTACCAGTTCCACAAACGGGTCTTTCACCGGAAAATTTTTCGAGCCACACAGCACGGAATGTTCCATAATATGAGGAACTCCGGTACTGTCCGGAGCCGGTGTGCGGAATCCGATCGTAAATACCTTATTCTCGTCATCATTGGCAAACAGTAAGATCTTTGCCTGGCTTTTTTTATGTTTTAACAGGATCCCTTTTGATTTCAGGTCAGATAAATCTTCTTCCCGAATTACTTCATATGCATTCAAATCATAAATACTCATCTTCATTCGCTCCTCTGTATTCTGTAATTGCATACAGGCATTATACCATTATCTGCACAACTTTAAAAGGGGCGAACTGATTTCACGCTTGCATTCACACTTGCAGCTTTACACTTGCAGTCGCTACGATGTCTGCACCTGTTCCCGCCACATTTTCAAGAAGAACATCTCCGATTTCTACCGGTGCATCTGCATGCACATCCTTTAACTGCCGAATACAGTCCATGATCTTCTCTTTTGGGATTTCTTTCTTTGTTTTTACCGAAACACGAGGCTGCGTTCCCCCGGTCACAGGTACCGTCGTCGTTACGATCCGAACCGGATGCAAAATCTCTGCTTCGGCATATTTTGCCCCTCTCGGACAATGATTGCCGGAAACACTGACCACGGTTTTATTTTCTGTCACTGCTGTGATCTGACATCCCAGAGGGCAGCAGATGCATGTCAACTCTCTCTTTCATATCACAATTCCTCCATCTGCAGTCTGATTTCCTTTATTTCCGCCACTTTTTCAAACACATTCTCCGGGATCAGGATTTGTTCCATCTCTCCCGGCGCTGCTGATTTTTTCTTTTTCTCCAACGCCAGCTCTCCATTGAGATATACCTGCACTTTACACGCCCCGAAGACTTTGTTCACCCGAAATCGGATATTCAATCCTTTCTCCTGTTTTCTGTGAATCTGGGACGGTACTGTGTAGCGCACGCCTCCCTCTGACTGAATCCGGACGAACGTTTCTGTGACAGAATGTTCTGTCTTTTGAACTGCTCTCTGCGCATACTCTGCAGCTGCCTTTCCTGCCCGCGTGGCTTCCTCTGACACAAAATCCACCAGATCATGTACATGCAGCACATTGCCACAGGCAAAAATCCCCTCCACATCTGTTTCCAGATTTTCATCCACCAACGGACCGTTTGTCACAGGATTCAAACTGACCTGCGCCTGTCTGGAAAGCTCATTTTCCGGCAGCAGCCCCACGGATAACAGCAAGGTATCACAGGCATAGAACTCTTCTGTTCCCGGAATCGGTCTTGCCTGTGCATCCACCTGTGCCAGTGTAACTCCCTCCACTCGTTTTTTCCCGTGTATTTTTACAACCGTATGGCTCAATTTCAGCGGGATTCCATAATCATCCAGACACTGCACGATATTTCGTTTCAAACCTCCCGAATATGGCATCAGTTCTGCAACGACATTGACGTGCGCACCTTCCAGCGTCATCCTCCGCGCCATGATCAGGCCGATATCACCGGAACCTAAGATCACCACTTCTCTTCCCGGCAGATATCCTTCCATATTGACCAGACGCTGTGCCGTTCCTGCTGTATAAATGCCTGCCGGACGATATCCCGGAATATTTAAGGCGCCTCTTGGACGTTCTCTGCATCCCATGGCAAGTACGATCGCATCTGCCTGTATCTGACAGATTCCCCGCTTGCTGCTCATCGTTGTCACAACCCGCTCTTTTGTGATATCCATAACCATGGTGTTTAATCGATATTCAATGTCAAGCGCTTCCACCTGTTCGATAAATCTCGCCGCATACTCCGGACCTGTCAGTTCTTCTTTGAATGTATGCAGCCCAAACCCATTATGGATACACTGATTCAAAATACCGCCAAGTCTCTCATCCCTCTCCAGGATCACAATCTTTTTGGCTCCCGCAGCTCTGGCTGCCACTGCCGCTGCCAGTCCTGCCGGTCCTCCGCCGATAATCACAATCTCATATCTTACCATCTTTATTCCTCCCCACGATCATCTCGGAACCTGCTCCGTTTTTCGTAATCTCTTCCTGTCTGATCTTCAATTCCCGTTCCAGAATCTCCATTGTCTTCGGTGTACAAAAGCCTGCCTGACACCTGCCCATTCCAGCTCTCGTTCTGCGCTTGATTCCATCCATAGTCGTTGCTCCCAGAGGTCTGTGAATGGAATCTAAAATTTCGCCCTCGGAAATCATCTCACAGCGGCAGACAATTCTTCCATAAGCCGGATTTTTTCTGATCAGCTCATTTCTCTCTTTTGCTGTCAATTCTGCCGGATTTAAAATTCCCTTCCTGGTTTTGCAAAATGCAGGGTTTTCTTTCAACTCCAACACATTTCTCACAATTTCTGCCGCCAGCCTTCCAATTGCAGGGGCACTGGTCAGTCCCGGTGACTCAATGCCAGCGCAATCGATAAATCCTGGTGCATCCTCAACTTCTTGGATCACAAATTCATGTCCATCCTCATGTGCCCGAAGTCCCGCAAATCCGGTAATCACCTGCCGGAATGGAATCTCCTTGACACTGTGCTGTGCTTTTTTGCAAATCTCTTCCATTCCCTGCATGGTTGTGTCTGTTCCTTCCTTTTGTTCCACATCCGTTGCGGTCGGTCCTATCAGAAGGTTTCCATGCACAGTCGGTGTGACAAGCACCCCTTTTCCATACTTTCCGGGCAAGGTGAACACCGTATGACTGACATGTGCTCCTGTGGTTTTATCCAACAGAAAATATTCCCCTTTTCGCGGCGTAATGTGGAGCTTCTTTTCACTGACCATATTGTGGAATTCATCTGCATATACCCCGGCTGCATTGACGACCACTTTTGTTTCGTACACTGTATCCTGTGTGCTGATCCGATATCCACCTTTCACGCTTCGCTCAATTGTTTTCACTTCCTGCTCCAGACAGAAGTCCACACCATTTTGCGCTGCATTCTCTGCCAGTGCGATATTTAAGCCGAACGGACAGACAATCCCGCCTGTCGGTGCATACAACGCCGCAACAGCCTCGTCAGCAATATTGGGTTCCATCGCTTTCAATGCAGCTCTGTCAAGAATCTGCAGCTCCTCCACTCCGTTTCGCCTGCCTCTCTCCAATAATTCATATAACCTCTCCACTTCTTTTTCGTTCGTACAAACCACAAGAGAACCATTCTTCTGATATGGAAAGTCCAGCTCTTTTGAAAGTTTTTCCATCATTTCACTGCCTTCTACATTTAATTTTGCCATCAAACTGCCTTCTTTTGCATCAAATCCTGCATGAACAATCCCACTGTTTGCCTTGGATGTCCCACAACAGACGTCTGCCTCTTTGTCCAGCACACAAAATTTTCCCTGATAACGGGACAACTCTCTTGCAATAGCCGCTCCGCTTACTCCTGCTCCGATTATGATCACATCATACATTTGACTACCTCCCATACAACACAAAAGAGCCTGACAAACAACACATCCTTCGATGCGTTATCCGCCAGACTCTCTTCTCTTTGGCTTTTCTATTCTGTTATAATTACTATATACCTTTTCTTCTGGTATTGGCAAGTGCTTTATTCAGTTTCTTTAAAAATCAGATACATTTGGTATCCATTTCTTTCTAATCGAATACTTTTTCCTAATTTTACCATCTTGCCACTTATACACTCCATGCAACACTTTTCTTTTAATTCTTCAGGAAGTACATATTCCTGTGTTTTTCCTTCTTTTTGCATAAATACATAAAGTGTTTCTTTGGCTCCCTCTTTTTTCAATGCCAAACTATTTTCCGAATTAATCCACTGTAGTTCTGTTGAACAAAAACTATCGTATTTCTTTCTTAGTTCAATCATCCTACTTATAAATTCAAATAATTCCCGGTTCTGCTTCTCTTTTTCCCATATCATGCACTGACGATTACTGTGCTCTCCACCTCCCATACCTATTTCTCCGCCGTAGTAAACACACGGAGTTCCCGGAAAAATAAACATGAATAAATATGCTAATTTTACCAGTGAAACGTCTTGTCCTGCTCTGTTCAAAATTCTCTCTGTATCATGGCTTTCCAACAAATTAAATAAATTTGCTGTTACATTCTTAGGGTAAGACGTCAAAAGCCTTCCAATAGCATAACGGAACTGTTCCTCAGAATATATCCTCTCTCCCTCCTTTTCTTTTCTGAAATACTTCCATATAGGCATTGCAAATTCATAATTCATTACTGCATCAAATTGATCCCCCATAAGCCATGGCAACGAATTATCCCAATTTTCGCCCAAAATATACAATTCAGGATTTCTATCTTTGACTCTTTTTCGAAATTCTCGCCAAAAATCATGTGGAACTTCATTTGAGACATCCAAACGCCATCCATCAATATGATATTTTTCTGTCCAGAAACACGCCGCCTCTAGCAAATACTCTCTAACTTCCGGATTACCTGTATTCCACTTTGGCATTGTCGGTGTATATGCAAATGTTCTGTAATTCAGTTCTTCTCTTGGTATCTCCTGTGGAACTCCATCGAGTACCTGACCATCAAAAATCGGCTTATCTGCATCCAAAATATAAAAATAATCATAATACTTTGATTCTTTTCCATGCATCAACACATCTTGCCAAAATGGATGCTGATATCCACAGTGATTAAACACCGCATCCAACATAATCCTTATTCCCCTCTGATGTGCTTCCTTTACCAACTTCTCAAATATTTCATTTGTTCCAAACTCTGGATCAATTATAAAATAGTCAATCGTATCATATTTATGTGAACTTGTAGCTTTAAAAATAGGTGTTAAATAAATCCCTGTAAACCCTGCCTTTTGGATATAGTCCAACTTTTCGATAATTCCTTCCAGATTTCCCCCAAATTTTTTCAATGCGCCATCCATTTCTTCGCTTCCCCATGGAAGCACATTCCTTCCATCTCCTGGTGTTCCATTACAAAATCTTTCTGGGAAAATCTGATACCATACTGTATGAGCTACCCAATGCGGTGCTTTATACAGATCTTCTTTACAAATATATGGATAATTGAAATAATTAAATAAGTTATATAGTTCCGATTCATCTTCTTTATAAGGAATTCTGTCATGGCATCCCATAATATATTTTTCTTTTTCTGTTTCAATCACAAAACAGTATTTACACCGCTTTGTATCCAGATTTCCTGCTTCTGCAAACCAGCAGTCATACATTTCCGTCATTTGCTCTTTTCTCATCTCCAAGCGAATAATGGATTCTTTATCTAAATCATACATCATAGAACCGTCATTACGAGGAACCCAATTAAATGGATCCAGAGCCAACAATTCTACTTTTCTAACCGCTCCACGTTCGGTTTTTAATCGAATATGTAATGTATTTTCATTATATGCATAGGCATATTCACTCTTTGCCTGATGCAAAACTGTTGTAAAATTCATGATTTCTCCTTCTATTCACTCGCTACTAACGCTTCAAAATCATCCTGTGCCTTTTTTGCACCTTCTTCTGGTGTTATTTTTCCGTCAAATACAGCACTTAATACACTCTGCATAGTGGTCCAATAATAAGAAATTCTTTTTACTTGCGGCATTGGAACAGCGTCGTCAAATGCTTCCGTATATACTTTTAAAGCATCATCATCCTTCAATCCATTGATATTTTCAATATTTTTTCTTGCTGTCACATTGTAAGCTTTCTCGTAAAGAATTTCTGCACCTTCCTCTGATACCAGATATTCTGCAAAAAGCTGTGCAGCATTCGGATATTCAGAATAAGAAGAAACATATGCATTCTGAACACCGGCCATTGTTTTCATCTGTTTTCCGTCCATAGTCGGCAAAGTCGAAACACCAAAATTTGTGTTCTGCTCTTTTAATGTTTTAATCAACCATGGACCAATAAAGTAATATGCCGTTTTTCCATCTATAAAGTTCTGTTCCAGTTGCGTAATTGTTTCAATTTTTAAATCATCTGCTTTCACCGGAATTAATTCATTTAAATTGCGCACTCGCTCCAATGCTTTCAGAAATTCCGGAGTTTTAAATCCAGGATCATCGTTATTTTTTCCATCCTCACCAAAAGGCTTAAATCCATCTACACTTAAAAATGGAAACATATTGTACGCTTCTGTCACTACCGAAAGATACCAAAACTTATTTTCTGCTGGATTATTAAATAACTTTGCTTCCTCAATAATCTGCTCCATAGTCTCTGCCGGCTCTCCCTGTACAAGGTCTTTGTTGTACAACATTGCATAACATTCTATCGTCACTGGAACTCCATATAAATCCCCATCTGTTTCTACGGTTTCCACTGCAATTTCATTGACATCATCCCTGACAGATTCTTCTATTTGATCATTTAACTTCAGAAGGAGTCCTGCATCTTTTGCCGTCAGATATGCATCATGAGATGCCATAAACACATCTGCTCCATTTCCGCTTGGTCCATCCAGTGTCATCTTGTTTACAATGTCCATTCCAGCTTCTTCTACCTCCACTGGAACACCATATTCCTCTTCAAATGCTTTTGCAACCGATTCTCCGTATTCCAGCTTTCCTCCGCCTACCCGAAATTTCAACTGTGCACCTTCTTCTGCAATTAATTCATCTGTACTTTCTGTTGTACTCTCTTCCAGAGGAATCTCTTTCTTTCCACATCCTCCAAGAATACTAAGTGTCAATACACCTACTAAAACTAATGAAATAATCCTTTTTTTCATACTTTTTCTCCTCCTTTTGCTCGTTAGCCTTTATCTGCACCAGAAGCAACGCCCTGGACTAGATACTTTTGAAACAATATAAATACAATTGTAATTGGAACAGCAACCAGAACAGCTCCTGCTGCAAAAACAGTAAAATTTGTCGTATCTGTTCCATTGATCAGTTCAAATAACCCAACAGCCAATGTTTTGCTATCATTTCCAGATAAAAGAATGTTGGGCAAAATATAATCCATCCACGGCATCATGAATTGTGATACCGCACAGTATGTGATGATAGGTTTTGACATAGGCAATACAATTTTTCCAAATGTCTGAATTTTTGTACATCCATCAATATACGCTGCCTCATCAACCGCTATCGGCAATCCATCCAGATATCCTTTCACAAGCCATGTATTATATGGGATTGCTCCTATTGAATACACGATAACCATCGAAATGGGCTTGCCTACTAATCCCAATGCCAAAAACAGCGTATAGATTGCTGTCATAGACAAAAATGTAGGAAACATCGATAGAATCATCACTGTCAAGAGCCCTGTTTTCCTTCCTTTAAACTGAAACCGTGACATCACCCAGGATGTAAGCATGATCAATATAACAGAACAGCATGTACTGACTACCGCAATTTCCAATGTATTAACAAACCATGTTCCATAGTTTGTTTCTGAAAATAATCGCTGAAAATTATTTAGTGTCAAATGAGACAATGAGAGATTTCCTAATGCATTCCCTGACTGAAAAGCAGAAAGAATAATCCATACTACCGGAACCAATACTACAATAGACATAAACATCAATTCTCCATTCACTAAAATAGCAATGATCTTTTTCTTCATTTCTTTTCTCCTACAACTCTTTAAATGATGTGGTTCTTCTGAAGTTCCATAAAGATACCACTCCTACAAATATAAAAAGCAATACACTCATGACAGCTGCAATATCATACATTTGTTGATTTAGTGTCAATTTATAAATCCAAGAAATTAAAATATCTGTATCACCTGCAAACTGCATCTCTGTATTAATTGGTCCTCCTTGTGTCAGGAAATATATGAGCCCAAATCCATTAAAGTTTGCTGCCATGCTCGTAACTAAATTGGGCATTGTAGCTTTAAATACAAGCGGAAGCGTAATTTTCCCAAATTGTTGTATGCTACTAGCCCCATCAATTGCTGCCGCTTCATAAAGACTATGATCTAAATTGGAAAGCACTCCCATCATCATAAGCATAAACATCGGAAATCCCAACCAAAAACTAACACAAATAACTACAATCTTAGCTGATATCGGATCCGAAATAAATCCTATATTTTCTGAAATAAGTCCTAAACGTAACAACAATTGATTCACCGGACTGAACTGACCATTCAAAAGGTTTCTAAATACGAGTAAACTTACCATTTGAGGAATCGCCCACGGAAGAATTAAAATTGACTGAAATACCTTTTTTAATTTTACCGATTTATGGTTCAATATCAGTGCCTGAATCAATCCAAAAAAGTAAGGTAACAATGTAGAACACAATGTCCAAATTATCGTCCATCCCAACACCTTAAAAAATGTCTCAGACCAGATTGAAACAGTAAATAATTTTTTAAAATTTTCAAACCTCACCCAGTCTAATAATTGTCCAGGTGGAAGATGATTCCTGTTGTAATTCAAAAATGCTGTCAAAAAAGTAAAAACAATTGGCATTAAGACAACAAAAATAAAAACAATACCTATAGGAATTAAGATAAAATAAGGTAAATTCTTTGAAAAACTTTTTTGCCAAGATACTTTGCTTTCTATTTTTTTGTTTCCTGCCTGTATATCGTAAATATTCCATACATATGTTGCAAAAGCAATTCCCAATATAAGTATTGCAATAACCCCATTAATCAGAAGCATTGTCGAGTGATCTCCATATCTTCCACCTGCTTTTTCACCTAATGTGATCATGCCCCATATTCCTTTTGTAAAAAATCCACCATGAAGCCGTAAAGAAAATTCTGGTATTCTTCCCTGAAAATATTCTATCCAGTACCCACTCAACAGTTCAATCAGCATAATCAGAAATTGAGGCAAAAATAATACGCCTCCTTTAATACGCTGTCTATAGACAAAAAATTGTCCGCTTCCGCAACAAACAATGGATAACAACAGGGCATTTTTCTTTCTCTTCATCTCTCTTTTTTCCATCCTCGTTTTCCTCTCATGTGGTTTTTTATCAGCAATCACTTATGCGTTTAACTAACTGTAGTATACACTTATTTTTATAACACTTCAATCTTTTTCACATTTTTCAGCATTGCATATAATTATTATTTATGCATTTTTACTTATGTTAACTTAACATTTTTTTATTAAGTGCGTTGAACAAACTATAAGACCGTATTTTTCTGCATTTTTAAATTCTATTAAGTACTTAATAAAATTGTACAAAAAAAGAAAAGAAACCATGATTTTAGTCACTTCTCACAATTCCTTTTCCTTCACTCTGTTTTCATTTCACTAATTGATCTTTATATAATTAGTACCACTTGGCATATCTAATCTACTGTTATTTCCGTCTATACATAATAATTTCTGCATCACTTCTACTGCTTTTCTTGCTTTTTCTTTATTACTTACAACTATGATCTTCGTGTCTGGAAGAAGCATAATATCTTTCTCTGAATGAACCACAACGCAAATATTCCTATTATCCACATAATTTTCTACCTGTACTCCCAGAATTTCTCCAATAATCAATCCTTTTTTTTGTTGATGTGACTGGAGAAATTCTGGAAGATTACTTCCACTTTTATTAACAAAAATATTTTCTTGTTTTACTCTTTTTCTGATATATTCTAATAGATAATCATTAAAGTAATCTTCCAATACAACATAAAATTCTTCTCCCAAAATTTCTTGTGCTTTATCCAAAAGTTCTTTTGAATCCACTAATACTTTGCAAAATAAAGGATCTGCTACATATCCGTCTATAAAAATAGCTGGAACAAAAAATTTATTAGCAATTTTTTTAAAAAGTGATTCTTCCAGATCAACAATAAAAACCGCGTCTAACGTTCTTCTAATCCCAATAGATACGCCTTCTTCTATTTCTTCTGCTGAAATCAAAAACATATCATACCCCAGAGCATGCAAAATCACACGTATCTCATCTGCCAGATCATAATATTGGTATATCTTACTTTTTTTACTACGAGCCCTCTTATTAATAATCATCCCCACCAGATAGCTCTTTTTTTCTGACAATGCTTTTGCAGCCATATTCGGCACATAATTCAATTTATTTGCCGCCTCAAAAACTCTCAGTCGTGTCTCATGACTAATTCTTTCTGTATCAGAATAATTCAGTACATAAGAAACAGTGGCTGTCGACACTCCTGCCTCTTTAGCAACATCTTTCATCGTAATGCGCTTATCTTTCATTTCATTATTTCCTCTTCTTTTGCCCATCCATGTGCGTACTGCACAGCTTTTTTCCATCCTTTGAGCATTTTCTGCTGTTTTTCGATTTCAATGTCTGGCTGGAACACCCTGTCAATGTCCCAGTTCTGTTTTACATCTTCCTTATCCTTCCAGTATCCCACTGCCAGACCTGCCAGATAAGCAGCTCCCATGGCAGTCGTCTCCACACACTTCGGCCTGTGCACCGGCGCCCGGCTGATATCTGCCTGTGTCTGCATCAGGAAATTATTGGCACTTGCACCGCCATCCACTTTCAGCGCAGAAAGAGCGATTCCGGAATCTGCTCCCATTGCTTCCAGCACATCATTTACCTGATAAGCGAGTGATTCCAGTGTGGCGCGAATAATGTGATCTTTGTTCACGCCCCTGGTCAGTCCCACGATCGTTCCTCTGGCATACTGATCCCAATAAGGTGCTCCAAGCCCGGTAAATGCAGGAACCACATAGCAGCCATTGGTATCCTCAACCTTCTGTGCAAGATATTCTGTATCTGACGCTGAATCAATCAGACGCAGCTCATCCCGCAGCCACTGAATCGCAGCACCTGCCACAAACACGGAGCCTTCCAGTGCATAATTAACTTTTCCTTCCATCCCCCAGGCAATGGTAGTGACCAGACCATTCTCGGAAAAGACCGGTTTTTCGCCGGTGTTCATCAGCAGGAAACATCCGGTTCCGTACGTGTTCTTCGCCTCTCCCTCTTCGAAACAGGTCTGTCCAAACAGCGCTGCCTGCTGATCTCCTGCCGCTCCTGCAATTGGAATCCTTCCTCCGAAAAATCCGGGATCTGCTTCTCCGTAAACAGCACTGCTCGGCTTTGCCTGGGGCAGCATGCATTTTGGAATATCCAGCTCTTCCAAAATCTCATCATCCCACTCCAGCGTATTGATATTAAACAACATCGTCCGGGATGCATTGGAATAATCTGTGACATGCACCGCCCCCTTTGTCAGCTTCCAGATCAGCCAGGTCTCCACTGTACCAAACAGTAATTCTCCCCGTTTTGCCCGTTCTCTTGCACCTTCCACATGGTCTAAGATCCACTTCACTTTCGTTCCGGAAAAATAAGCGTCGATCACAAGCCCGGTCTTCTTCTGAAACATCTCTGTCAGCCCTTTATCTTTCAGGCTGTCACAGTACTCCGAAGTTCTTCTGCACTGCCAGACAATCGCATTATACACCGGTTTTCCTGTATTCTTGTCCCACACGATTGCTGTCTCTCTCTGGTTCGTAATTCCGATCGCCGCAATATCTGCTGCCGATGCATTGATCTGATTCATTGCCTGTCTCGCTACAGAAAGCTGTGTAGACCAGATTTCCCTCGGATCATGCTCCACCCAGCCCGGTTTTGGAAAATACTGCGTAAACTCTTTCTGTGCCATACTGCAGATTTCCCCTTTTTCATTGAACAAAATGCACCGGTTGCTGGTTGTTCCCGCATCCAGTGCCATTACATATTTTGCCATTTTTATGCCCTCCATTATAATTTCCAGACATCCTGATTGGTCGAAGAAACCGCGATCGCCCCTACTGACAGTGCTGCGATCACATCCTCTTTTTCTGTGATGAGCCCGCCGGCGATCATGGGAATCCTGCTCACTTTTGCGATTCTTCCAAGTACTTTTGGCATCACTCCCGGAAGCACCTCAATAAAATCCGGTCTCGATGTCCCACACTGCATTTCCAGATTTTCGATATTTTTGAGTGCCAGTGAATCAATCACAAAAAAGCGAAGTACCGCAAAAATCCCCAGTTCTTTTGCCCGCCGCACCAGTGCCGGTTTTGTCGTGATGATCCCGTCAGCTCTTGTCTGCCTGGCGATAAATTCCACGGATATCTCTTTTGCACTGAGTCCCGCGATCAGATCGATATGTACCATTGCCTTTTTTCCCGCAGCTTTGATTCTCTCCAGAATCTCCGGAATCGTACAGACATCTCCATAAAGCACAAAGATCACCTGAATTTCTTCCATCTCTACTGCCGCCTGTAATCCGGCATCACTTTTTACTGCGGCAATGACCGGATTTGCTTCTACTGCATCATAAAACTCCTGATTCATCGCTCACCTCTGTATGTCTTTCGTTTTTCCTTATTTTAACACTCTGGCTGTAGGAAAGCAACAGAATGTCTATTTTTCATCCACTCATATCCTGTGTTAACTTTTACAAGAAAAGCCTGGAAATCATTTACACATTTTGTTGCTGATTCCTGTAGTATATCTTATAATTATTTTAGTAAGTTTTCTATACAAGAATACACGCAATACTTTTAGTAGATAGGGAATACCATGAAAAAATTGTTACCATTATTACTTTTCATTTTTTTATTAATCATAACAGGGGCTTCGCTACTGAGTAAAGAAAATAGCGGAACATCAAAGAAAAATAGAGTTTTCTTATTTTAATAGTACCCCAACTGATCAGTCGACTTTAGAAGTATATTTAATTGACAAACTGGAAAAATAAATTATATACCGTTTTGCAATTATAGGTTACAGAATTTTTATTACTCTGTAAACAAATCTCTATCAATAAGATAAAAAATGCTGCTCCCTTTCTGTTCAAGGGATACAGCATTTTTTCTTTTTCTGTGATCTTTTATGAATTTTTATGCTTCACTTTTCTTTTCTGCAGATTCCACAACCGGCGCATACACATAATTCTTTTTGAATCTGCGCTTTCTTGTGATCCACATCACCAGGGAAAGTACAAACAATGCTCCAAATACGATCAGCAGTGTCCTTACAACATCTACCACTAAAAGGCCGGTATCTTTGATCTCTGTATCTTTTCCGATACCGTTCATTCCGCTGGAATTTGCAATTGCATACAGGTTTCTGTGACATGCCTCTCTCATTGCGTTGACAATGACTGCATCATTTTTATAGTCTGGGAGCTGCTTTGTAACATATGGAAGCATCGCGTCAAATGTAGATACACCTGCTAATACTCCATCCACACCATTTACATACGTTGTAAGTACGTTATCTGTAATGATCAGTCCGTCACATCCCCATTCTTCTCTGAGAATTCCTGTTACAAGCGGCTTGCTTCCACCTGACCAGATACATCCCCAGCGTGTGTAGGCAATCATGACACCGTTCGCATTTCCTTTTTCCACAGGAGCCTGGAATGCCTTAAGATAAATTTCTCTGGCTGCCTGCTCATTCACCCAGACTCCAAGACCGATTCGATCCTGCTCACTGTCATTGAGTGCAAAGTGTTTCATAACAACACCAACACCTTTTTCTTCGATTGCTGCCACTTCATATGCTGACATTTCTCCAGAAAGGAATCCGTCTTCACTGTAATACTCAAAGTTACGTCCACCATAAGGTGTCCTGTGAATATTATTTCCCGGTCCGTAAAGGATTGAAACGCCTGCTTTCAGACAGTTGTTTCCAATTACCTTTCCAATTTCTGTCATCAGATCGCGGTTGAATGTTGCTGCCATTACGTCCTCCGATGTAAATGCAGTTGCATCCATCTCTGTCTTATCCGATGCGATCAGAGAAGCTGTCAGACCCTGCGGACCATTCTCATCTCTTGTTCCCGGTGCCTGTACAGATTCCAAAGGCATTGTCCAGTGGAAGGAATCTCCGATCAGAGAAACCATATCTTTAAAGCTCAGCTGATCTAACAGCTCGTCCCATGCTTCATCGTCATAGGAAAGCCCGATCATATCAACCAGTTTTTTGCCGTTTTTCGCTTTCATTGTCGGCATCTTTGCTTCTTCATAATCATCTGGATCATACTGTACATCCTGCAGATCTTCGATCATCTGCTCTGTCAGCTTCATTTTCAGGATGGACTGCGGAAGTGTTCCTTCCCAGTCATTTCTGGATACATATGTAATCTCATCTTCTGTTCCTCCATACAGATTGATATCTGCATCAGAAAGCTGATTTTTGATTTCTGTTCCGTTTGCGGAAACTGCATATGTTGTGCTGTCAAATTTCGGATTGTTGTATTTGTATGTCAGACTGGAATTTCCGTCTGTATCCATACGTCCGTCTGTGTTGTCTACTGTGTATCCCTTTGCTGCAAGAATATTGTTCACTGCATTATGGGCATCTGTTGCAACTGTCAGATAATAGTCCCCTTCATCCAGAATATAAGTTCATGCTCCATATGTATCATAAGAAGCCAGTTCTCTTCTATCTACTGTCATATTCAGCGTCTCAGATGCTCCCGGTGCAAGGATTTCTGTTTTTCCAAATCCACACAATGCAACGGAAGATTTTTCTACACCATTCTCAATGTCATATGCTGTATATGGAGACTGGAAGTAAACCTGAACAGTTTCTTTTCCAGAATACTCTTTTCCTGTATTTGTTACTTTTACAGAGACTTCAAATACATCTTTTTCTTTGTTGTAAGAAACTTTCAAATCACTGTATTTAAAATCGGTATAACTCATACCATATCCGAATGGATATGCCACGTCATCATGATATTCGTACGCTCCTGAGTTTCCAGACTGCATCACATAATCTTCATAACGTGTCTCATAATATTTGTATCCTACGTAAATACCTTCCTGATAGATCATGTATGTTTTTGCATGTTCCGGAATGATTCCTTCTTCATATCCTTCATACACTGTCGGCACAAAGTTCATCATTGCCGGTGCAGAGAAGTTGTCATACAGATAGGTATCCACCAGGCTTCCTGAAGGTGTCACATTTCCTGCAAGAATCTCTGCCACTGCATTGATTCCTGAAATTCCAACATCCCCGATCCACATACATGCATCCACGTCATATTCATTATTTTTCAGAAAATCTACCTGAAGTGTATTTGCCGAGTTGATCAGAACAACAATCTTCTTCACTTGACCGGCTTTTTTCATTTCTGCAACGTTCTGAAGCATTTCTTTTTCATTGTCATCAAGTGCCAGATAATTTGTCTCTTTGAAATCCAGATCTGCACCCTCTCCACCAATACGGGACAATACCACAATTGCTGCATCTCCATAGGATGCGACAGAATCTTTTACATCATCTGTATACACATTCCACGGAACCTCTGTTGTCTTTTCCCCTTCTTCTGCAACCATACCTGCAGTTTTTCTGGCGTACTTGCTTCCTTCTCCTTTACTATAGAAGTTCCAGAGTTTTTTATTGACCTCAAATCCACTTTTTTCAAGTGCTGTCTTCAATGTATCTGCCGAAGATGCATCGATATTACCGGAACCGGTACCTCCGTAAACCAGGTTTACAGAAGAGTTTGAAAAGCAGCTTACCTTCGCGCCTTTCTCCAGCGGAAGTGCGTTATTTTCATTCATCAGAAGTGCTGCACCCTCTTCTTCTACTGTTTCACAGAGCTCCAGACCATACTGATTCATTTCTTCTGTTGTTTCAAAATCAGATTCATAGTATACTGCATTTTTATCTTCATTCTTCAACTTCCAGAATGAACCGCCGACAAACGCTGCAACTGTATTGTCAAACATCGACAAAAATACTAATATCGGAATCAGTACAATGGAAATGATCCCGCTAAAAAACGTCAGTCCCTTCCACGGACGTGTTGCTTTTCTGCGCGCCTTGCGATAGGCTTTCTTTCGCACTTTTTTCTCTTGTTTTGTTTCATTCATTACTCAATTCCTCCCAATTGCACTCTTAGCTTAAAACATAAGAGCATTCTTTTCGCATTGATACTATCTTAACAATTCCACAATTTTTACTCAACCGCTTTTGACTAAGTGGTATTTTTGCACGCATAAGTGCAAAAAAGTTCCAATGTCCGAAATGCATTGGAACTTTTTGATACTATTCTTTTATCGGAAATAAAATTTTAAGGCAAAAACATCCATCCTTGATCTTTACCTGAAATACCCCATTGTACTTTTTCACACTGTTCTTAATACTGCGCAGTCCATATCCGTGATAAGCCTTGTCATGTTTTGTTGTTACCGGAAGATTGTCCTCAAATTCCAGCTCTTCCTCTACCGGATTCATGATCTGGACGATCAGAAACTGATGTTGTCTGTGGATCAGTACATCGATTTGACGTTTTTCCTGTTTTTGTAAATTTTTCACACACTCAATGGCATTATCCATTGCATTTCCAAAGATCGTATACAGATCGATAGGATGCAAAAACTCCAGACCTTTTCCATCTGCCACGCAGGAAACCACAATATTATTCTCCTTGCATGCAAGGCTCTTCTCTGTCAGGATCGTATCCAACACATCATTTCCCGTCTTTACCATTGCTTCATAAATCTGAATGGAATCCTGAATCTCTTCGATGTATTTTTCCCGTTCTTCCTTGGTGCACATGTCCCGCAATGCTGCAATCTGGTGTTTCAGATCATGGCACTTTCGATTGATGATATCAATATTCTCTTTCGCGATCCGATAGTGCTCTTTTTGCTGTCTCCAGAGAAGATCCGAAACCAGCCGCTCCTGACGCATGGCACTCTTTTTAAATAACTCATTCTGCAGATACAATACAACCACACACAATATCTGCATCTGCAAAATACTGAACCAGTTTCCTCCCTGCAGTCCTCCGCTTCGGTTGTTCACACACTGTTTTACAAACCACAAAAACAGGTATCCCTGCATAGCCAGCAAAACCAGCGCTGAGGTCAGCTGTCTCGGCCCAATCATAAACCGCTTATTTTCCGGAATCCAGATTGCCACTGTGTAACGGCAGACAATCACCCCGGCTGTTCCTACCAGCAGCAAAACAATCGGAAATACTTCTGCCGGGATCTCCCAGCGTTTTCGCAGTAGCCAGCAGAATACCATACTGAGTTCATAAGCAAGACACCAGGTACAGGATGCCCATACTGCATAATAAGATGCGACCGCCATCGTCATTTTTACATTCACCCACAGTGACAGCAGCATCATCACATATCCCAGTGCCATCCACATCATCGCTCCAAACCAGTTTTCCACCTGAAACAATAAAAACATCCCTGCCTGTGCCAGAAAAATTGCTGCCGCTGTCACTACAATAGAATATCGAAAATGCTTTCTTTTTGAAAAACCTACTGCATAAATAATACCAAATCCAAGATAGATCAATGTCGCCAGTATATTCACAATCCAACTCATCGTTAATTTCCTTCTCCTACGTAGTCCATCAGTGCATTCAGGAAGGTATTCTTTTTACGCTGACTGATCTCCAGCTCTTTTCCTGCTACAATCACCGTACTGTCCCTGACCTCTGTCACATATTTCAAATTTACGATATACCAGTGGTTACACTTTACAAAGTGATAGGGGGAAAGCATATCCAACGCATTCTTTATCGTCCCACGTACCACATATTCGCCTTCACTCGTGTGATAATACAACATTCTGTTCTGTATTTCCACATAATAGATTTCCTCCACAGGAACCTTCTTGACCGAATCCTGCTGCTTTAAGAGAATCTCTTTTTCTATTTTCTGAATCCGCCCGATAGCTCTTGTAAGCTTCAATGAAAAGGTGTAGTAATTTACCGGCTTCATGACAAAATCTAAAGCTCCCACAGAATATCCGCGAATTGCATACTGGATCATATTCGTGATGAACATCAGTACAACGTCTTCATCTGCCTGACGGATTTTCTCCGCGGCTTCCATCCCATTCATCCCGGGCATCTCAATATCCAGAATCACAATATCATAAACGGGACTGTACCCCTCAATCAGCTCTTTCGCATCTGAAAAAGCAGTCAACTGAATATCCTCACCATTCTCTTTCTGATATTTTTGTATATATTTTTCAATTTTTGCTAAAAACGCTGCATCATCATCCGCAATTGCAATCCGAATCACTCTCTCACCTCCATTTTTTGTATTTCTTTTTGTTGTACTATAAAACCTGTCTCAAGATCCTTTCACCGATTCAAAAGCCGTTTTTTGATTGTCTCTCCGTTTTCCATCGAGATATATGGAATCTCCTGTTTCCGGTTTGCAGTCGATGCAAGCAGATGAACCTCTCCTTTTTGAAGCTTCACCACTCTGGCAAATATGTTTTGTGAAAATTCTACATATTGAATATCTTTGTAAGATATGTAACAAATTGCTCTTCCAAAATATCCATTTACAATCGCCATATGGCTTACCCCCACAGTGCTTCCCGCCGTCAGGAAATATGCAAGAACAAGCAATATCATCCATATGCTAAAAATAAGCACTCCCAAAATAATTTCCTTTTGGAACTCCGGAAAATAATAAACAGAAAGCAGTGCTCCTGCGACAAGAAACAATGCAAAAAGAACTGCCGGCCAAATCCAGGCAATCCATGTTGCTATTGGCTGCCGTACAGTCTGCATCTGTACTGCTTCATAAAATTCAGGAAGTAATAAGCGAATCCGCTCTTCCATTTGATTTCGTTTACAGTACGGAAGAA